>Ga0209131_1000153_pt1 | contig 49865 bp, 45 predicted proteins | sample GraSoi_2013_40cm_FD_185826 | JGI IMG/M metagenome (GOLD analysis project Ga0209131, IMG submission 185826) | Grasslands soil microbial communities from the Angelo Coastal Reserve, California, USA - Sample 9_17_2013_40cm (SPAdes) (version 2) | ecosystem: Environmental > Terrestrial > Soil >...
TGGACCGCCGGCTTGGCTGCGGTCTTTCACCAGGCCGGTGGCCGGATTGACCTCGTCCCAAAAAAATTGAAAGCAGGCACGTTCCAGTTCCTCCAAAAACGTGTCCTCTTCCGAGGTGAATCGGTAGCGTGTGGGATCACTGCTGAAGAGCGGCGCACCCAGACCTTCGATAGGTGCAGGAGCTACCTGCGACGGGAGCACTTTGAAATCTTGGCTGGGTTCGGCGGCCTGCAACTGGGAGAGCGCAGTGAAACCCAAAGGCACACCCGCCGCAACACGCGAGGCCAGCCGCAACCAGGCGCGGCGTGAAAGCTTTCCGTCGTTCACCCGCAGCTCCGGTCAAGATCATGCGAGTGTCCCGTAAGGGGCCGCGGCTGGGCTATTCGCAGCATCAGAGGCCATTCTACAGAACTTAGGGTATGCGGGAAAATCGAAATCCAACACATGGCAAGTGATAAATCGATTTAGCTACGACGCAATGGCAACGAAGCGCGGCCTGCCGGACTTGCGCCGCGGCTCTCTGTGCTGCTCATTCGGATATGGTGCCGGCGGGGGGAATCGAACCCACGGCCTAGGGATTATGAGACCCTCGCTCTACCACTGAGCTACGCCGGCGTACAGGCAATTTTCCATGCTACGAAGTAGGGAGCGGAAGTGTCAAGCGCGTCGCGAGGATCCAGATTGCGCGCTGCCCTTGCGGTCATGTCTAGTACTACCGTACCGTTGACCGTACAAGGCCTAGAACCTACGATGTGCCTGCAAGACCTCTCCCGGAGTCTCCGGCGCGGGCGAAAGCCTGGCGAAGAGTTCAATCGGGAAGAGATGTACGTTTCGGTACAGGTTCGTCGTGCGAGCCGCTTGACATAGGTGTAATTACGTATAGAGTGCTCCCCGGGTTCATTCTGTCCTGGAGGCACTCTAATGTCACGCAAACTCGCAGCAACACTCCTAGCCACGCTTGTCTTGGCAGGAGCGATGAGCTTGAAGACCGTTGTAATGGCGCACAGCAATGGCGCTATTATGATGGCAAACGGTTCGGCACCAGTTCCGCCGACGCCGCCTGGTCGAAACGGTTCGGCGCCAGTTCCGCCGACGCCACCAGGACGGAACGGCTCAGCACCAGTTCCGCCGACGCCACCTAGTGCCCGATACTAACTCCCGCTGTTGAACACCGGGACGGGGCACATGAAAGGGATTCGTGCCCGGTTTGATCGGATACGTGATCTGGGTCCTAGGCGCTCTCCTAGAAGTGACGGTGGTGGTGTGCGCGCTTAAGCGGCACGCCTTTCGCCGATATCTCTGCTTAAACCTCTACATGTTGTTTTCGTTCGTGGTGAGTGTAGTCCGCTACCAAGTACTCAGCCAGTGCGGACTGCGTTCGAGCGAGTATCTGTATTGTTACTACTACTCGGATGCGATCCTGACGATTTTCCTGTACTTTGCGCTGATCACGCTCTACCTCCACGTCTTCGATGAGATGAGGGTGGAGAAGTACGTGCGCCTGGCGGCGATACTACTTCTCGCGGGTACGGCACTGTTTTCCTACCTAGTAGTTCAACAGTCATCCCAACGGATGGCTACCAGCTTTGTGATTGAGCTCTCGCAGAACCTGTATTTCGTGGGGCTCGTGCTGACCTACGTCCTGTGGGGCGCCGTCCTCAAACTCCGCGAAACGCGGACACAACTGATCCAGCTAGTGCTCTCGCTGGGGGTATATTTCAGCGCGTTTGCCGCGACTTTTGCGCTTGAAAATATGTTCCCGAATTCCGTCGCGTACATCGCGCCGGTGTTTGGTTGCCTGTTGCCGCTGGCTTGGGCTTACGCCTTCTTGCGAGTGTCGCACGATGCGCGGATGGCTACGGCGCGCCTGGCCATGGTGCCGCGCTGATGGCGACACTCATATTCTTTCTCTCCGCCGCGGCGCTGCTGCAGTTCTTCATCTCGTACTGCCGCTCGCTGATCGCAGCATCCATTAAACAGCCGCTTTCCGCCGAGGTTCGCGACGTCACCGGCATTCCGAACACGGCTTCTGGCGACGACTTCGCGCGGGTCATTCAGCTCCTGGACCTTTGCCCGGAGCGCCCGGAGGAACGTGGGCACATACGCGCCATCAACGCTTACTTCCGCTTCCTGAACTTCGTGCGCTCCACCGTGGCGCGCATCATCCCTGCTTTGGTACCTTGGACCGAGATGGAGCGCGGCCAATGTACTTACTTTGCCGCAGTGACCCTGGACCGGCGCATTGCGTTCAGCCGCGACATGCTCGCGCAGCAAATGGACTCTTAGCCCCAACGCTCCGAGCCGGTCTCTTCATCTTGCCTGCTGCCTGATACGAAACATTCGCTGATAGCTTCCCTTCCCTTTCTTTTTCTTCGTGCTATTCTTGTTGCGTTTCACTCCTCACCGGAGTGGGAGCGTCCGCAGCGCAAAACGCACCGGTGACAAAAACATGCTCGCAGTGTGGCGCGATACTGCCGTCCAGCGTACGCGGCTGCAACTTCTGTGATTCGTCATTTTCCTCAGACGCCTGTTCGTATGAGGACTCCTCTGCCTCTCTCCATTTGTGTGCGCCTGGCCAGACGCACGTGGCGGCGGACAGTTCCGCGCCCGCCACTGATACTAATAATGTCCCACTAATCTCTGCGCAAACCGATGAGGTTTCCGCATGGCGCGGAGAAATCAGCGTGCGCATGGAGGCATACCGCGCGCGCAAGCGCCGTCGGCCGGCTAGCACAATGCAATCGCAGCTTCCGTTCGAACACAGCGCTGTGCCAGCCCGCACGCAAGCGGCGGCTCTGGATGACGCTCCCAACGTTGCGGCCGGCGATTTTTCGTTCACTATCGCGATTGGCCGCGATGCGGAAAGCAGCGAAAAATCAGCTGGCCGCCTGGAAATTGATGTCTCGGTTCCACCCGCCACGCGGACCGACAACTCGGCGCCGCGCTCCAAAACCGAACCCAATGAAACCTATGGCCTCTATCCCGTCGCGTCGCTCGAGGAGCGACGCTTCGCCGCCGCGATTGACGCTGCGTGCCTGCTTTTTGCTTATGGCGGATTCCTCGCGCTATTCGGTTCTCTGGGCGGCCAATTCACCCTCAGCAAGCTCAGCGCCGCGGTTTATGGGGTAACTTTCGCCATCGTCTACTTGCAATACTTCGCGCTGTTCACCGTTTTCGGCGGCACGACACCCGGCATGATGTTTCGCGGCCTGCAGGTCGCCAGTTTCACGGGGGATCCACCGACGCCACGGCAAATGCTGCTGCGCAGCGCTGGCTATATTCTTTCCGCTGGAACACTTTTCCTCGGATTCTTCTGGGCCTGGTGGGACGAGGACGCTCTCACCTGGCATGATCGCCTGTCCCACACATATCTGACCGTGCCGCAGACTCACGAGGACCTGGAGTCCTCCGCGGTGGCGCACAGTCACAGCCGCTAGGCGCGAAGGCGCCCACGCCACGCTCTTACGCGCCGCACGCGCGTGCGATTCGCACCATTGCCTCCAGGCTACGATCCACGTCCGCTTCGGTGGTAGCCCATGACGACACGCTGATTCGCATTGCGGTCTTTCCCTGCCATTCCGTGGCGCCGCACCAGCACGTCCCATCGTCCTGGATACGGCGTATGACTTCATGCGTGATCGCGGCGTCGCCGAACGACACCAGCACATGGTTGATCACCACCTCATTCAAAACCTGAAACCCTGCCGCTAGCAGCCCGCTCTCAAACCGCTTTGCCAAAGAACAGGTGCGCTCGATCAACGCGCACAATCCCGAGCGGCCCAAAGACTTCAGTGCCGCCCATAGTTCCACTCCTCGTGCTCGGCGCGACGCCTCCGGCGTGTGGTACATCGGTTCGCGGCGAGTTCCGGGTGCGAGGTAGGCCGCGCTCAGGGTCATCGCTGCTCGCAGCGCCGCGCCATCGCGCACCAGCACGATCCCGCTGTCGTAGTTCACGTTCGGCCATTTGTGCGCATCCGTTGCCCAGGAATCCGCCAGCTCAAAACCATGGGTGAGATGCCTGTATCGCGGCGAAACTCCCGCCCACAGACCAAAAGCGCCGTCGACATGCACCCACGCACCTTGCTCCTTGGCGCGCCGGCAGATTTCCGCAGCTGGATCGAATGAGCCAGAGTTCACATTGCCGGCTTGAATGCACACGATGGCGCGTTGGCTCAACTTCGGTAGCTTGTCGGCACGCATTCGCCCCTGGCCGTCTGATTCGACGATGGTGAGGCGCCGCTTCCCGAATCCGGCCAGGCTCAGCGCCTTCAGTAGTGACGCATGAACTTCCGCTCCCACAACCACTTCGATCGGAGGCGCACCGAACATTCCATCTTCCGCTACGTCCCAACCGTTCTTTTTCAGCAACGCGTATCGCGCTGCGGCCAGCGCCGTAAAATTTGCCGTGGTCGCGCAGGTGACCAGCCCGCCTTCGCAGTCTGCCGGCAAATTCAACGCTTCGCAGATCCACCGCAAAACCACATCTTCAAGTTCTGCCGCCACCGGCGACATCACTCTCAGACCCGCGTTCTGGTCCCACGCGCCCGCTAGCCAGTTTGCCGCCATCGCCGCCGGCAGGACTCCACCCACCACGAATCCAAAGTATCTTCTTCCCGTAGTCGCCACCGTAGCAGGCGAACCCAGTTGGTCCAACATTCTCACAACGTCTCGAGGGTCGCTCGGCGTTTCCGGGAGTCCTTCGTGAAACTTCGCCAATGCCGCCACAGCATCTGGAGCAGGCGCAACGCGACGCTCGCCGATTTCTCGAACGTATCGTCGTGCGCGTTCCGCCGCCAGACTCAGAGGGTCATCGCCGACGCTGGGCGAGGTTTCTTGTGTTTGCATTTTCATGAATCGGCCTTCTTAGGCGCAGACTGGCACAGCCGCGCCATTTTGCAGGGGACACGTTAGTAGCGTAACGCGGACAAGAAAAGAGCCGAATTGTCCGGTTTGACCTTATTTTTTCACGGCTTGGTCGGAAGCGATTTTGCCGTCGCGGATGTGGATGATGCGGTGCGCATGTTGCGCAATGTCATTTTCGTGGGTAACCAAAATGATCGTATTGCCCTGGCGATAGAGATTCTCGAATAGCGCCATGATTTCGTCGCCGGTCTTCGAGTCCAGATTTCCCGTGGGCTCGTCCGCCAGCACGATCGAGGGCGAATTCACAAGCGCTCGCGCGATCGCCACGCGCTGCCGCTGTCCGCCGGAGAGCTCATTGGGCTTGTGATTCATGCGGTCCACCAGATCCACGCGTTCGAGGGCCTTCTTCGCGCGTTCCAGCCGCTCCTCGGCCGGAGTGCCGTTGTAAATCAGAGGCAGCTCGACATTGTGCAGGGCCGTGGCGCGCGGCAACAGGTTAAACGTTTGAAACACAAATCCAATCTCTTTGTTCCGTATGTACGCCAGTTCGTCGTCATCGAGGTCGCTGACGAGTCGTCCCGCCAGCCAATATTTTCCGGAGCTTGGCGAATCGAGGCAGCCGATCAAATTCATCAGTGTCGACTTGCCGGAGCCCGACGGGCCCATAATCGCCACGTACTCACCCTTGTGAATCTCCACGTCCAGGCCGCGCAGCGCGTGCACCTGCTCCGCTCCCATCTCGTAGACCTTTGCAAGGTCCTCGGTCTTGATCACGATTCCGGAGCTGACCAAATCCTCGCGATAAGAGTCCGTCGACGTCGTCTCCACCGGCATGCGTTTCTCCTGGCTACTTCGCGCTACGTCAGCTCTGATTCTCTTCCGGCTTCTTTGGAGCGGAATTATCAATTTTCACGTTCGACTCCGGTTTCAACGTGCGCAGGGCCTTGTAGCTTCCCACCACGATCTCGTCACCCTTCTGCAGGCCTTTCGTCACTTCAATATCCGTGATGCCGGTAATCCCGGTCTCCACCGGCCGGAATATCGCCTTCTTGCCGTTGACCACAAACACGCCCTGAACTTCATCTTTCTTGGGATCGCCTGGGGCCGGCGGCGGGGGCGCGGCCAGAGTCACTCCGGATTCCTTCTTCGCGTTCTTTGCCGCCTCTTCCAGATCCTTGCGAGTTCTTACCGCGAGGGCCTGAATCGGAATGGCAATGACGTTTTTCTTCTCCGCGGTCTTGATCTTTGCGGTGGTGGAAAGGCCTGGCCGCACATTTTCCGGCGGATTAGTGAGCGTGACCACAACCTTGAAGTCTTTCGCTTCCTGATTGCTGGCTGTCGACTGTGTCGTCGCCAATCCGGAAGTCCGCAGCACGGCTTGCGAACCGATCTCCGTCACCTTGCCCTTGAAAACTTTTCCAGGAACCGCGTCGATGGTGACGTCCGCGTCCTGCCCCATCTTGACGCTGACGATGTCTGTCTCGTCGACCTTCACTTCCGCCGTCACCACCGACATATCCGAGAGTGTCATGATGAAGCTGCCGTTCGCGTTCTGCATGCCCATTACGACGTAGTCGCCGACGCGCTCCGGTAGATAGCTCACGATTCCATCAATCGGAGATGTATAGGTTGTCTTGTGCAGAATATCCTTCTGGTGCACCAGCACCGCACGGCCCTGTATCACCTGCGATCGCACCTGATCCAGCATGGCTTTGAGGGAGAGTACGTGCGCCCTCGACGAATCCACCTGCGCCACTGCGGCGGCATAGCCTGTCTTCCGTTGATCGAAATCCTGTTTGGGGATCAAACCATCCTTATATAAGCCTTGGCCCCGCTCCCAGTCCAACTTGGCCTTCTCCAGGTTCGCTTGCTGCATCAACAAATCCGCTTCCGCCGCTTTATAACTCGCTTCCGCCGCCTGCACGCCGGACTCTGCCGAATTGACGGCCGCTGACTGCGCCTGCACGTCCGCATTCGCCTGCACATTTTCCTGGAGGAGCAACTTGTCGCCCTTCTTAACGTGATCGCCTTCCTTGACAAATATCTCGGTGATTCTGCCGTATCCTTGCGCGGTCACGTTGGTGTACGTCGTCGGCTTGATTTCCCCGGAAGCCGTCACTTGCGACACCAGCGTTTCCTGCGGTGCCACCTTCGCCGTTTGCACCGTTACCACTCCCTTGTTGGCTTGATTGACGCTGAACAGCACAATACCGCCCAGCACAACCGCGGCGCCCACCCCGATCCCCACCTTCTGCCAGGTCTTCATTGCATTCCTCTTTGCTTATTAAATCGGACAACCCACACAGCTACACGAAGCCTTGTCCCGTCGCTACCTTACATACGTCCGAACACCCTAGAATGTTTCGCCTTGGGGACTAAACCCTTCGCGGTCTGACCCTCGGATGTCGGTCCCAAGGCCAGTCTTACGACGATCGCCGCCGGCGGATCGACCCGCATCCCACCGGCATCAACCAAATCGCAGCGGCTATATTTTAGTTTCAAATGAGCTCAAAAGAAAGGATTCCTCTTTGCTGCCAGGGGATGTCTACGGTCAGGAGGCCTTACGTAGGCGATGGCGTCGTGCGAGCGTTGATCCGAACCCCGCGTGGAGCGCCGGCGAGCGTCGTTCATGTCTCGACTTTGGTGGGTAGAGTGAAGTAAAAACTTGCTCAGCGAGGAGTTGAAGTAGTTGGCGCGGTTCAAAAGGCCGAAGGCCCGCGACTTGAAGGTCAAGCCCCGTTGCCAGGATGAGCTGTAATTCAGGCTGTACGCCATGGTTGTCGCCGGCAACCATGTCCCAAAAACCGCGACGGGATCCGCGGTTTCTCCGCGAATCCCGACCTGCTCGGAGCGTGAGGGAGGCTACGGCGACCATCGAAGCCGGCGCGGCAGTGTCTCGACATCACGTTGCAGACGATAGTCCCGCTCCTTTCAGCGAGTTCATGTCGATCGCAAATCGATAGCGGACGCAGAACGTAAGCTTCGCTATGACTTGCACGATTCTTGCATCCACCGCAGCCGCCGCAAAAGAGTCGTACGGCGAAGAGGGCGGGTCACGGTGGACTGGATTCTGCCCAGCACGGAGCCCGCGTTCGGCCCGACTAGTTCCCAGACTGCAGAAGCAAGCGTTGCGCCACCGAGGCACCGTTGTAAGTTGTTCCGTTTCATCGCGCTCTCACTGCTTCGCACGAACCGTTAGTCTAGCGATTCGACAGCGTGTCTAACGCGTTGACACCGCCGTGCTCACTTACCCTGCCGCGACTTGCGATAGCGACCCGACACGAGGTTCTGCAGCCTTCCGCTTTACCGCCGTTACGATTTATCGGGAGGAGCGCGCGCGTGTCGTGCTTACAAAGGAAGAAGCCCGCCAGAGCGGGCTTCTTGTGGGGCCGAGTTGCGGGGGGAGTTGAACTAAAGAGCGCGCAGGAACTCCACGAGGTCCTTCTTTTCTTGCTGCGTTAGCTTTGTGCCGTCAATCAAGTTGGAGAACTCGACTGCGTCCTCCAACGTCAGCAGACGCTCGTCGTGCATATAGGGCGGGTTGTCTTTAACCCCGCGCAGCGCCATGGTTTTGATCGGCCCGTCCCCGATGGCCATCATGTTGTTGATCATCACCGGCTTGAAGAAGCGCTCCGTCTGGAGATTGTGCATCAAGTTGTCGGTATAAAAAGGCGGCTGGTGGCAGCTTGCGCATTGACCCTTGCCGAAGAAGATCTCCTGGCCGCGCATCTCGGCTGCCGTTGCCTTGCTGGGAATAAGCTTGCCAAAGATGTCGAGCTTGGGCGCCGGCGGAAAATCCAGCATCTCTTGAAAATCTGCCATGAAGTCAACCTGGCTTCCGCGCTCAAGAGGGTTCACGCCCTTCTTCGCGGCGATCACAGTATCGCCGTCGAAGTACGCGGTGCGCTGCTCGAACTCGGTGAAATCCTCGATCGTCTTCAGGGCACGTTGCGAACCGAAGAGCCGCTGAATGTCGACGCCACGGAGCGACAGCGTCTTGATGCGGTGGCGGAACTGCTGCGGGCGGGTATCGGGGGCCAAGTGCGTCGCGCCGTTTTGGTGGCCGTTCGAATGGCAGTCAAAGCAAGCCGCACCGATGCTGGGAACCGCCGAACGGCGATCCTCGGTGGCATTGAACTGCTGCTGCGGGAATGGCGTCAGCAACAGGCGCAGCCCTTCCAATTGCCTGGGAGTGAGTAGTCCGTTGAACATCTCGTAGTAATTCGTGAGCGAGACCAGTTTGCCGTGCGAGACATCGCCCACATCAGGGCGCGGCGCCAGGTAGATGGCTGGCGGAAACTCGGCCAAGAAGTGATCCGGGAGATCGAAATCTACGTCGAACCGGGTCAGGTCTCGCCCGTCCTGCTGCTTGATCGCGTCGATCAGGAAGTGCGGAAAGACGAAACCGCCGTCGGTATGCTTGGGATGTGGCAAGGGATAGAACCCCTTCGGATATAGATTCTGCTCGCGAATCTGCTCGGGACTCATGGCCGCGAGCTTCTCCCAGGTCATCCCGGCGGGCAGCTTGACGCGGACGCCTTCTTGCACTGGTTTCCCGCGGTCCATCGTGACGCCCTGGGCCGGGCGGTCGCTCAAGTCGTAGCGCTCGCTGAGGACGGCATTGTGCTCTTGTGTCACCGCCGCCTTCTCCGCTGTCATTCTCGCCATGATCGACGCGAATGATTCGGTACTGTCTACCTTCATGTAGCTGGTCTTGCCTTGCTCTTGGCCGTAAGCGAGACACACGGCCATCACTCCGCCAAGAACCAGCAGCGTCGCCCCGAACAGTCTCCCACCCGCTGGGAACAACCGCCCCTCACGTGATTCCATTTGCTCTCCCTTTCAAAGGAACATTCACTCTCTGAGCAGGACCGAGGATCGGACTTCCTCGCTCGAGACAACCTCTATCCTTGCCGGCGCTCCGCGGCTAGAGGTGGCACGCCGACTGCCAAAGAGAAGGGCGCGTTCGGCGCCTGTAACTTCACCACGAATATCGGGATACGTCTGAGTGTCGAACTCTTCAAGGTCTTAGGTGTCAGCAATTAAGACATAGTGTCCGCAGGGTGTCAGTCAATACAGGCCAACACACCATTAATTCTGTGCAGGCGCAGCGTTATTAGCCACCAACAGCGGCAGGAGTCCTCCCCCTTTGTGGTATTCAAATTGCGTTTCCTATCTTCTCTTCGATCGGTCGAGGTCGCACGAAAACTAAGAGGACGGGGACAGAGAACGGGGTCTTATGACAACGAATCGTTGGGGAATCGCTCTTGCTGGGGTTGTTATGCAGATTGCCCTGGGCGCTGTTTACGCCTGGAGTGTTTTCCGCGCTCCGCTGGCCAAGCAATTTGGCTGGAGCATTCCGGAGGTGACGCTTACCTTTACGATCAGCATATTCGTGCTCGGCATTGCCGCGTTTTTTGGGGGCCTTTGGCTAAATCGCAAGGGGCCGCGGATCGTCGCCCTCACGGGCGGGTTTCTGTATGGTGCAGGCGTGTTTCTCGCGAGCTTTTCAGATCACAAGCTCTGGTGGTTGTACCTCAGCTACGGCGTCATCGGCGGAATTGGATTAGGTCTCAGCTACATTGTTCCAGTGGCCGTGCTCGTCAAATGGTTTCCGGACCGACGAGGATTGATCACTGGTGTTGCTGTCGGCGGATTCGGAGCAGGAGCGCTCATCACCGCGCCGGTGGCTACGCGGCTCATTCAGGCGGTGGGAGTACTGGAAACATTTGCCTATCTGGGAATTGCATACCTGATTCTAACGGTGCTCTCCGCCCTGTTCATGCAAAATCCACCCGATGGTTGGAGACCCCCAGGATGGTCGCCCACGGCGGCGCAAGTTTCTAATCGTTCGGCGAAAGACTACTCGCTAGGCGAAGCTCTAAGGACTCCGCAATGGTGGGGACTCTGGTTGCTCCTCTTTCTGAACACCTCGGCGGGAATTTCTATAATTTCGCAGGAGTCGCCGTTGTTTCAGGAGCTGGCGGGCGCGAGCGCGGTTGTCGCCGCCGGCATGGTCGGCATAGCCAGCATCGGAAATGCCTTCGGCCGTGTATTTTGGGCGTGGGCATCCGACTTCATCACGAGACGAGGAGCCTTTGTGGCGATGTTTCTTCTACAGGTGCTGCTCTTTTGGATCCTTCCAAACAGTCACACCGTCTCGCTGCTTACGGTTATCACGTTTCTTGTCTTGATGTGTTACGGCGGTGGATTCGGGACCATGCCGGCCTTCACTGCGGACTACTTCGGCTCCAAAAATGTGGGCCCCATCTATGGGCTCATGCTGACGGCGTGGGGCTTCGCCAGCGCATTTGGGCCACTACTAATTGCCTATATGCGGCAAGCTAGCGGGAGTTACCATGGGGCGTTACACACCATTGCCGGCATTATGGCCGTTTCTCTGTTGCTTCCCATTGTTGTGCACCCGCCTTCGCGAGCGATGGTTCCGGATCGCAAAACCCAAGAAAAATTCGGAACGCGGCAGGGACCACAGACATCTCACTAACTTTAGGGTCCACACAGATCATTAACTTTCGGGCCCACACAAACCCACAAAGGAGAAGTGTCTCAATGCCATACATCACGGTTGGTAAGGAAAACTCCGGCAACATCGATCTGTACTATGAGGACCACGGCTCGGGTAAGCCCGTCATCCTGATCCACGGATATCCGTTGAGCGGTGCTTCCTGGGAGAAGCAGATCCCGGGCCTTTTGGAAGCGGGTCACCGCGTCATCACGTATGACCGGCGAGGGTTCGGCAAATCCAGCCAGCCAACAACGGGCTACAACTACGACACTTTCGCCGAGGACCTGTACAAAGTTGTAAGCCATCTCGAGCTACGCGATTTCGCGCTGGTCGGTTTCTCGATGGGCGGCGGCGAAGTGGCTCGCTACCTGGGGAAATACGGATCGAAGGGTGTAAGCAATGCGGTATTCATCTCATCAGTACCCCCGTTTCTGCTGAAGACAAAGGACAATCCCGAGGGCGTGGATGGCAGCGTCTTCGAAGGCATCCAAAAAGCCATCATCGCGGACCGCTACACATTCTTCACTGAATTTTTCAAGAATTTCTACAACACGGACGTCTTTATGGGCAAGCGCGTCAGCGAACACGTCGTGCATGCGAGCTGGAACCTTGCGGCCGGCACCTCTGCCACGGCCAGTCTTGCTTGCGTGCCAACATGGTATGAGGATTTCCGCGATGATTTGTCTCGCGTCGACGTGCCCACGCTGGTCATTCACGGGGATGCTGACCGGATTGTCCCCTTCACCGCCGCGGGGATGCGGACGGCCAAACTGATCAAGGGAGCGCGGCTGGTGACAGTGAAGGAAGGTCCGCACTGCATAACTTGGACGCACGCGGAGCAGGTCAACAGTGCCCTGCTGGAGTTCCTCGGAAAGGGTAAGGAAACCGCTCAGGTAGCCTCACGCTGATTTGCGCACGAGACTCGAACCCTTGACCTCCTGCCTACAATCAGGCAGGAGGTCTAATACTTGCGCTCAGAATTGGGCAGGTCGCGCGTTCGCTCAATTCGATTCTCGGGAAGTCAGAATCGTAGGATCGCGTCGATCGCGAACATGAGCTGGCCCTGGCGCCTGCCATTATCGTAGGGCCTAGCACTGAACGCATGTTCATACCGGACTTCGGGGCGGGTGGAGATCAAGTCGGTGAAGCGGTGCGTGACTCCGACGGTCCAACTTGCGTACGTCGTCGCAAAGCCCGTCCGCTCGCCTTTTTGGTCGTCTAGAATGTCTAGCGGACGAACCGAGAGGAAGTCTTTCTTTGAAAACTTCCATTCGGTGTAATTAACGAATCCTATCGCCGGAGCGTTTCCCTTGATTGGCGCTCCGGGACCGACACCTTCAAACCACGCGTGCGGCGGTCCAAAATTCACGGTTCCACCGATCAATGCGTGAGACTGATAAATGTAATAGGCCTCGGTCGTCGTAAGAAATGTCCCCTTCTCGTTGAACCGATGTGTCCAGGTGATATTGGACTGCTGCAAATTGTCGTGGAAAGCTTTGAACTTACCGTTGTTGATGGAATCGATGCCCCCGTAGATTGAATCATTGTTGCTCTTCGATACCCACCGCACCATGAACATGCCCGTCGGGTGCGCCGCTCCATTCCACGGCGCAACGTCATCACCCGCGTGAATGCCGGCCATAATCGACCAATGATCATTCAGTTTTATGTCCGCGTTGATGCCTGTCTGCGTGTAGCAATCGAAGGTGAACATCAGCGAGTGAGTGAACAAGTAGTTGTCGGGCGCCAATTGGGCCTCGATGTCCGGGGGCGAAATGTACCGTCCGGCCCTGATGACCATTCCCTGCGCGACATGAGGAATGTACAGCAAGGCGTAAGCCTCAACCGGATCCCACCCGTACAGACGGTTGTGCTTCAGAAGTTGGCCGCTGAACCACCCTTGCGCGGTAGTCCAGCGCCAGTCGATTCCATACAGCGTCGTGAGACGAAAGCCCCAATCTAGATGGTCAGTTTGCGCGGTGTCCGGCAGCCGCTCAACGCGTAGGACGGCCTGATCGAGTTCGAGGCGATTGGGAACGATGGCGTAAGACTCCGGAATGTTTGACTTGTTGGAAGTGCTGACGCTAATGCCTGGATTTACCCAGCCGTAGACCTTGACCCTGGCATCCTTCAACGCGGGTGCGATGGACCAGACTGCTTTGGTCAGCGGATAGACGGGATCAGTGTCCGGAACTCCGATCAGTGGAGTCGGACCGAGGTAATCGGTTCCGGGGAAAACCCCATCCAGCGGCGCAGGCAGGGCGCGCCGCTGCGGTTCCGAATTATTGGTTTGTGCCTCGCCGCCGGTCGGCGCTTGTTCAGGCTCCGACGCTTTGGGCGTGCCGGTCGTCGCCGGCGAAGCACTAGTAACCTTGTCGTCCGCAAATATGCGGCTGGGAGTGGCGCTGGAACAGAGCGATCCAGCGAAAACCAGCCAAGCAAAGCCTTTCTTCTGTCGGAACGCGCCCATGCATCTCTCCGGTACCAAAGTTCGATTATTTTTTTCGACCGAGCGAGCGAATGTACTTCACCATGGCGTGAATCTGATCCTCGCTGAGGGAACTCTTGAACGGAGGCATTCCCCCCTTGCCGTCGGAAATTATTTGGGCGAGTTCCGCATCGGGCAGCTTCTGAACTGCCGGCGAGCGAAGGTCCGGAACGTTCAAGCTTTTTCCAACCTCAGAGCCAGCGCCGTCTGGGCCGTGGCACATTGCGCATTTTGTTCGAAACGTCGCGGCGCTGGCTGCGTTATCGTGACCGCCCTGCGCCCGCACAACCGACGCCGGCAACAATATGGCTGCGGTCACAAGACTCATCAGAATCGCCGAGGTACAGACTACCGAGCGTCCAGTCTTGTTTGATGGCATGACTTCTCCTTGTTTCGAACTCTTTTCAACGCGGATGAACGTGAGGCTCTCCACATAGGAACGCCGAAGATCAGCTAAGGCCGTAATTTGTAATCGGGAGATCCCGAACTCTCTTCCCCGTGGCGGCATAAATTGCGTTGCAGAACGCGGCGACAAACGGCGGGACACCCGGCTCGCCGACCCCTGCCGGCGGAGCGTCGCTATCAACGATGTACACGTTCGTCTGAGAAGGAACTTCGTTGATTCGCGCTACCGTATAGTCCTGAAAATTCGATTGGTCGATTGCGCCCTTGGTGGCCGTGATCTGTCCGCTTCGGGCTACGCTGGTGCCAAAGACCGCTGCACCTTGAAACTGCGCGCGGGTCGCTTCCGGATTCACCACCAAGCCGGCATCCAAAACAGTATCCACGCGCGGGATTCGTACTTCACCTTTATCATTGACCTCGACTTCAACGACCGTGGCCACATATGTCAAGAAACTGCGGTGCGCCGCGATCCCGACGCCTGTGCTCTTACTGTGCTTGCGCTTCCCCCAGCCGGATTTTTCGGCGACCATCTCCGTGACGCGACGCAAACGCCCGGTCTCCCACGGGTACGTTTCTAGAGACGCACCATAGTTTGGATAATTCACACCGTTGAAATCGATGGTGCGCGGTTTGCCGATCAGATCGAGCAAGTAATCGAGCGGATCGCGGTGAGCGCGGTTTGCGAGTTCATCCGTGAAGCACTGGATTCCAAACCCGTGATAAATATTCGCGACCGAGCGGAGCCAACCGATGCGAACGTGCGCTTTGGCGGGTCCGTTCTCGATACTGATGTTGGGAAGGTCGTACGGCATGTCGGTCCAGCCCTGCGCCAGATGTGGCGGGTCGCCGTAGACCGCGTTTACATCAAAGGTTGAGGTGATGGGAGGAAAGACCGACCTCTGTAGCCACGCAGTTGGCTTTCCTTTCTCATCGACAGCGGCTTTGAAATACATCGCTGCGACGGCGTTGTAGTAGTCGAACTTGATGTCGTCCTCTCGCGTCCAGACTACCTTCACGGGCCGCCCTACTTTTTTAGAGAGAACCGCGGCCTCCACGACATAGTCGGGCTTCGACTTGCGGCCGAATCCGCCGCCGAGCAGAGTGACATGGCAAATTACGTCTTCTTTCGCGATCCCCAACTCCTTCGCGATTGCGTCTTGCGCACCTTGGGGATTCTGCGTGGGGGCCCACGCTGTCACTTTGCCGCCTTTGAATTCCGCCAGCGCAACCATCGGCTCCATCGGAGCGTGCGCCAGAAGCGGAACGTAGTAGTCAGCCTCAAATACCTTGCCACCTTTGGCGAATACAGCATTCGCATCACCGACGTTACGCACCACTTGGCATGGCTTGTGGGTGGTATCGCGTAGCTCGTTCTTGTAGTCAGCAGAGTTGTAGTTTTCGTTCGGTCCGTTGTCCCACGAGATATTCAGCTTCTTGCGGCCTTGAAACGCCGCCCAGGTGTTGTCCGCGATTACGGCGATGCCGCCGAGCGGCTGAAACGCCGGCGGAGGCTTGAACGGATCAATCGCAACCGTCTGATGCACGCCTGCGACCTTCAACGCTTCCTTGTCGTCGTACGATTTCACCTTGCCGCCGAGAACGGGGGGGTGTTCCACCGACGCGTACACCATGCCATCCACGCGAGCATCCATGCCGTAGACGGCTTCCCCGGTCACCAGCGCTTCAAGGTCGTAGCTCACTTCCCCCTTCCCTATATATCGCCAGGCAGTTTTGGGTTTGAGCTTCAACTCTTCTCTATTGGGGACTGGGAATTTCGCGGCAGCGCTGGCGAGTTCGCCATAACCCGCTCGGCGGTTCGTCGAGCGGTGGACAACAACGTGCAAATCGGTTTCGCACTCGGAGGCCGGGACACCCCATTGCTTTGCCGCGGCTTGAATCAGCATGAAGCGCGCCGTTGCTCCCGCTTGGCGCATCGTGTCGTAGAACGAGCGGATTGAGTGCGATCCGTCCGTATTCTGGTCACCGTAGCGGCTGTCGCCAATGGCCTGCTCGATCTTCACTCGCTGCCAATCCGCGTCCAGTTCATCGGCAACAATCAGCGGTAGAGTAGTACGGCTCGTCGTGCCCATCTCTGAACGCGAAGCTACGATCCACACGGTGCCGTCTGGGTCGATTCCGAGGTAAACGCTGGGGTGTAATGTGGCGTGATCGGCGTTTGTATCGTGGGGAAGTTTGTCGCCGGAGGAAAGCTTGGAGTAGTAACGGACACCGAGCACAAGCGCGCCCGCCGCGATGATGCCTCCCGTCAAAAATCTGCGCCGGCTGACGTTCTCCACTGTGCTCATGCCGTTTCTCCTGCCGCTTTAATCGCCTCGCGAATCCGCTGGTAGGTTCCGCAACGGCAGATATTCCCGGCCATCGCCTCATCAATCTCGTGGTCGGTCGGCTTCTTTTTGCTGTTCAATAGAGCCGCCGCCTGCATGATTTGTCCCACCTGGCAGTAGCCGCATTGCGGCACATTGATTTGCATCCAGGCCTTCTGGACCGGATGCAATCCGTTTTTCTCGAGGCCTTCGATCGTCGTGACTTCCTTGCTAGCTATGTCGCGCATTGCTGCCACGCAGGATCGCGTTGCTTGTCCATTCACGTGGACCGTACACGCACCGCAAAGCCCAACACCGCAGCCAAATTTCGAACCTGTCAACCCCGCAACGTCGCGCAGGTACCAGAGCAGCGGCATTTCGGGGTCGCCATCGAACGACTGCTCCAGTCCATTTACCTTCAGTTGGATCATTGCCACTCCTCAGCCGAACGCACGTAGCGGGAATAGACTCCTTCCCGTCAGGCCGACTTCTCTCGAGGGGTATCAATTCGAGTCCGTTCTTCGTCCGCGAAACCCAAATGAGCTTGCTTTTCCATTTGCAGAATGACCGCCGAGAAATCTTGCTCGCTTCCCTGCTGCGATTGCTTTGCATTGACTTCAAAGGCAGCTTCGGTCGCAGGTATACGCGCCCCAACGGCAGCCGCGAGGTTGAGAATTAGCCAGAAATCCTTCTTCATCAGCCTGAGCGGAAATTGAGGGCTATAGTCGTCCTTCATTGCTCTCTGCAGTTTTCCCACATGCGCCGGAGCGACGACTGCAGTCTGAGACAGCACGTCGAGCAAACGCTTGCGATCGAGGCCAGCCTTCGCACCGAGTGCCACGGCCTCGGCGATCGCCTGCATTCCGATCCCCAGTAGGGTGTTAACGACCAGCTTCATGGTCGCTCCCGAGCCGCTCGGCCCCAGATAAAAATACTTTCGGGCGATCACGCGAAAGATGGACTCGGCAGCGTTGAAGCATCCTTGGTCTCCGCCGCCGAACAGAGTCAGCAACCCCTGCTCGGCAATCGGCGTACTCCCCGACATAGTCACGTCGAGGACGTCAACTCCACGCTCGGAGCCTAGTCGCGAGAGCTCCTGCGAGGTCTCCGGATACACCGTGCTCATGTCGATGACCAGTGAGCCGCGACGCGCGTTTGCGAACGCGCCCTCTGGCCCTCTATAGACGTTCAGAACAGCTTCATCGTTCGGAAGGCACGACAACACGACGCTGCAACTGGAGGAAAGTTCTGCAACGCTTGCCGCAACCGTGCCGCCATATCGAACTAGCTTCTCCGCCTTGCTGCGATCCTGATCGTGGGCGGTCAGCTTGAAGCCAGCTTCAAGCAATCTCTGCGCAATCGGCCGGCCCATGTAGCCGATTCCGATAAATCCGAGCTCATTGTTTTCTGGAGTGATGGGTTTCATGCTGTATTTCACCTTTGCCGAGCGCCGATTTCGATTCCACTCGACATCGATTGAAAGGCACGAACCGTGCCACTTTGCCCGGAAGGCTGAGTCTTGATGCAAGATGTTGGTAGCGAGGAGGATACGGGAGCTAAACACAGAGACTCGACGCTTGGCTCGCAAGATTCCACGCCATTCCATTAACATCTGTGTCATCCCGTGCCCTCTCTGAGACTTCAAAAGCAGACCAGCGCCACGGTAGACTACGCGTGGCGCTGGCTGCTGGTGGATATGTGTTTGTCAACTAGAATCGGAAAACCACACCGGCCGACGGTTGAGCCGTATGTGTGGTTGCATCCGTACGCAAGGTGATCAGGCCGAAGTCGGGACTTTTATAAACGAAGCCTCGGTATTCGAGTCGAGCCGCGAAGTGTCTGGTGAATTCGTAGTTAACGCCGCCACCATACTCGAACACCGCTTTCGACTGCGTACCCGCTCCCGGGGTGAATGCACCCAGGTGTTGGGTGGGAACAAAAGTCAATGCGCCTGTCCCCCCAAGCACATAGGGCTTGAGTCGCCCGAAGCTTGGAATCGTTACCACAAGAGCAGCCGTGGTTTCATTAACGTCCGACTGAACGGGCAACGTTGTGGTTAGGACCCTGGGGCCCGGCCCAAATATCGGAGATATCAAGGTTGGGGTGGTTGTAAGAGTCCGCGTGGTGTCGCGGACGCGGCCATAGCTCGCGTCGGCAGCCAACCAACGATTGAAGTGGTAGCGGTAGCTCAATAGGAACCCGCCTGCATCGGTCGTGTTCTGTGTGCGGGCATTGCCGGTTGTGGATTTGGTGTAAAACCCGATCCCTTGCGCGCTGACTTCGTGTTTGCTGTCCTCGTCTGCCCGCGCGGTTGAAGTAAACAACAAAACCATTCCGAAAACTACTCCTGCTAACAGTCTGGACTTCATGTTTTTACTTTCTCCTTAGTTAGACTTCGTTTAGTTTTTTCTGCGAGACAAACTTCGAAAAAGCAACTACGTTGATTCCCTCGACACCCGGACCACAACTTCACACAATGATTGGCTCTCCCGGTCAGCAGCTTTGGGCTTCCGTCGGACCTGCCGCGCAGAGTCCCCACAGGAGCCCGGGATTCACCGTTCCGCGCAACTTCTGGCGTCCCTGAAAAAGACGTGACTTGACGGCACTAATGGAGGTACCCAGAATCTGAGCCGTCTCCTCGAGAGAGCGTTCTTCGATGACGCTCAGCAAGATCGTTCTTCGAATCTTTGGACCCAAGCGATTGATCGCCTCGGTCAAGAGTTTCGTTCGCTCGCGGCGCCAACAGGACTCCTCGGGATTGGGACTATGATCCACAAATGCCTCCCACACCGGCTTCACACCATCGTCAGAGCTCTCCGGCAAGACTTCGAGAATTCCCCGCCTTCGACGCAGCAACATGAAGGCTTCATTCATGGCGATGCGTGTCAGCCAAGTGGAGAACCGCGACTTTTCTTGAAAGTCGTCGAGATGAAGGAAAGCCTTGTGAAAGCTCTCTTGCACCACATCTTCGGCATCCTCCCGGTTGTTGGTTATCCGTTGCGCCACGGCAAGAACTCTCCGTTTGTAACGAAAAACCAATTTCTCGAAGGCGTGCGTCTCTCCACACTTTGTTGCGGCCACCAGTTCGGCGTCGGAGTCCTCGTCTATGCGAATTGCACGAAACGTTCCCATGAATCTGTACCCCTCTGGCCAAAACGGCAGCCGGTACGGAATGGAGCAATAGCCGTGCCAGACGGTGTCGAAAAGGAAGAGGTCTTGGAAGCGATTGGCAGAATAGGAGATGCGTCAATTCAAGGGTGTTTTTGCAACCTCAGCAGTCCCCCGAATCTGTCGGCATGTCGGCACTCTGTCATTTGACTGGATGTACCAAGTGCTGAGATCCGTTCAGGACAGCCGAAAATGCTGAACGAATATCTAATTTTAGGAATGCGACGATTGGCAGAATGATGGAAACGATCGGGGGCGATTGTTAACACTCAGTGGGGTCAATTATACTCAAGACGAAAAGCGGTAAATATGGCTAAGCCTACATCCATCGCTATGACTCCCGCAGGCGCTCCCACGGTGTTCGTCATAGATGACGATGCCGGCATACGTGATGCCATCCAAGGCCTGCTGAAATCGGTGAGCCTGCGGTCTGAGTCCTTCGCAACGGCGCAAGAGTTCCTACGCAGAAAGCCAGCGGACGGGCCTAGTTGCCTCGTTCTGGACGTAAGACTTCCGGGAATCAACGGTCTGGACTTTCAACGCGAGTTGGCTGCCACGGGCGTCCAAATTCCCATCATTTTTATCACCGGACACGGAGATATTCCGATGACAGTGAAGGCTATGAAATCCGGAGCTGTGGAGTTCCTGACCAAGCCCTTCCGGGACCAGGACTTACTAGACGCGATCCACCAAGCTTTGGATCGTGACCGCGCGAGACGCCAACAACAGAGCGAGCTTGTTGAATTGCGAAGGTGCCACGAAGCGCTCACCGCGCGCGAGCGCGAAGTTATGGTCCTGGTGATTTCTGGCATGCTTAATAAACAAATTGCTTCTGAACTCGGAACCAGCGAAATCACCGTGAAGATCCACCGCGGCCACGTGATGCGGAAAATGCAGGCTCAATCGTTAGCAGAATTGGTTAGAATGGCGGCAAAACTCGGCCTTCCCTCCGGCAAGAAGTAACTCACGCCCCTCCCCTTTTAACGGCCCGCTTTCGCGAAATTATGGAGATTAGTCTCCGATCAGGACGGTATTAGAGCACCTATACCAAAGCATAATTGCGCGGCTTTTGACGACGCTTTAGTTTCGCACCATGGTTATTCGGGAAAAGAACAACTTAGTTGCTGTCCTCGATGATGATGATTCGGTGCGCAGCGCGCTACAGGGCTTGCTGAAGGCGGTAGGCTTACCCGCGCAAACGTTTGCATCGGCGGAGGAATTCCTGAAGTCCGCCGAACGAAGCCAGATTGCATGTTTGATTGCGGACATCCGTATGCCCGGAATGTCTGGCCTCGAACTGCAGGCGAAGCTAAACGCTGAACGTTGCAGGATTCCGATCATCTTCATCACCGCACATGGCGACGCGAAAATGCGGATGCAGGCGCTGAGAGCAGGCGCAGTAGAGTTCCTGGCAAAACCGTTCGACGACGAAGCCCTGCTCGAGAGTGTTCGAGCCGCTCTGGAGAGTTGAGCCCAGTAATGGAAGAGTGCATGCGGGTGCGCCGGGAGGTCTTCTGTGGAAGCTTTCGAAAGATTCGGGCCCGCTGACCAGGACCGAGATCAGCGCCGATTCGAGCAAGTCATCGGTAAGAGCCCTGCTTTGGAAGCAGTGCTCGAACAAGTCGAAAAAGTCGCGCCTACCTATTCCACCGTTCTTATCCAGGGAGAAACAGGCACCGGCAAGGAGTTGATCGCGCGCGCCATCCACAACATCAGCTCGCGGTGCGGACGCCCGTTCACAAAGCTGAATTGCGCTGCCATTCCGTTCGATCTACTGGAAAGCGAGCTTTTTGGCCATGAGAAGGGCGCTTTTACAGGCGCCATTGCGCAAAAAGTTGGTCGTTTCGAACTCGCCGACAAAGGGACTCTGTTCCTGGACGAAGTCGGCGATATTCCCTTGGCACTGCAGCCCAAACTGCTGCGTGTACTGCAGGAACAAGAGTTCGAGCGCTTGGGCAGCACACGGACGCTCCAGGTGGACGTTCGGCTCGTTGCTGCGACCAACCGAGACTTGGCCGACATGGTCAGGCGTAACGTATTTCGCAGCGATCTCTACTACCGTCTGAACGTTTTCCCTGTCCTGCTGCCACCGTTGCGGGCGCGCCCCGAAGATATTCCGGCCCTGGTCATGCACTTTGTCGAGATTTTTGGCCGCCGGATGGACAAGCAAATCGAACACATTCCTCCGGGAACGATGTCAGCCCTCTGCTCGTACCAGTGGCCGGGAAACATCCGCGAGCTACAGAACCTGATTGAGCGCGCTGTGATCCTTTCGAACGATGGAGTGCTTCCTAATCCTTTGCCTGCGGTAGAAACTCAGGGAGTCACGCCTTCTCCGCCGCGAACTACTCTGAGCGATTCGGAACGGAATCTGATCCTGCGCACGCTGGAGTCCGTAGGTTGGGTGATCGGCGGCGCGAACGGAGCTGCCGCCAAGCTTGGCCTCAAGCGCACCACGTTAATTGCAAAAATGCAGAAGCTTGGAATCTCACGACCCGCACGACAACGCAATGCGGATTTTCCCGACGCAGAATCCCAGCCCTCGGAATGGCTGCCAAGGGTACAGTAGCGCGTCGCAGCAGCGAGGCGTAGAAGGCCCGAAAGCCCACCCCCAAGTCTCCCCGATTCGCTCTCGCCAACTTCAGTAAAAACGACAGAGCAAACGACGGTAGCCGTCAGCTCTGCTCACTGCCACTAGCGAGCCACTGACGCTGTAGATTTTGCGCGTCATTTGACATCCCCTCCGACACTGTCAGACCGTACGACACTTGTGCCCCGCGTCGGCTTGACGATTTTCCGGCTTTTGGCGCATCGAGCGTTTCCATCGATTCGCATTGCCCCTTGATTCAATCACTTGCAGTTTCCAGCTCCAGGTCGTGAATCTGTTTTCTTCCTGGCAGCACGTTTGCTTTCCTTCCTGCCCGAAGCCAAGCGCGGGCTAGCAGACGATGAGAATTCGATGCGCACTGAAGTCCAAGAAAAGAATCAGCGGTTACCGACCGCTGATGTCTGCCGGCGACTCGAGCTGTAACTGTTTTGCTCTCTCATCCGATTTTCGGTGAACCGTGGAGGGCTGGGGTGAGTTCCTCGCGTGAATTAGGAATAGAACTGGGACGCCTTGTTTGGGCGTTCCCTCAGAAGGATGGGCGTTATGCGCAGGGAACTTTTATTGATTACGTTGCTCTTCACGATTGGGTACACGGATTTCGCAGCAGCGCAATCCTTAGCCCCAACAGCACCGACATCGATCCAGAAATCATCCCAAATCGATCTGAAGGGATTGACCAAGAAGGCAGACTCCGGAGACCCACAATCGCAATTCCAACTCGGCCTCGCTTACGAGTTTGGACAGGGAGTCGAGCAGGACACTTACGCAGCAATCCGGTGGTATCGCTTGGCCGCAAACAGCGGTGATCCCGCAGCACAGAACAACCTCGGCTATCTGTACCAGACTGGTCCGAAAGCTGTCAGGGATCTCGCGGAAGCCTCCAAGTGGTACATGCGCTCCGCCGCATATGGGAACCCCGCAGCTCAAGTGAATCTCGGGCTTCTTTATCTCCGCGGTGAAGGAGTGCAGAAAAGCACTGAGGATGGCCTGCATTGGATCCACCGTGCAGCGGATGCGGAATATCCTATGGCCTTGGCAGCCCTTGGCTGCATATATGCCAGTGGCCAAGAGGTGCCTCAGGATCTAAGCACAGCGCTAAAGCTGACCCGCAAAGCCGTCAAGAAACACAGTCCAGAAGCACAAGCCCTTCTCGGGGTCTTCTACGCCCGCGGGATGGGTGTTTCCGCAGACCCCTCGGAAGCCGCGAAATGGTTTAGGAAGGCGGCGGAGGCAGGTAATGCCGGTGCTCACTACGGATTGGGAGTCCTGTATGAAAAGGGCCAAGGTGTGAAGCAAGACGCTGAAGAAGCCCTACGCCACTACCGGCTTGCAGGCGAAAACGGATCGGCGCAAGCGCAAGCAGTGCTCGGTGAAATCTACGAACTCGGTCAAGGCGTCAAGGCTGATGGCGGAGAATCCGCCGCATGGTATCGCCGCGCTATCGACCAAGGTGACACCCATTCCGCAACGCGATTGGGAGCGATGTTATTTCACGGTCAGGGAGTCGCTCGCGATTTGCAGGAAGCCATCAAATTGTGGACTTGGGCGGCCGACCAGGGAGATGCCTACGCGCAATTCAATCTCGCTGAAATGTATTTGGCGGGTAGGGGCGTTCCTCGTGACCTCGTCAAAGCGCAATCGTTGTTCACTCTTGCCGGAAAAACGCTCGATGTGAGCAAAGAATTGAACCAGGTTTCTTCCAAGATGAGTGAAACGGACTTGGTGGAGACCCGATGACACAGTCTTCAAAGTCGAGGCTTCGATATTTGCGCCTGGCTCTTCGCGCTTCGCTGGTGATGCTCGTGTCCATGTTGGTGCTTCATACGATCTTTTCCAGGCTAAAGATCTCCGGAATATGAAGGATTGGTTCTCTGACGATGCCGAAGAAGGATACAAACAGATGAAAGAGGAGATCAACGTCATCCACAAAGACCTCGTTCACGCTCCTCTAGAAGCGAGTAACATAATGTCTGAACCAAATCAGTGCAAGCAATGTGCGCAAAGTATTGAGACCGGAGAGATGTTCGCCCGATTCAAAAATCCCGACCCCATGCAACCACCACTTGTCTTCCACCATCGCGGCCGCGGAGATTGCTACTGGCTATACCTCCGTGATCAAGTTCTCAAAGTCCAGGGGCAGCCCCGTCCGAACGTCTAAGGTCACTCGATCTTATTCGTTCACTCCATCCGTAACGCCGAAGGCGGCTGCCCGAATCTGTCCGATCCACCCAGTCGCAGTGAACAAACGAAACAGCAAAGTCTTTTACGTACGTGGCTCTCAAAGGGGAGTCAGCAAGTCCTTAGCGCTTCCTATCTGCGAGCACGATTCGCACGGGTTGGCGTTTATGGGAGAAAAGAAGGGGTGGGCTGATTTCAAGACTTAACAGAAACACTTTCGGCGCGACTAACGCAACCCTCTATAAAATCAGTGCGCCACAGCGATGTTGACGTCCTCAAAGCCAGCGGTGGCCCATTTTGACTGTCGGTGGGGGCCGCGGATCGATTCTACCGTGCCGCGCACGGCGAACCTCCCGGAGTCAGTGTCACGAAGGCATTCCCAATACGCGCAGGAGTGAATCGCACCCGTGCTGCCGGTTCGAAACGGCGAGGTGGCATTGCCAGATCCTCGCCTTCGCGTATGAAAGTCAGGCAATCCTTGTTGTGATCCCAATCGATGCAGACCAGGTCGCCAAGATGTATTTGATCCGTGGCAAGCAGATTGGCAAGTGGATAGACAATATGGCGCTCAACGGCCCTCTTGAGATGCCGCGCACCATAGCGTTGGTCCGTGCCTTCCTGAAGTAAGAATTCCCTGCCCGGACCGGTTACGTGAAACAAGAATCGCCCTGTAGCGGTTTCCACTATTCGCTGCTGGACCTGACCCAGTTCGATCTCCAGAACTTGTTCCAGCTGATCCCGCTGCAAGGGGTGAAAGACGACCACCTTGTCCAGGCGGTTCATGAATTCGGGTGAAAATTTGCGACGTGCAGCTTCTACGGCCGTGCGCTCGACTTTTAGGTCCAATCCCGCAACGGGCTTATCTTTTGGCTGGACGAAGCCCATTCCACCGCTCATGAGCTCCGTGATTTCCGCCCCACCCAGGTTGGAGGTCAGGAAAATAACAGTCCTGGACAGATCCACACGACGGTTGTCCCCTAAAGTCAAAGTGGCCTTGTCCAACATCCCCAGAAGGAGTTGCCATAGACTATCGGAGGCTTTTTCAATCTCGTCGAACAGCAAGAACGATAGCTTCAACTTATCCGTGTGGCTCTGTGCCAGAGCTTCCTGGGTGATCAGAGGATGTGTCTCGCGATGGCCCAAATAGCCCGGAGGGGAACCGATCAGTTTGGCGATTTCGTGGGAATGCTGAAATTCGGCGCAATCCACCTTAAGGACCGCTCGCGCATTCCCGAAAAGAATCTCCGCGGCCGCTTCGACAATACGCGTTTTACCCGATCCAGTAGGTCCCAAGAACAACAGGTTGCCGACTGGCCGTCCCGGCGAGGTAAGTCCGGCGCAAAAAACCTGATAGAGGTCTACCAGCGCCTGCACTCCTTCTTCCTGCCCGACGATCTTGGCCCGCAGCAAACTGTGGAAGTCGCGTGTATCGTTGCTGCGGATTGTGGGATCCAATTGCTTTCTGGCGGCCCTCATTTGGTGTCTCCTTGCCGTTTCCCCAAGAGCGAGAGGCAACCTTAGTAGGAGCATGGGAAATGCCAATCCGAAACGCGATTGGAAAATAGTGCAAGCGGTTTATATCGGATAAATTCCGCAGGGCAGAGTTACCCTTGGTTACGAAGGTACGCAAAAATCGGGCGTCACCAGGTCGACGCGCGTCATTACTACGCCACTTCAGAGCTGTCGATTACGCGCATCTCGCGGGACGCTAGAGTCCCACGTCCCGCCGGGTCTTACTTGCTTTCGAAAACACATGAAAATGAGGTGAGTAACGGCCTCTTCCAAGCATTACCCAACAAGGATTCTCGCATCTGCATCACCGGCCTAAAGTGGAACGAAACATGCATTTAGTGAGCCTCGGACCTGGTTGTCCGCACGCTTGGGCGGTCCAGCACGGAGCTCTGCGGCGGAAGGTCTGTATTCCAGGCCATGCACATGCAGGTAGCGGTGCTCGTAGTGTTGAACTTTTGACCATTGAAGAAGATGGACTGAAGGCCGAACGAATCGCGGGGGGGACGAGTATGGCTTGGGAAAATGCAGTTCTTCGGGAAAATGATTTGGAGCTCCACCATCCAGCGAACGAATATCAAGCCAGCGTGCTCGCCGGTGCGACGGCCGATTGTGATCTCTCGGTATTGCTCCCAACAATTGCATCCAGGGGCCCCCAGGCAAAGAACAGCCGGGGTGTGAATGTTGGCTTTGCGAACATAGTCGGAGCAAGCGGGGCTCTCCGAGAGGTATTGGATCTCGTTCGGACGGTCTCACCCACTAATTGCACTGCTCTCATTGAAGGCGAAACCGGGACCGGGAAAGAACTCATCGCGCGCGCCATTCATGAACACAGCACGCGCCGAAATCGCCCCTTCGTGAAACTCAATTGCGCGGCAATCCCTCTAGGATTGCTGGAGAGCGAACTCTTCGGGCACGAGCGAGGAGCTTTCACCGGTGCGGTGGCACGCAAAGTGGGACGCTTCGAAACGGCCGATGGCGGCACTCTCTTTCTGGACGAGATCGGAGATATCCCGCTCGAACTGCAACCAAAGCTGCTGCGCGTCCTTCAGGAGGGAGAGTTCGAGAGGCTAGGTAGCACGCAAACTTTACGCGTCAACGTACGCTTGGTTGCCGCCACCAATCGCGATCTAGCTGCGTTGGTCTCCAAGGAACGATTTCGCAGCGATCTTTACTACCGCCTGAACGTCTTTCCCATACGCGTCCCTCCGCTGCGCGATCGCTTGGAAGATATCCCGCTGTTGATAATGCATTTCGTGAGGACATTCGCGGAGCAAATGGGCAAGCAGATCGACGAAGTTCCCGCCGAAGTAATGCAGGCTCTTTTAAATCATTCCTGGCCCGGGAATATTCGCGAGCTGCAGAATTTCATCGAGCGCAGCGTAATCCTTACGACCGGGAACATGTTGCGCCCACCTCTCGACGGCTTGAAGCGCGCCGCCGAAGCGGAAGGCCTCGGAGCAATCACCCTGCAGGACGCGGAGCGAGCGCACATTCGCAAGACTCTCGAGCACACCCGGTGGGTTGTCGCCGGTCCCAATGGGGCCGCCGCACGCTTGGGGATCAAAAGGTCCACGCTTTACTTCCGCATGCAAAAGCTGGGCATTTCACGTTCGAACAGGGCTCCGCTTCCCGCGCAGCAGAGTTGCCATGAAGCAGCGTTGGATCTTCCATTGGATTGATGCCGTCCGCAATTCTGTCGTCAGCGAGCTTCAACCCGCATTCCAAATCCGCGCGATTGCTTCTCCGTTTGGTAGGAAGCAATGAACCTGCTCCAGCAGATTCTATCCATTTTGTGCCCTCCTCGGTTGCCAAGGCTTGGACGAGAGGAGATCGCAGATTGCGCGGAATACTACAATCGCCTGGAGCGACATCGCGGGGCGGATGTTTATCCCCCAGGCGTGTGGGTCGGACGCGCCTCGATCGAGCGTACCGGCGACCTGCGCGTGCCCGAGGCTCTGCAGGAGCCGGCGCAACCGGTGCTGCGTCGCGCTCGCCTAAGGGCGCTCTTCGCTAGCAGCGCAAAAACCGCTGTCCGATAGAACTCCAAAAGCAGATCTTCACACGAGATAGGCGAAGCCGTTCGATGCGTAATCCTAAGAAGTCATGTCGTTCAGACTGTCGGCAGGGTGCCATCGTGTTCACGGATTGGCAGTCCCCACCTCGCCATTCCTCGTGGTTAGCCTCTCCTTTCAATCACTTACAAACTCAAAAGTTGGCAATCGTGTTGCCTATTCAAGTCTTGTCGGTTGAGGTACCGAAGCTTTTCGTGCGGCACGGACGAGGAGAAATCAGCATGTTCGTTGAAACCATGGACGTGGCCTACACAAGCCGTAGACGGACAAAAGGACACCAATTGGTCTCGCTGATCATCGCTTTGGTTTTTGCACTAACGATTTATCCGAGTAAAGCGCACGCGCAGATCGTTGGAGATCTTGAAGTCAACATCCCATTCCAGTTTCACGCGGGAAACACCAAGCTTCCGCCAGGCAAGTACCTCATTCACATGCTCGACGACGCCGATCTGACCTTCATGGAAATCAGCAGCGTGGACGGCTCTACTTCCGCTCTCTTCGAAGTCCAGGCCGCGGCGGCCGACTCCGCGCCGGACAAGAGCGAGTTGATCTTCAACAAGTACGGGGATCGCTACTTCCTTGCGGAGGTGTTTGAGGAAGGCAACCTAAATGGCAGCAAGGTGGTCGAGTCCCGCTACGAAAAGAAAATCAGTCAAGAAGACGCGGCTGCTCGCGAAAACGCGTCGGTGCGCCACGAGGGGCAACAGTGAGAACTAGCGGCGCGCTGGAGCGCGACTGGGCCCCTCCCGGAATCTCGAAGAAAGAGGAATTATGAAGCTGCAAAGAGTCGTATTCGTTTTAGTGGGAATGATGTTCTTGTTCGCCGGCACGTCACCTGCCCAGCAGGTGAAGACGGATTACGATCGCGACGTCAACTTCGCGCAATACAAGACCTACTCCTGGGAACAGGTTAAGACCAAGGATGCGCTGGATATCGATCGAATCAAGAGTGCGGTCAATGCCGCCTTGGCGGCAAAGGGTTGGACCCAGGTGGATTCGGGCGGCGACGTTTCGATCGTAGCCATGGAGATCACACGCAATCAGCAGACCTTGAATACGTTCTATGACGGGTTTGGAGGCGGCTGGGGCTGGAGAGGATTTGGAGGCGGAGGCTTCGGAGAGGCAACGACCACGACAGACACCTATAAGGTGGGCACGTTGGTCGTCGATCTGTTCGACACGAAGACGAAGAAGCTCCTATGGAGAGGCACTTCGCGCGACACGCTGTCCAACAACTCCAACAAGAACATCAAGAATCTCGATAAAGGCGTGGAGAAAATGTTTAAGAAATTCCCTCCCGACGCTTCGAAAAAGTAGGTATCGCAGATGGCTCGCCAGCGACGCGCCCGGGTTACCCAGGCGCGGCTAGCAGAGCATGAAGTCATTTGAGAGGGACTGAACTTAGTACAGGAGAATTTACTATGAACATAAAATTGGTTAAGCAGATTTTGGTCGTACTTCTCTGCTGCTTGCTTGTGCAATTCACCGCGCAAGCCGAATATTACGGCACCAGCGGGCAATCCAGCGATCAATCAAACGGGCAATCCAACGGGCAACCACCAGCTCCGGCGGCGAAACAGTCGGCTCAGGAACTGCAGCAGCTGGTTGCACCGATCGCGTTGTATCCCGACGCTTTGGTGGCGCAGATCCTGGCCGCTTCCACGTATCCAACGCAGATCGTCGAGGCGGAACGCTGGATGCAAAGGAATTCCAAGCTGAAGGGCGAGGAGTTGGCCAAACAAGTCGACAAACAGGACTGGGATCCCAGCGTAAAGGCCATGGCGCAATTCCCCTCCGTTCTTGAAAACATGGACAAGAACCTGTCCTGGACTTCATCCCTTGGCGAGGCATATGTGAGCCAGCCGGAGGATGTGACGAACGCCGTACAGACCCTGCGTGAAGAAGCACGTAAGTCTGGCCATCTAGATAGCAATGAACAGGAGAAGGTGACGACACAAGGCAACACGATCGTCATCGAACCTGCCAACCCTCAGGTCGTCTACGTCCCTGCCTATGATCCTTGGCTAGTGTACGGGGCGCCTATCGTTGCCTACCCGGGCTGGTATCCGGTTCCCGGGATTTTTTGGGGAGGCATCGGACTCTCTTTCGGTATCGGGTTTGGTATCGGCTTCTTCGGAGGATTTGGCTGGGGCTGGGGCCACTGGGGGTACGACTGGCACGGCGGTCGAGGATCCTTCGACCATCACGATTACATCTCGCATAGCCGAGACTTCGGTCATGACGGGTTCCATCATGGTGATTTCGGCCACGGTAACGCCGGCCACGGCGGCTTCGACCATGGCGGCGGATTCCACGGGTCTTCGGGTTTCCACGGAGGTTCTGATCACGGAGCGTCGGGCTTTCACGGAGGTTCGGGCTTTCACGGTCAGTCAGGAACACACTCCGGCGCATTCAGTGGCTTTAATCACGGCGGAAGTGCCCGAGGCTTTTCCTCCCGCGGGCAGTCGAGCTTTGGAGGCGGCGGCATGCATGCCGGCGGCTTCCATGGCGGAGGCGGCCACGGGGGCGGTGGACGCCACTAGGTGTCACTAGGTGCCACTAGTTGATTGACGTACCCGCGTGGGTAACTTGTCGAGAATTCAAAAATGGAGAAGAAACACCATGCTGCAGAGAATTTCGGTTTTTGTTGAAAATGAATGCAAGAGATTTGTTCGATTCGGTGGGTCCGCTCTTTTGGCGCTTTCTTTGGGAGGTTCGTTCGCGCCAGCGTTCGCCCAGCAGCCCGGACAGCGCACCTTTGCCTCCGCGGACGATGCCAGCAGCGCTCTCTTTACGGCCATGCAGGCCAAGGACGACCAATCTCCCTTGAACATCCTGGGAGCAGCCGCAAAGGATATCCTCTCGTCCGGCGATCCAACGGAAGACGCGGAAGCGCGCGCCGCCTTCGTCGTCAAATACCAGGAAATGCATCGGTTCGTAACCGAGCCAGACGGGGCGGTAACCCTGGTTGTGGGAGCTGAAAACTGGCCGTTTCCGATCCCCTTGGTAAACAACCGAGGTTCCTGGTATTTCGACACCGACGCGGGCAAAGACGAGATCCTATTCCGTCGCATAGGCGAAAATGAACTTGCCGCCATGGACGCGTGCAGCGCCTTGGTCAATGCGCAAAAGCAATATTTCGCGCGCCCCTCTGGCGCTCTCTCTAGACAATTCGCGCAGAAACTGGTCAGCGATGAGGGCCGGCACGACGGTCTGTACTGGCACGGCGCCTACGACGAGTTCGATAGCCCAATCAGCCCCCTCATCGCCAGTGCGCAGGCAAAAGCCTCTATCGACGGTTTCGACCCGGTCCCATTCCGTGGCTATTTTTTCCGCATCCTCACTAGCCAAGGACCTCATGCCCCGGGCGGAGCGAAGAACTATGTCGTCGACGGGAAGATGACAGGGGGATTCGCCTTCGTGGCCTATCCGGCGGAGTACCGCTCCTCGGGCGTGATGACTTTCATTGTCGACGAGTCCGGAACTATTTACGAAAAGGACCTCGGCCCCGACACCACCAAAGTTGCACAAGCCATGACCGCTTATGACCCCGATTCCACCTGGCACCAGGCGGAGGCGGAATAAGAACACAGCGTACCAGGCTGCGGGCTTCGCGCCCGCAGCCGCATCTGAGAGAGACAAAGAACCCGCCTCCGGCACTGATGCACGACACGCGAATGCATAAAGGGAGAGCAAGGCTTTGCATATCGCCTGAAAGGAGGCAAGCATGCGCGCAATCCGACCGAGCCCCGTGCTAGCGCTAGCCTGTCTATGTGCGCTGGCTCTGGCGTTGATTGGCCTCAGGAAGACGCAAGCACGCTCTACCCCAGACATTAACGCGAAAAAACACACGCTTTCCCTAAGTTTGCATGCCGGCATTACAAGCGACGGCAAGGACTCCTTCTACTTTAACGGCCAACCGAACGCTCCGACTTTGCGCCTGTCACCGGGAGACCAACTGAAGATCACCTACATCAACGATCTTCCAAGCCAGCCGCAGGAAAAATGCCTGATTGCTCCGTGCATGGACATGACGAATTTGCATTTCCACGGTTTGACCGTTTCTCCCGACGCTCCTCAGGATGACGTCTTGAGCATGCTGGCCATGCCCGGAAAATCACTCAGTTATACCGTGCAGATTCCGAAAGACCATCCGCCCGGATTGTATTGGTACCACACGCATCCTCACGGAGAGAGCTACCAACAAGTGCTGGACGGCATGTCCGGGGCGCTCGTGATTGAGGGAATCGAATCCTATTATCCGGCGCTGGCCGGCTTGCCGGAGCGCATCCTGGTTGTCCGTGGTCGTTCCACCAAGAACGACCCGCAGTCCGCCGCTTTGAAGCAGCGCGTTGAACTCAGTTCGGATGTTTGTGGCGCGGAGCATGAGACGCCGCATGAGATCATGACCGTGAACGGATCCGTACGGCCTCAAATTGAAATCGCCCCTGGTGCGCGCCAGTTCTGGCGCTTGGTGAACGCTTCCGCGGATCGCTATCTGGACCTGCAACTGGACGGTGGAACGTTTGAAATCGTCGCCATGGATGGGATGCCCATCGCCCTTCACGATCGCAATCATCCAACGCGTATCGTCGATCATGTCTTGTTGCCGCCGGCAGGCAGGGTGGAAGCGATTGTCGCCGGTCCGGCAGCCGGCGCGCCTCGGCGTCTCATCTCCCGCTGTGTGGATACTGGACCAGACGGCGATCCGAATCCAGCGATGGTACTGGCCGATGTCGTTCCGCAGTCTGCGGCGGATGCACTACACAAAACTTCCGAAAGCTCGCTCAAGCCTGATCTCAAAACGCTAAACCTCGCGGCCGAAGAAGAAGCGCCCCCTCGGTTCGTCGTGACGTTCACGGAAGACAAGAACGGCTTTTACATCAACGGAGAAAAATTCACGCCGGATGCCGCTCCGATGGTGCGCGCAAAGGTCGGGACGTTTCAGCACTGGAGGATTGTCAATGCTAGTGCGGAACTGCATCCCATGCACATCCACCAGGTCCACTTCCTGGCCTACGCCGAAAACGATAAACCGATCGCCGACCCACTGTGGCTGGACACGGTCAATGTTCCTTATGGCGGTTCCGTCGACGTCATCATGGACTTCACCGACCCCGTGATCAAAGGCATGTCCGTCTTTCACTGCCATCTTCTCAATCACGAAGACAAAGGAATGATGGCGAAAATTCTCTTTGAATGAATGATGTAGCGCATCCTGCTGTCCGGGAATCGGAGCCCGTCGAGTTGCGCGGTTTTCGCGAAAGGATTCCGTTGCTGTCTCTCCTGCGGAAAGATGTGGCTTCAAATGGACCGGCGTGGCTGCCGCTTGTGTTGGTCTTGGGAGCGATTGGCGCGGTCGCGTATGCGGACCATCTCGTTCTCTCGATTTCGCTTGTCTACCTCTACATCTTCCCTCTTGGCGTTGGCGCGATCTTCCTGCAGAGGGAACTCAGCTACAGCCTCATCGCCGTTTGTATTCTGTTCCACGATTTTTTCTCCCCGCGGAATATCGGCCCGGGGCTTCGGATCTTCCACAACCTGTCCGCGATGTTGTGCTTCGCCTTTGTTGTTTACGTCATCCAGCGATATATCGACCAGCGGGAGGCGCTGGCCACAGCGGTTCAGCAGCAGCGTGACGACCTCCTTCACGACGTGGAGCTCGCCGCGCAAGTGCAGCGCCTGTTTCTTCCCGTGGGTAAACCGGCCATTGCCGGACTCGAAATCGCCGGCATGATGCAGCCGGCCCGTGGCGTGAGCGGCGATTACTACGACTATATTCCCATCGACGCGCACAGCATTCAGATCGTCATTGCCGACGTATCCGGAAAGGGCGTTCCCGCTGCTCTTTTGATGTCCGCGACGGCGGCAGCCGTGCAGCTTGAGGCGAATCACGATCGAAGCATGCTGGACGTAGTGGGACGGTTGAACACGGGTATCCGCTCCGTGTCGGATGGCGAACGCTACGTGACCCTGATGCTCGCCGAAATCGATGCAGACAAGCGGACCGTCAACTATGTCAACTGCGGCCACAACCCTGCGCTTCTGTTTCGAGCCGAGACGGGCACGCTCACGCACATGGATTCGTCTTGTCCACCAATCGGAATATTTCCGCAAGAGATGTGTGAACTGGCCTCGGCAGACCTCATTACCGGCGACGTGCTGGTTTTCTACACCGATGGCGTCACAGAGGCACGGAACCAGCTCGGCGAAGAATTCGGCACAGAGCGCCTTTCCGGCGTAATACGACGCGGTTCTTCCCTGTCTGCGGAAGGCCTCATGACCGACATCTTCAGCAGCGCGGCAGATTTCTGCAGCGGGGTCGGTTTCAATGATGATGTCACCATTCTCGTGGTCAAATGCGATTTCGACGGCTTCTCAACTCTGACTTCATAACCCATTTTCACAAGGAACGCCTTAAACCCTGCCGGACCTAGAGTGCCGCAGAGGCGTCCTGTCCAGATTCGTTTCCTCTCCGTCCGGCAGGCAATCCGCAATCTCAATGACACCCCGTCGACCGGATGACACCGGTTCCATTCCATGGACACTTGGAAAGTTTTTCCACCCTATTTAACTTCCTTCCTCCTAGCACAACCAGCCCGTTTTCAACTATTTCCCGAAATCTCTACCGCCCTCGACAGTGGCACGCGGGCTGCATCGTCTGAGTATGCGGGCTGCATCATCTGGGTCCGAGGCAAGAAAAACTCAAAACTCCTGCGGAGAATCTTATGAGAAAGTTTCTGTCCTGTCTGAGCAGCGTTCTATTTGCGGCTGCGCCATTTTTTGCTGAGGTGGCCAGCGCATCGGACCAAACCAAGGATGACGACCGACTGAAAAATTGCGGCACGGTCCTGAAAGAGATCCTCGATGTTCCTGACGATATTCCGCAGGATTTGCTCGACAAAGCCGATTGCGTCGTCGTGTTCCCGTCAGTCTTAAAGGCCGCATTCATTGTTGGCGCCAGCTATGGACGGGGCGCGATGTCCTGCCGCAGGGGTGAAAACTTCAGGGGACCCTGGGGCGCTCCCACGATGATGGCGCTGGAAGGCGGAAGCTTCGGATTTCAGATCGGTGGAGAAGCCACCGATTTTGTGTTGCTGGTGATGAATGAACGGGGCGCGACCGGCATCCTGGCCAGCAAGGTCAAGCTCGGAGGGGATGCTTCCGTTGCCGCGGGCCCGGTGGGCCGCGATGCGTCCGCCGAAGCCGACGCGACTCTGCGAGCCGAAATCCTGAGTTACTCAAGGGCGCGCGGTCTGTTTGCCGGAGTGTCCCTGGAAGGCTCTACAATTCGTCCGGACAGCGGCGACAATCGCCGTGTGTACGGCAAGAAGATTCCCGCGAAAGATATTGTTCTGTCCGGAAAGGTCAGCGTACCCCCGGCAGCACAGCAAATGGTTTCTACCCTGGATGCCAAAACTCCGAAACACCGTGAGTAGTCTCGAATTGGTTGAACGCAGCAGTCCGGTCAAACTGGAACAGGAATTGGGGGCACTCGAATCATGATGTGGATCGTCAGGCTCGCGCTAAAGCAGCCGTACACAATCGTGGTACTCGCGATCTTGATCTTCCTATTCGGGGGCCTCTCGATCGTTCGGACTCCCACGGACATCTTTCCGAACATCAATATCCCGGTGGTCAGCATTGTCTGGACCTATAACAGTCTCGAACCACAAGACCTGGCCGACAGGATTGTCACAATCACAGAGCGCAACCTGACCACCACCGTCGATAACATCGAGCACCTAGAGTCGCAATCGCTTTATGGTATCGCCGTGGTGAAAGTGTTTTTTCAACCCACAGTCAGTATCGACAAGGCCATCGCCCAGATCACCGCAAATTCCCAAACGCAACTCAGGCAGTTGCCCGCTGGCACCACGCCGCCTTTGATCATTAGCTACAGCGCCTCGACAGTTCCGATCCTCGAACTCGGGCTTTCCGGCCAGGGCATATCGGAGCAGGCCCTCAACGATTATGGTCTCACTTACATCCGCCCTCAGCTGGTCACCGTGCAAGGTGCCGCCGTCCCGTATCCGTATGGGGGAAAGCAGCGCCAGGTACAAGTGGACCTAAATACACAGGCCTTGCAGGCGAAGGGTCTTTCCCCCTTGGACGTGGTCAATGCCATCGCCGCTCAGAATCTGATTCTCCCTACGGGAACATCTAAAATCGGTTTGAAGGAATATGACGTCGACATCGCCAATGCGGCCCCCCAGACCATCGAACAACTCAACCGCATCCCTATAAAAACGATTGGCAGCACGACCATCTATATCAGTGATGTCGCTTGGGTGCGCGACGGCTTTCCGCCGCAGACGAACATCGTACGCGTGAACGGGCAACGCTCCTCCCTCTTGACTGTCCAAAAGAGCGGCGATACGTCGACCCTAAGCATCATTGCGGGAATCAAGGCTCTGTTGCCGTTCATCAAGACGACCGTGCCGCCGGCGCTGGATATTAAACCTTTGGCGGACCAATCCATCTTTGTTAATGGCGCCATTAAGGGCGTGGTGACCGAAGCGTCCATTGCGGCCTGCCTTACCGGCCTCATGATTCTCATCTTTCTCGGCAGTTGGCGGAGTACGACCATCATTGTTGTTTCCATTCCCCTCGCCATTCTGACCTCAATCATCACTTTCAGTGTTCTTGGAGAAACGATCAACATTATGACCTTAGGTGGCCTCGCCCTGGCCGTCGGAATTCTGGTGGATGACGCGACAGTCGAGATCGAGAACATCAATCGGAACCGTCAGGCGGAACCAGACAGGGACATGGATGAGGTGGTCATAGACAGCGCCGCGCAAATCGCTACGCCGGCCTTTGTGGCCACGATTTCGATCTGCATCGTGTTTACCCCGATGTTCCTGCTCTCTGGTGTCGCGCGATATCTGTTCGTTCCGCTCGGTGAGGCCGTAATCTTTGCCATGCTGGCCTCCTATCTGCTTTCTCGCACCGTTGTTCCGATGATGGCCAAGTATCTTTTGCGCCATGACGTCCCGCATACCATGGAATCCCGCAATCCATTCGTTCGTATGCAGCTTCGCTTTGAGGAAGCGTTTGAGCGTCTCCGCGAGCGTTATCACGGATTGCTGGAACGTTGCCTTCATCATCGCCGTGCCTTCCTTGTCGGATTCTTCTCCGCTTGCGTGGCTTCCTTGGTTTTGATCATTCCCTGGCTGGGGCGAGACTTCTTCCCCACGATTGACAGCGGCTCGTTCAATCTCCACATGCGAGCTCCAACGGGTTTACGAATAGAAGAGACCGCCCGCCTGTGTGATCTCGTCGAGCGGTCGATCCGGCAACAGCTTCCGCCGGGCGAGATCTCCAACATTATCGACAACATCGGACTGCCCTACAGCGGTATCAACACGTCGTACCTGAATACCGGAACCGTGGGCACCTCGGATGCGGATATTTTGGTGACGTTTGGCGTTAACAACCACAAGACAGCTAAGTACGTTCACGACCTGCGAATCAGCCTGGCAAAACAATTTCCCGGCGTGACCTTTTCGTTCCTACCTTCCGACATAGTCACCCAAATCCTGAATTTTGGGTTGCCGGCTCCGATCGACATTCAAGTGGTGGGTAACGATCTACAGGGGAATCAAGCCTTCGCGAATGCCTTGCTTGAGCAAGTGAAATACGTAACGGGAATAGCCGACGCGCGCATCCAGCAGCCGTTCGATGAACCCTACATCCACCTCTGGATGGACCGCACCAAGGCGCAAGAGATTGGCTACAATGGCAACGCCGTCGCGCAAAACGTTTTAATCTCGCTTGGTGGCAGCTTCCAGACCGCGCCAACATACTGGCTCGACCCTAAGAATCGAAACAGCTACGACATTTCTACTCAGACCCCGCAGTATCGAGTCGACACGCTCCAGGATCTCGCGAACATGCCCATCACGGGACCCACTCCTGGCGTCCAACCGACCCTTCTCGCAACCGTCGCTTCCATCCAGCGCGGAACTGGGGCGGCGGTGGTCTCCCACTACAACATCATGCCAGTCATTGACATCTTCGGCGCGGTACAGGGCCGCGATCTGGGCGGCGTATCCGGGGACATTACAAGCATCATCGATAAAATGCGGTCGAAGCTGCCCCGCGGCTCGCAAGTTGTCCTGCGCGGCCAAGTGCAGACTATGCGCTCCTCCTATATCGGTCTCTTATCGGGGCTTGCCCTCGCTATTGTCCTTGTCTACCTCCTCATCGTGGTGAACTTTCAGTCTTGGCTGGACCCTTTCATCATTATTACCGCACTTCCCGCAGCCCTCGCCGGCATCGCCTGGTTCCTCTTCGTCACGCACACCACGTTAAGTGTGCCGGCACTCACGGGCACCATCATGTGCATGGGTGTAGCCACCTCCAACAGCATCCTGGTGGTGCAATTCGCCACCGAACAGTTGAAGGAGGGCAAAGACCCCGTCGCCGCGGCTCTTCAGGCTGGATTCACTCGCTTCCGCCCCGTGTTAATGACTGCGCTTGCCATGATTATCGGCATGCTGCCGATGTCGCTGGGGCTTGGAGATGGTGGCGAGCAGAATGCTCCGCTTGGCCGCGCCGTAATTGGTGGATTGCTCTTCGCCACGGTGTCCACGTTGTTGTTCGTTCCAACCGTGTTCAGCATTCTCCATGGGCTGCGCCATCGGCCGGCGGAGACCAGTACTCAACCATAGGCCTTGCGAAAAGGAATTTCGAGGGTGATGCCAATGCAGTCGCAAACAGCAGGACAGATTTCCATGCAAGGAGCGCAATCGCCGGGCAGTGCTGCCACAAAGCGGCGATCGCGACGAGGCTGGGTCATCGGAGCCGCAATTTTTCTAATCTTTGCCGGAGTTTTGATTTTCGGCATTCTCGAGCGCATCCACACAAACGCCAGTCTACGCACTGAAACCGCGGATTTGGCGGTACCCACCGTTTCGGTTGTTCAGCCTAAGCGGGCCGCACCGTCGCAGGAAATTGTCCTGCCGGGAAACGTCCAACCGTTTATCACATCGCCGGTTTTCGCGCGAACGAACGGTTATCTGGAACATTGGTACTTCGATATAGGGGCGCATGTAAAAAAAGGCCAGCTTCTGGCGGTAATCGCGTCTCCGGAAGTGGACCAGCAGCTGCAGCAAGCACGGAGCAATCTGTTAACCGCACAAGCCAATCTCGATCTAGCTTCCATCACCCAAGCCCGCTATCAAGGACTTAAGAAAACCAATGCTGTGTCCCAGCAGGACGTCGACAATGCCGTCGGTACTTACAACGCGAATAAGGCAATCGTGGAGGCGGACCAAGCGGCCGTTGAGCAGTACTCCGCATTGGTGTCTTTCGAAAAGGTTTACGCTCCGTTCGACGGCGTAATTACCGCGCGAAACACCGATATCGGCGATCTGATCAACTCAGGCAGCAATGCCATTGTGAAAACCGATCTCTTTCACATCGCGCAGCCCGGCGTGCTGCGCGTGTATGTGAATGTGCCTGAAGAGTTTTCCCAGCAAACCAAGCCGGGCCTGACAGCAGAGCTGAAATTGGCGGAGTTTCCGGGACGTATGTTCACAGGGAAACTCGTCCGCACCGCCGAGGCCATTAACTACACAACGCGCACGCTGTTGGTTGAAGTGGACGTAAATAACCCGTCAGGGGAGTTGCTTTCGGGCGCTTATGCGGAAGTACATTTCAAAGTGCCGGGGCAGGCCTCGACCTACATTTTGCCGGTCGACACTCTTCTCTTTCGGAAGGAAGGCCTGAACGTCGCCATTGTCGAGAACGGGAAAGCGAAGCTGGTGCCGGTAGTGGCAGGTCACGACTTCGGAACTTCGATCGAAATCGTTTCGGGCCTGAAAGGCAACGAATCCGTCATTCAGAGCCCACCGGATTCCATCGTGACGGGAGAAACAGTGCAGATAGGCCAGCCGACGGCAACACCGCCCGCGGCGCCCTCTGGAGCGACCCAGTGAGTACGCTCTCCACGACGCAACTAGAAGCCCGAGTCCGCAAGCGCATCGCCGGCGGTATGTGCGTGCTGAGCACGGCTTTGCTTGCGGGCTGCACAGTTGGACCAAATTATAAACGCCCGGCGGCGGAGGTTCCGCCAGCCTATAAGGAAGTGGGCGATTGGAAACCTGCGCAGCCGAGCGACGAGCATCTCAGCGGCAACTGGTGGGAGATATTTCAGGACCCTCAACTGAACGCCCTCGAACAGCAGGTCAACGTCTCCAACCAAAATTTGAAAGCCGCCCAGGCCGCGTATACCCAGGCTCGTGCAGTGCTCCGCTACGCCCGTGCCGATTACTTCCCAACCTTGACTGTAAATCCGTCAGTAACGCGCAACAAATTTTCTGGGAATCGGCAGCCCAACAGCGGCCAATTCAATGGCAGAACTTTCACCGACATACAACTTCCCTTCGAATGGTCTTACCAGGTCGACGCTTGGGGACGCATACGCCGCACCGTCGAATCTTATCGCGACCAGGCCCAAGCCAGCGCCGCCGACGTTGTAACCGTGAGCCTCTCTATGCATGCCCAGTTGGCTTTGTTCTATTACCAGGCCCGCTCCCTGGATGCCCAGGAGCAGGTTTTGAACTCGACGGTTGAGCAATATCAAGAGGCATTGGACTTGATTGAGAACAGGTTTGCAGGAGGGCTTGCTTCCGATCTGGAGGTCCAGCAGGCTAAAACGCAACTTGAGACAACGGCAGCCCAGGCAATCGATGTTGGAGTTGCCCGCGCGCAATTCGAGCACGCCGTGGCTGTTTTGATCGGGAAGCCTCCCGCATCATTCAGTCTCCCTCCTCTTCCTATCACTATGCCCCCTCCTCCCATTCCCGTGGGACTACCCTCAGACTTGCTCGAGCGCCGATCCGACATTGCAGCCGCGGAGCGGCTCATGGCCTCCGCCAACGCGCAGATTGGAGTGGCCAAGGCCGCCTATTATCCGCTGATCAATTTGGCCGCCGCGGGAGGCTTCGAAAGCGGCACAATTACGACATTGATCTCCGGCCCAAGTGCTTTGTGGTCGTTTGGCCCGTCCGCAGCTTGGACCCTCTTCGACGTTGGCAGACGCCGGGCTCTATCAGACGAGGCCATCGCTTTTTACGATCAATCCGTCGCCAACTATCGCCAAACGGTGCTGACCGGTTTTCAGCAAGTCGAAGACAACGTAGCGGGCCTGCGGATTCTGGAGCACGAAGCTCAGGTTCAAGCCAACGCTGTAATTGCAGCCCAGAAATACCTCGAACTCGCTATTACACGTTATAAAGGGGGCGTCACCAGTTACCTGGAAGTGACGACAGCTCAGACTGCGGCGTTGTCCGACGAACTGACGGCGGTAACCATTCTTGGCCGCCGCCTGGTGGACGCAGTGACGCTGGTCCAGGCGCTCGGCGGGGGCTGGGATAGCTCCGCCTTGCCCGCACACCCCGAATGCTGCGGCAAGCTGACAGGCAACTCGAAGTAATGCTCGAACCACAAGTTTCGGACAGTCCGGCTGGTGAGCGTCGACAAAATCACAAACTGGGGTAAACTCAAGCCCTACGCTTGTCGGGGCGTAGCGCAGCCTGGTAGCGCGCCTGCCTTGGGCGCACGCAACTCGACTCCAACAACTCCTACCATCACTTCTAACTACTAACGTTTCCAACAAATCGGGGAATCTGCTTTTCGCTCAAAGATAACCCCAATGGCCTGAAAACGTTGGATTCTGGCACAGTTCTGGCACAGTCGACGCTCCGATTCCCAGCCTTCAGTTAATGACCGAATGCTCGGATACCGTTGTAGCAGCGATTAGGGTACCTCGATCGGTACTGCCTTCGAGCGCCCTCATTCGGGCCACATTGGCGCCGCCAAATGAACTTCTAACTCCCGGCACGCGACGTCTGGCGCCAAGGGCAGAGTGAGTGCACCATTATTAGGGAGTTTCTTGCCCTCGGTGTTCGGATTAGTTCTCTGGGCCTCATTGAGATAAGAGTGGAGCACTGGAATACCGCTCGCAACGCTTTCCGGGTACATTCCGATGAGGTCTAACCAAGGAGGAAGGAAATACGCGGAGACTAGCCTTCTACGCTGTCGTTGCCTGTCTCCGGCGAAAGCCAAGGAACCTTTGGCCACAATTGCCACATCGATATGGAGAGAACATGAACACGAGTATGAGAGCGTGTTCCAGCAGGCGCTTACTCGTATCTCTGAGCACTAAGCCGCCTCGACAGCGAGGGCATTCGCGCACTCTGTAGGTGAACCATATTTTCATGGCGTAATCTTCAAATCTGAGACCTGCTATGGTATTGCTCTCGCTCAGCGAACGGGAAGGATACTTAAATCTCGGATACGGGAACTTTATACCGTTGCAGTGGAGAAAACAATGGAATCGCATCGGAGTGAATACCATTTCCGTTAACACACGTGCACGTACAGGCTTTACCCGTAGCCGCGTCTCTCACTTACGGCCATACTGCCTGGAGAGGTCAAGGAATTTTGTCTATATCCTTACAATTGCAGACGAGGCGCGACGAGTTGAAAGCGCGGAGAGAGTCGCCGTTCAACGAATATCTGAAGCATCCTGCCGAAACCCAACTTGCGTTGGAAATTAAGGAGTTCGATGACCAAGTGGCTGAATGTGTTCATCAGCTAGGGCGCAGAACGCAAGGTTCAAGTGAGCAATAATAGGTTCCCCTCGCAGATACAATCTGGAGTTCCACGAAAGATTGTTGATTTTCACATGGATGAAAGCCGAGACTGGGTCGCTGAACTAGAGTGCGGCCATCAGCAGCACGTCCGGCATGACCCACCTTGGACGCGTCGCCATTGGGTTACAACACCGCAAGGGCGGCTTGATCATGTTGATCGGGAACTCAATTGCTTGGCATGTGGGCCCGATGTTCTCGGCATGACGGCGTAGCTATCCGAGGTCAGGCATCGCGGTCATCGGGTATCAGAATCAAAATAGGGCTAGCAGGACGTTTCGCGACGGCCGTGTTCGGACCAATGCAGGTCGAGGGCTAAGCGTGCAGCGCGGCACCTTTCGCGCATGCTCTCGGCATGTCTCTTTTCTTTTGCAAACTCTTCGTGCTGCCCAACAAGGTTCGCCAATTTGTCTGTCGCGTCGAAGTATTCGTTCGTGGCGCTGGCGAGATTTTCAAAAAGGTTTATCGCGATAGAACAATTCACGAGAGACAAGCTCCGTTGTGACTATTGTTCGAACTTCGCGGCTTTGGCGGATGATTGCCCATCTGCATTGAATATCCTGTTCCCCGTCGTTTTTGGCTGAAAATAAAATACTCGCCGGTGAGAGCCACCGACAATTCCACCACCCTTGCTTTCGGCGCATCAAGGTCCTGGGATACACCAAGCCATTTGAATCTCGGTTCTGAAAAGGTCAAAGGGGGCTGTCATGCGGGAGATACCCTAGCTTCCGGTTAGCCGACCCGTTGCTTCAAGACGTTCAGGGTGCCAGGATTCGCCTTGATCTTGAGACAAACACCCTTTTCCTCGTACGATTCGCTAAGCACGTGAATGCTCTTGCGAATGTCGGCGAGCACACCTTCCTTGCCGTAGGGAACGACGAGCTCCACCTCAGTCATGGTATCGAGAAAGAAAGTGACGAGACGAGAGTGAAGTGCCTCGATGTCCTGGGGATTGAGCGCGGACATCGCAATGGCCTCGGGGAACTCTTTCTCCAGCAAGGCCTTTCGCGAAGAATCGACGATGTCGATCTTGTTTAGGATCACTAGAGACGGGAGCTCTCCCGCCCCAATGTCTTCGAGCACTTCTGTAGTCACCTGAATGTGGGAGCGGAACGCCGGATCGGCCGCATCCACTACGTGAAGCAGAAGGGAGGCGTCCAGCGCTTCGTCGAGAGTCGACCGGAATGAGGCCACCAGATCGTGGGGGAGATTTCGAATGAAACCAACCGTGTCGGAAACGAGAATCCGGGGTTGCGTCTCGGGGTGCAACGCTCGCACGGTGGTATCCAGGGTCGCAAAGAGCCGGTCGGCCACGAGCACGTCGCTTGAAGTGAGCGCCCGCATAACTGAAGACTTTCCGGCGTTGGTGTACCCGACGATGGCGACCTTGGGCAAACCTTCGCGATGACGACGGCGCTCGACTTGCTCGCGATGGACCGCTTTGAGCTCTCGTTGCAGCTCGTTGGTGCGGTCCCGCACTTTCCGGCGCTCGATCTCATGAAAGGACTCGCTGACCCCTCTTGCGCCACGTCCTCCACCCCTTCGCTCTTTGGCCCCGGACACACGCTCGCGGGGCGCGAGGTACTTGAGCCTTGCCAACTCCACTTGAAGTTGCGCTTCTTTGGTGCGGGCATGCCGATGAAAAATCTCGAGGATGATGGCCGGCCGATCGTAAACCTCGACGCCGGTCGCTTCTCGAATGTTTCTCACTTGTGTGGGGGTTAGTTCGTGATCGAACACCACGCTTTCGGCCATGCTGGGCGCCTTCACGAGTTCGCTTAGCTCATTCAGTTTTCCCGGCCCGATGAGAGACGCGGCCGTAGGGGGTTGCAATTTTTGCGTAAGCGTTCCGACGATATCCCACCCAAGTGTTTCAACCAGTTGCCTCAATTCCTGCAGCGACGCATCGTGCTCTTCGGCGGCCGTCTTTTGCAGCTGTACATCTACGAGGATGGTGGCCGGCCTAATCTCGGACTCCGAAGGATGCGTCATGTCAAAAGCATATCTCAACTGAGTTCAGACTGGACCAGCTTTGACCATTGTGAGCGAAGCAGGAAACACAAACTCAGCAAAACCATGCGCGCCGCTGTTGATTGTCAACTGGATCACGCTGCTGCTCACGGAGGCAGGCGCTTCTCCGGAGGCGCCTCCGCTATACGTGTAACATCCTCCGTGACATAGACATCGGAACAGCGCTGGAATGCAACGATCGGTGCAATCATCATTCGGTTAACGATCGGAGTGCTGGGACATTTTCTAAACTGATTAGCCCCCGAGGGGATAATTTCGCTATGCGCCGCCATCCAAGCGAAATCGGCGGCGTGCGCTAGAAGCTCTGACGTCCAACAACGGGAGCACTGGCAAAACAGTTCTTAGAACTAGTCATTTCAGCGCAGGGGTATTCGCCGTCCAACGCATTCTTCGTGACTTAATTGTCCATGGTTACTTGGAGGTGCGGGGGTTCACCATGTCCTGATAGACGCCAATCGGCATCCGGAGGAAAGAGCGGAACATGATGATTGTAGGGCAGCTTAGAGCATCCGACCCGGCACCAACTAACAATGGCTTAGCAGGAACACGCAAGAAAGACTCGGAATTTACTCGATCGTGACGGATGCCGCAGCTTTCGCAGCGCTTTGGCTTCGATTTGGCGAATGCGTTCTCGAGTAACCGCAAACAAAACACCCACTTCTTCAAGTGTATGCTCGCTGCCACTATCGAAGCCAAAACGCATTTTTATAATTGTCTCTTCGCGCGGAGTCAGTGTCTTCAACATTGAGGCCATCCGCTGCTTCAGGTCGCGGGCGATGACCGCGTCGGAAGGCAACACAACATTCGTATCCTCCACCAAGTCACCCAGACGAACCTCTTCGTCCGCCCCCATCGGCGCCTCGAGGGACACGGGCTGCTGCGCAACCTTCTTTGCCTTGCGCACCGCGTCAACAGAAAGGTCCATCCGTTTGGCAATCTCCTCGGAAGTAGGTTCGCGGCCGAGTTCCTGGACGAGTTGCCGGCTGGTTCGGACCTGTTTATTGATCATTTCGATCATGTGCACGGGTACGCGGATGGTCCGCCCCTGGTCGGCGAGGGCCCGGGTGATTCCTTGGCGAATCCACCAGGTCGCGTAAGTCGAGAACTTGTAGCCTCGGCGCCATTCAAACTTGTCGGCGCCCTTCATGAGACCAATGTTGCCCTCTTGGATCAAATCGAGAAACTGCAGGCCACGGTTGGTGTATTTTTTGGCGATGGAGACAACCAGGCGGAGATTCGCCTCGGTTAGCTCTACTTTGGCCCGCTGCGTTTCCGCCTCGCCTGTCTGGATAAGCGTGAGAGTTCGCTTTAAGGCGTTCGCATCGACATGGTTCGATTCCTCGATCGTTCTTCGCTGCGCGCGGCATGAACGCAAGTCCGAGCGCGCGGCGCTGGTAGAATCGCCACGCGCAGCGCTCGCACGGCGGACCAGCCGGCCAATCTCGCGCTCCAGGGAATGCACTTGCTCGACGGTCTGACGCATCACGTCGATCAAGCGCTTCTTCTCGTGTTCGTGGAAGTGAATCGAGCGGACAAGCAGGGACGTTTCCACCCGGGTCCGCATCAACCGATTCCGGGCCCGCAGATACACGCGCTTATTCGATCTTGCCGCGTTCTGTAGCTGGGCCGCCTGCTTGACGCCCGTATGGTAAAGTTTTTCGATCTTGTCGATAGCTTGAAGTGTGACGCGGGTTTTCCCCGCAAGTTTTTCCGCGGTCAGTTCTTCTTCATCGAGATGGACGATTTTCTTGATCGGCTGCGTACCGTCACGAAGCTGTCGCCCAATCGAAATAATCTCCTGCAGTACCAACGGGGCGCGAGAGATCGCCTTTAGGACGCGCAGGTGCCCGCGCTCCATACGCTTGGCGATGGCCACCTCCCGTTCGCGGGTCAAAAGCGGCACGCCGCCCATCTCGCGCAAGTAAGTCCGTACCGGGTCGATGGCCTTGTCCAGCGGTCCTGCCGTTAGGTCGGGATCAGGTTCTGCTCGCCCCACGCCGTGATCGAACGCCGTTGATTCGGCAACCTCGGGCGTTGAGCGCGCAGCCGCTTCCGCAACGTCCTGGTGAATGTGGATGCCGTTGCGCTCTACGGTAGAAAACAGGTCGTCAATCTCTTCCGCGGTGTGTTCCCCCGCCGGGAGGATCTCGTTCACTTCATCAACAAGCAGAAATCCGCGATCCTTGCCCAGAGTGATCAGGCTCCGAACTTGGTCGTACTTTTCCTGCATGGCGATTGACAAGAGTTTTCTCCCCGTCCAGCTAAACCACGGCCAAACCGACTTCAGAAAAAGGCGTACGTATGTCGCTAGGAATCTTCGGACGCTTTTCGCGGAAAGAGGGCCCTCGCAGCTCCCGAAGTATGCGAGTCCCGGTAGGCGTCCAGCTCTGCTTCGCTGATACTGTAGTGTGTTTTCAAGGGACCGTTAGAGGAATCGGCCAACTCGCGATGGAGTTTAAGCGAGCAAAGGTCCGGTCCATTCTGCAGGCTCAAACGGTGGGACGTAAACACTTCGTTCAGAATCGTAAAGGTGATCTCGTGAGAGTCGATCGATGATTCCCGCACCAGGAAACTGAATTCTCGGACCATGGCCTTAGCGGTGAAACCGACATACTGCACGTTAACGCTCATTTCGGTCCTCCGGACGAATCCTGCTTCGACGAGCGCTTTTCCGCTGTAAAATGGAGTGGGTCTCTAAGATTCTGCAATTCGCGATAGTAATAGAGCGGAGTTGGACGTTTCCCATTGAATCGCAGTTTCTTGAGAAAGTCGATTTCTTCCTTGACGGCGGTCCCGCTCAGCGAAGCATCGTTAAGGAATTCTTTTAGTCCGGGCTCCAATTCCGTCGGGCTACTCGCCGCCTTTTCCACGAACTCAAATCTCGTCGGGTCCCCTGGAGCTAATCTTCGATTGAGCACAACCTCCATGCTAAAGGTTGCCAAGTCGACGTCCCAGGTTTCAATCAGCGGATCCAGGAAGGAAACACAGTTTTGCGGCGACAAGTTGAAGACGTCCGTGTCCAGGAATTCAAGGAGGTTGACCCGCACCTGTTCATAGCTTCGGCCGGTGAGTCGAGCAATCAAGTGGAGACCGTTTTCGCTGTTCAATTCTTCTTTGGCGACTCTCTTGACTACATCCAAAAGCTTTTGCGTGACAAGCCGTTCCAGTTCGCCGAAGGGCTGCTTCTCCAGAATCGCACGGATCTGTTTCTCCCTATCGGGTACGCACTTCCGGAGGATTAACTCGCGAACTTCCTTAAACAACGGCGCGGGCGGGTCCGCCAAATTCCTCTTCAACTCTTCGGTACGTTGGAGCGCAGCTACCTTTGAAAGCCTGTCGCTTGGAAGCTTCAAAAACTTCGCCATTTTCTCGTAGATATCTGTTCGATCGGGGGCAGGCGGCAACTTCTTGCGAGTCAGCATTTGCGAGATGTAGGAGTCCGTAACCTCGGCGGCGCTTGCCAGATCCTTCTGTTCCAGACCCAATTCTGTTAACCGCTGCTTGATCAACAGGCAAACATCCATTGCGTGGCTCCGCTGATTTAACTCTAGTGGATTAACCACCCAAAAGAATCTCACATTGTACTTGACAAGTCAAGTTAATTAACCCACTGTTGTAAACAGCCTAAGGGAGTCCTCAAAACAGGTGAACCAAAGATAGTTATCTAAGCCGCCCTTGGCATTGAGAATCGAGGAGAGCCCATGTTCGCACGTAGAGTTTACATGCATCTCAAGCCCAACAGCGTTGCGGAATTTACCCAGAGGCTGGAGAAGGACGTTCTTCCCCTGCTGCGCAAGCAGAAGGGGTTCCAGGACGAAATCACGTTCGTGGGTCAAAGCGGCAGAGAGGCATTCGGAATCAGCGTGTGGAACAAAGCGGAGGATGCCGAGGCCTACAACCGCGCAACGTACCCGGAAGTGGCCAAAATCCTCGCCGGTGTAATTGACGGAGCGCCTCAGGTGGAAACCTTTGATGTGGCCAACTCAACGTTCCACAAGATCGCCGCTGCCGTAGCAGTCTGAACAGCGGCCTTTTTCGCACGGAGGGTTGGGCGAGAGTCCGCACGTAGGGCAGAGGGGAAACGCAAGAGTAAACGAGAATGCCAATGCTTAGCAAAACCAGGGAAGGGTCCCGAGCCGCGCCTTTAGGTGCGGGGCTTCTCAGCAAAGAAGCTGACTTCCGCACATTAGCGGAGGCCATTGCGGGACCGATCTTCATCAGTCAGGGCAACCGTTTGCACTACGTAAATCATGCCGCTGAGATTGTGACCGGCTACACGCGGGAACAGCTTTTGTCCATGAACTTCTGGGATCTTCTCCATGCTGATTCTCGTGAGCTGATCCTAGACCTCGAGCGCACTCGGCAGGAGTACATCGCACAGCATGAGGTCAAGATTCTTGCGAAGAGCGGTGAGGCGCGGTGGCTCGAAATCAGAATCGCAAAAATTGAATTTGATGGAGTGCTGAGTAGTCTGGTTTCTGCCTTCGACATTACCGACCTCAAGCAGGCGGAAGAGCAACTGCAACTTTTGGCTGTTACCGACCCGCTTACGGGTTTGGGCAATTACCGGCGGCTCGTGGAGGCGCTTGATGCAGAGGTGAAACGTTCCGACCGCACAGGACGGCCGTTTGCCGTTCTGCTGGTCGACCTGGATCAGCTAAAGAGAATCAACGATCTATACGGTCACCTGGTTGGCAGTCAGGCACTGTGCCGCTTCGCCGATGTGCTCCGTGTCCACTGCCGGGCAATTGATACCGCGACGCGTTACGGTGGCGATGAGTTTGCCGTCATCCTGCCCGAGACGACGGCTTCGGAGGCAAGACTGGCTGCTTCACGTATTCATGATCGACTAGCTGCCGATAGCCAGCACCCAGCGCTTTCGGTGAGCATCGGCGTAGCGGTCTATCCGCAGAGTGGAATGACGATGGAAGCGCTGTTGCACGCGGCAGACGGTGAGTTGTACGGGATGAAGAGCCAGCAGGAGAAGCATGCGCCCCTTCAGTTCGCAGCCGCGGCGAATTCCTGCA
>Ga0209131_1000158_pt1 | contig 48967 bp, 38 predicted proteins | sample GraSoi_2013_40cm_FD_185826 | JGI IMG/M metagenome (GOLD analysis project Ga0209131, IMG submission 185826) | Grasslands soil microbial communities from the Angelo Coastal Reserve, California, USA - Sample 9_17_2013_40cm (SPAdes) (version 2) | ecosystem: Environmental > Terrestrial > Soil >...
CTGCCAGCGCCGCCACACCGTTGCCGACGATCGGCAACGATTCAGTTTGTTCGAGCGGGTTGTAGGTTGGATCAACCAACAGAGCGGCATATTGTATCCCCAGGTGGACTGAAGCTTTCCACCGGCCGTCAGTTTCGATATTCGCAAACGGCTGACCTGATTGCCGGCACACGCCCCATCGTCCATCTGTCTTTGCGTACAACACAATTCGCTGCCCGGGTCGAGCCCCTGTGGCACGACCTTCGATTGTGTCTGTCTTGTAGTCACGTTCTGATATGTCTGTCTTGTACGGACTCTCCTGCTCTGCCGCGGGGACCTTGCTGAAAGCAAGCGCCGGAGCTGAACTTTTTGATGACGAGTGGCATCCGGTCAGCACGCAGGACGCCAGCAACACTGACAATGTTGCGGTACGTGCGACTATGTGCGGGCGCGACACCATCGATCTCCATCACGATCCGAGGTAAAGCGGCCAGGGCTGCACCCACCACGACCCGGCGCGTGCATAAATAACAATCTGCTGCTTGGTCGAGCGTTTCTGACCCGTCCAGAGATCGTGTCGACTCTTTCTTTTCCACCTTGCGGCGGAATATGGGTGAACTCGATCGAGGGGCTCGCGCTGTTTTTCTGGGAATAGCAGCGTTTTCGGCGCAATGCGTGCTACCCACGCCGACCTTCCTTGAGGGTACCTTTTTGCAAGCATGTTAACTCTCGGTTTCAGCTCTGACGATAGAACAAATCTGTTACGTCTGCAAACGCCAGATCGAATCCTTTCGACCACTCGATCAGATTGGCGGTCCACGATCGATTCAGTGCGCTGAAGGTTCAGTTTTGAAGTTGGCAGGCAATAACAGACCTTGGTCATAGCCCACTTGCGATTATTTACCCATCCCTCAAAAGGGTGATGCGAAGCTAGCCGCAATTTGGGTATTGCAATTTAGAGATAATCGGTAACCTCATACTCATGCAGCGCCTCTACTCTATGTTTCCGCGAGGTGGCCCAGGTTTGGGGCTACTGCTTTTGAGAACAGTGACAGCCGCGATGTTTGTTTTGAATGTCACGCATCGCTTCAACTTTTCTTCACGCGCTCTTTACTGGGCGGTTGTCACCCTCATAGTCATGATTTCGTTCTCGCTCTGTCTCGGCTTTTTGACGCCGGTTCTCGCCGTAGTTGCGTGCGCGGCAGCTGTCGCAAATCTCTTTTTGGCCGACCAGCCGGGCAATTTCGTCTATATCTTCAGAACCCTAACGGCGGCCGCACTCATCTGTCTTGGTCCGGGAGCATATTCGGTGGATGCGAAACTGTTCGGACTACGCGTAACCATTGTCCCGCCACGCAAGAACATGCCTTGATCTAATCTGCATTTGCCTTGCAGTAAGTATTCCCGATTTTCATCACGACAATCCTACGTAATGCCTCGCGCTAATTGTACTCAGCGGGGGTAGCTTGGTGCTCACTCAATTTAGGTACACTCGCCTCGCACCATCTAGGGTTTCGCGAAAAAACTCGGAGGAGCAAAATGCGTCCAGCATCGGATACAGTTTGACGAACAGGTAGTTGAAACGAGCGACGTGAAAGAGAGCAACACGATGAAACGCATCGCAAGCAACACATCGTTTTTACCGAAGACGCACAGCAAGAAAGGAGTGGCGGTCATGAACAGGGATGAATCGCATCGACAACGTCGTAGTCTTTCGTTCCCTCCAGCTTGCGGCATTCTCGAACTCAAGCTGCAGGCAGTCCAGGAACGCGTGATGATTGACCGGAGTTTCGTCAATTGTCCGAGACTTCGGCATTCTTCTAAGCTCTCGTTGCTTCATTTTCAATGACTTACAAACGGCAAAGTAATTGCACTGTCTCCGTGGCGAGGTTTCAAACGCGAAGACATGTTAAGAATCCAGAGAGAAGCTAACGGCCAGGTCGTCCTGAGAATCAGCGGTCGATTGGATGCAGAAAACCTAGCCGAATTGAAAAAGCTAATCGAATCAGACGAAAAGGATCGTCGCATCGTGCTGGATTTACCAGAACTAACGCTAGTGGATCAAGAGGCGGTCAGATTTTTGGAGCAATGCGACTCAAATGGTATCGAGCTCAAAAATTGCGCGCCGTACATCCGTGAGTGGATTGAAAGACAAAGAGATGGAAAGTGATTAACCGAAAGGAGAGCCGTCATGTTTGCGGAAGTGCGTAGAGAGCAAGGCTTGTCGAAACCCCCCTTCTTTTTAGACCCTCGAGTCAAGTGTCAGCGTGCCCAGGAGTTCGACGACCAACTTGCGACTCGAATTATCGGTCAGGAGAACGCTATCCGCGGGATGAGTGGTCTCTACCAGCTTTTCCTTGGGGGTCTCAATCAGAAAAACCATCCCGTCGGCACACTCCTGTTTCTTGGTCCTACGGGCTCGGGGAAAACCCGACTCGTCGAAGCAGCAGCGGAGATCCTCTTTGGTGACCCCAACGCGGTTATCAAGATCGATTGCGCAGAGTTTCAGCACTCGCACGAGATCTCGAAATTGATCGGCTCGCCGCCGGGATATCTGGGCCATCGGGAAACGTCGCCGTTGCTCAGTCAGGAGAATCTTGATCGGTTCAAGACAGAAGAGACGCCACTTTCATTAGTGCTCTTTGACGAGATCGAGAAGGCCTCAGATGCATTATGGCAGCTCTTGCTTGGCGTGCTGGATAAAGGAACGTTGACGTTGGGTGACAACCGTCGCGTCGACTTTTCGCATTGCGTGATTGTCATGACATCCAATCTGGGCGCACGTGAGATGTCTGGGTTGATGAGCGCGGGGATAGGCTTTGCCTCGGCGCAACGAGCCAATAGCGCGAGCGACGGCGATAACAGCATTGACGAGAAGCTCTACCGCACCGCCCTGAAAGCAGCCAGCCGCAACTTTGCGCCAGAGTTCATGAACCGGATCGACAAGGTTGTGGTCTTTCATTCGCTAAACGAGCAGCACCTGCGGCAAATCCTGGATTTGGAGCTTAGTGCATTACAAGAACGCATCCTGCGCTCGGCAAACACAAAGTTTGTGTTTCAGTGCTCCGTTGAGGTTAAAGAGATGTTGTTACGGGAAGGAATTGACTACCGGTACGGGGCACGTCATTTAAAGCGTTCAATCGAGCGACTGCTTGTTCTCCCGATATCAAACCTGGTGGCGACCGGGCAGGTAGGGATCGGTGATTCAATCTACGTGGACTTGGACGATACAGGTTGCGACGTCGCGTTCTCGAAACGTCACCGTACACCAACGATCAGCGACCTATGTGTTCCTGAGGGAGAACTCAATCCGTTTTACGGCGCTGCCGTACCAAGCCAGCAAGTTGGCGCCATGGCATAACCAGAGCTAGTTAAGGGAATCACAAATGTCTAGAAGAAGAAAAATAACCAGGAAGATGCGATCGCGACGAAAACAGCTGATAGTTTGTCGAACTGAAACCAGGCGAAACATTCCATCGGATCCTACGAATGAGGAAGTACGAGCGTGTTAGCTTCGTGCGATTGAAGGGGAGAGAGAGATGAGTAGCGCTACAACCGTTCTAGCAGAACCATCGGGTTACTTCGTGCAAGCTGCTACAGCACGTTCGCTGAACAACCCCACCCTTAAGGTTGGTAGTCGTCACAATTTTCGGGTTGCGCCCGCAGCTGTGAGTGATCTGTCCGCCATTTACCCCGAAGCGGTCGTGGCTTCAAGTCAGGAACTTGGGTGGCAGAATCTGCGGGCCCTTGAGATGCGGCAGACGATTTCGGAATGGACCGTGCCTCCGCTTGAGAATCACTGCATCGTGGTTCAATTAGGACCTTCCGTGGACGTAACCGCGCGGATCGGTGACGAGAACTTTGAGCAGAGTTTAGAACCGGGAGCGATCACCATCGTCCCGGCCGGCCTGTCTGTTAATTGGCAACAGGAAGATACGCCAAGCCACACTCTTCATCTATATCTCGATCCACAATTTCTGCGGACGACTGCCGAATCAATAGACGTTGATTACAGCCAGGTTTCGATCGCCCCTCAGTTTGGCATCAGAGACGAGCATATACATCACATCGGCATGTCACTGCACCACGAACTCAAAGACTCGAACGTAATTGGACGACTGTATGCCGATTCCCTGGCTAAGGTGCTCGCGATGCAGCTTGTCAGGCGATATAGTTATTTGAAGGATTTGCAAACAAGTCGTGGCGGAATGGCGCCGCGAAAACTACGCAAGGCGATTGAATTCATCAGCGACAATTTCGATCAGGAGCAAACGGTCACATTGAGCGCAGTCGCCGAAGCAGTCCAAATGAGCTATTTTCACTTCTCGCGCGCCTTCAAACAATCGATGGGAATCAGTCCGAACGCGTATATGACTGAGCAGCGAATTGCGCGGGCCAAGAAGTTGTTATCAAATACAAACCTGCCGATCGCTGATATCGCATTGCGGGCTGGCTTCGCGAGCCAAAGTCATTTTACGACCACTTTTCGCAGACTTGTCTGGACGACTCCGAAAGCTTTTAGGAATAGGCTGTAGGCAATACTTTCCAAAGCCAGGTTTTTCATGAAGGGTCTTCACCGTTTTACTGTCCTGGTTGCTTGCGCGACATTTGTTTTGATAATCGCAGGTGCTCTCGTAACGAGCAACGACGCCGGCTTAGCCACCAACGATTGGCCACTTTCAAATGGGCAGGTGTTCCCAAAGATGGTCGGTAATCTTTTTTGGGAACACGGGCACCGTATGGTGGCGACGACTGTCGGGTTGCTCACCATAACTTTGGCTGTCTACCTGTTTTTGAAAGAGGAACGTCCGTGGGCGAGACGGCTCGGTTTGTTCGGTCTCATCGCGGTTATTACACAAGGCCTGTTGGGCGGCTTGACGGTAAAACTAATGCTACCGCTGGCGGTGTCTGCAGCCCACGCGACTTTGGCCCAACTGTTCTTTTGTACGACTGTTAGCCTGGCGATCTTTACTTCGAAGACCTGGGTGCAGGAAGAATCGCGCTTGGAAGAAAAGGGAATTGTCCCTGTTCGGGGCCTTTGCGCTGCGGCAGTGGTGACAATGTTCTTACAACTAATTCTTGGAGCTACGCTACGCCACTCGGCGAGCTGGGACAAACCATTGCCGATAGAATTGGTGATTGCGCATGCCGGAGGAGCGTTGGCGGTTGTCTTGACTTTGGGAAGTGCAGTTTCAATCTTGCTACGCCGCTACCAGGGCGAAAAGTTTCTGACACGGCCAGCCGCCATCGCTTTGCTATTGTTGGTCGTGCAACTCACGCTCGGCATCGCTGCGTATATCACGCGCCTGACTTCACCCAATGATCCGCAGCCGTTGAATCCCATGATTGGCATAACCGTCGCACATGTTGCATGCGGCGCCCTCGTCTTCGCGACGACGATCGTTTTGACGTTGCGCACATTTAGGGTGGTTCGCGCTCCGCGCTGGCGTTTTCACTGGATACCGAAGACAATTAATCTACGACGCCAAATTTGAAATACCATGGTTCGAAACCAATATTTGCTTCATTGGGCCCATCACAGAAAAGTCGTCCTGGGCTCCAGCGTTCGGATCACACAATTTTGATTTAAGGGGTTAGCTTGACCACGACCGCCGACCAAGTCGCCGCCAAAGGTTTGAAGCCCGAGCAGTATCTCACCCTCCTTGAGCTATCGAAAGCAATCGCGTCACATCGCGACTTAACAAAGCTGTTTCATGATCTCGCTTGCCGACTGCAGATGCTCTTCAAGTTTCGCAGCCTCGCGGTAATGTTTCACGATAGTTCGCGCAACATCATGCGGTGCCACTTTCTGGAAACGTGCGCGCCCACAAAGTGGCAAGCGCCAACCGAAGTCCCGATGGCAGGTTCGATCGCGGGTTGGGTTTGGGAACATCAGGAACCGATCGTCGTTCACGACATCACGCTGGAAGATCGCTTCCCGTTCGCGAAGACTCTAGTCGATCATCCGATCAAAGCAATCTGCAGCTTTCCCCTGACAACCGCCAACCAGCCATTGGGAGTACTTAACTTCTGGAGCGATGAGGCCGGCGTCTACGATCATCTCGATCTCGAGTTTGCAGGGCTACTCGCAGCACAAATTGCTGTTGCCATTGAAGCGCAGTGTCATCAACAGAAGCTGGCGCACGAGCGTGACCGGTGCCAATTACTCCTAGAAATAAACAACACGCTCGTCTCAAATCTTAATTTGCGTGAACTTCTTTCAGCCATTTCCGGTTGTCTTAGACGCGTGATGCCGCATGATCTCGCTGGTCTTGCCCTTCACGATCCCGCAATCAACAAACTCCGAGTCACGGCACTGGAATTTCCCGAGCACGAAGATGCATTTGTCGAAGGCGAAATCATCGACCTGGAAGAGAACCCTGGCGGGCGCGCTTTCACCACGCGCCAACCGGTCATCAGCGGCTTGGATCACTTAGTTGATCCACTTGGGCAACGTGCTGGAATCAAGTCTGGTTGCACCGTTCCGCTGATTTCGCATGATCGCGCGCTCGGGATCCTGGGTGTAGCGAGGCTGAGCGAGAATCCTTTTACCGAAGATGACGCAGAGTTACTTACTTCAGTAGGGAAGCAGGTCGCGATTGCGGTTGAGAACGCGCTGGCCTATCGCGAGATCGATGCGCTAAAGAATAAGTTACAAGAAGAAAAACTCTATCTCCAGGAAGAGATCCGCACGGAATACAACTTCGAAGAGATCATTGGCACAAGCGCGACTCTGAAGCGCGCTCTGCAGGATGTGGAGACGGTGGCGCCTACCGACTCGACTGTTTTGATTTTTGGCGAGACTGGGACCGGTAAGGAATTGATCGCGCGCGCGCTTCACAACTTGAGTGGCCGAGCGGAACATACGTTGGTCAAAGTGAACTGTGCCGCGATCCCGACAGGGCTGCTTGAGAGCGAAATGTTTGGCCACGAGAGGGGCGCGTTTACCGGCGCCGTCGAACAACGCAAGGGTCGGTTTGAGCTCGCACACCGTGGCACAATCTTTCTCGACGAAGTTGAGGAGATTCCGCTTGAGCTGCAATCGAAACTGCTGCGCGTGCTCCAGGAGCAGGAGTTTGAGCGTTTAGGAAGCGGTAAAACAATTCGGGTGGACGTACGGGTGGTGGCTGCGACTAATGCTGATCTCGCTAAGATGGTGGCTGAGAAAAAGTTTCGCAGCGATCTTTACTATCGGCTAAACGTCTTTCCGGTTTCTTTGCCGGCGCTACGGGAACGAACTGAGGACATTCCGCTGCTGGTCAATTTCTTCGCACAGAAGTTTGCGCAACAGATGAAGAAACCAATAAAAACGATCCCAACCGAAACGATGACACGCCTCACTGAATATAGCTGGCCCGGAAATATTCGCGAGCTGCAGAATCTCCTTGAACGGGCTGTGATTCTTTCGCGCGGTTCGGTGCTGGAAGTCCCGCTGGCTGAATTAAAGCAATCGGCTAACGACAATCTTGCTCATCAGCTTCAAGGTCCAATAAGACTTGAGGCAGTCGAGCGCGACCACATCATGAGGGTTTTGCGTGAGACGGGTTGGGTGATTGGTGGTCCCACTGGAGCAGCAGCGCGTCTGGGCCTCAACCGCACGACTCTCAACCACCGCATGCGCAAACTCGGCATTACGCGGCCTCACCTCGCGTAGAACAAGTTATACTGGAATCTTAGACAAGGACGGTACATTCACTCGACTTCCGAGTCAGGAGACTCCTCAGATGCGAACTAGCAAGAAGACATCCAAATCAATTCCAGTCATGACTCTTGTGTCGTTGCAATGGAGACGATGAACGTTATCGTCGAAGTGGGCGAGGAAACAGGGGCGTACATTGAAATTCTTCCGATTAGAGTTGGCTAGCAGGCCCTTGTCACAAACCACAATCAGACTGTAGTCTTTTCTCATGGCAACATCTGAAGAAATCTTTCGTGATGCGGTAGCCTTGCCGCCTGATGTTCGCACCGAACTTGCGGAGCGTCTGATCGCTAGCCTGGCGGATGATGTATCGCCGGAGATCACCGAAGCGCAGATTGCCGAAGTGCGGCGGCGTATTGCTCAAGTAGAGTCTGGAGACGTGCCTCTCATTCCCGGAGACGAGGTATTGGCGCGAGTACGACGTCTATTTGCCGACCTCACTCCTTCGAGTTAGCGAATAGCGAGCTATGGCTTTCATTCCGAAGCCGCGGATGAATATCATAAAAGAGCTCATATCCCCAACGCGCAAACTCGGCATCAACCGACCTCAACCGCAGCCGTCGTGACCGCTGCTCGTCATCTGGCCGCATTCCGTCATTCGTGACACGCAACTTGGCAAGAGACTTAAGAGGCCAAGCCTAATACCCTCCGTCTAGTCACCACCTTTTCAAACAATTGACCTAACAAGAAAGTAACCGGGAGCTGTGGCAAGGTTTTTGTATTGGTGTTTGTCGCTGACACCTTGTCCCTCCCGAAACTCGGATAGGGATTTTGTGAGCAAGAGGATGACAGAAGGAGTAGGAAATGAAAAGACTTTTAACTGGAATTCCTGCGATTCTATTGCTGGGCGCGCTCTTTGCGGTAACTACATTGGGGCAAACCAGCGCTCAGGAGATCGCTGCTAATTTCCGTTTGCAACTAAGCGAAGTCGAAGTCAGGCTGGCGGAAATGCAGGCACGCGACGAACAACTCGAAGAGGCTCTGCAACCGGAGAATATTGAGCGAACCGTCGCTGGCATAGGTAGTACGCATCCGGAACAGCTGCGAGAGGAGCGACGGCGACAGCTGGAAATTGTCAGGGCAAGTGTACGTCTCCAGCTCGATCAACTAGATCGTAGCCGCGCACGTTTGGAAGCGGCTATCGCTGAGGCTGATGCCCTGGCTTATTGGCAGAGTGCCGGCCTCTGCAGTCCCCCGGCAGATAAATAACTTGCGGGAATTATTTGATGAGGTGTCAGGGTAATGAAGTCGGCCGTAAAAATCATAAAGCGGGGTCAGAACAAGATCTCAACTGATGTCCCTGCCAGCCAGGATGAGCAGACAAGTGCGCAGAGCACGCGTGAAATCGTAAAGACAGTCAAGGGATGGATATCCGAACTGCATCAGCGTCGCCGGGACGAGCAAGTCCGGAGCCCTGCATTTAGGAAAGTAACAGTGACACTTTCACTGCTCATTTTGTCTTTCGGCGGGCTCGGAAGTGAGAGCGAGGGCCAACAGCTTCGCGACGCGTTTCACAAAGTGGAACAAGCGGTTGTAGTTGTAAGGACGGAGCAGCAAGGATTGGCGCCGTTTCCTCAGCAAGGAATGGTGAGTTTGAATGGCTTAGGATCTGGAGTTCTGATTTCGAATGACAAAGTCCTCACCGCCGCACACCTGGTCCAGGCAGCGGATAGAACAATGGTTGAGTTCTCGCGAGGTGAACTGATTCCTGCGCGCGTTATTGGATCGGCCCTTTCCGCGGATATCGCATTGCTGCAACTTGAGCACAGCCCGGCAAATGCTGCGCCCGTGACACTGGGGAATTCCGACAAGCTGGATGTGGGAGATCAAATATTTGTGGTTGGTGCTCCCTACGGTCTTAGTCGTACGTTAACAGCTGGGCACCTAAGCGGACGTCACTTGCTAGACGAGAGAAGTGAGAACACGACTGGAGTTGAATTCCTGCAGACTGATGCTGCTATCAACAGTGGCAATTCCGGAAGTCCCGTATTTAACTTGGATGGCGAAGTTGTTGGCATTGTCAGCAACATTATGAGCAGATCTGGAGGCTCCGAGGGCATGGCCTTCGCCGCAACTTCAAATACGACTCGACGGCTGCTGCTCGAGCAGAAGCCGTTCTGGTCTGGAATGGAAGGTCTTGTTGTCGATGGTGATCTCGCAAGGGCTCTTAATCTCCCGCAACGGGCAGGCGTACTTGTTCAACGTGTGGCCGAAGGATCGATTGCCTGGCGCTTGGGAATACATGCCGGAACGTTGCGCGCGAATGTCGAAGGGGCAGAATTAATTCTCGGAGGGGATATCATTCTGAGAGTGAATGAAGTTCCGGTAGAACAGAGCAGTAGCTACGATGATATCTACGCCAGTATCGGCCGGCTTAAACCAGGGGACAATCTGGTAATTAGCGTCTTTCGGCAAGGCCAGATCGTAAAGCTATCAATTCCCACGACCCGATAAGATCCTTATCGTGACAGCTTCTTGTCACTGGCGGTATTTGGTCATCGTTTCTCCCAAACCAGAAATCAATTCATCGTGTTTAGTGGAGATCTTATTGGAGATCTCGTTCGGCTTAGTCGAAAACTGTGTGTGGCAGAGCTGTTGCTAAGCAAAAAAGCGAAAGAACCCGCGATAAGCGAAATGGTAGCGTTATGAACGAAAGGAAACGAGTGGGAAGAGTTTCAAGGGGGGCACGGGCCGAGATCAAAGGGGGACTCGGCCTGTGTGCGGAGAGCGGGTGGACTGGAACTGAGACGTGGGCTCGTGGCGCCAGTCCATCCGCTCAGCGGGCATTCAGATCTTTCGCTGCATGGCGAGAAGTCGTAAGCAGCGGTACGAGAGTTCGTAACCCCAACGAAATCGGATTGACGGTCGACGAAGGTCAGTAGATGAGGTTCCCATGCAAAAGAAATTGCCGAAGATTCTAATTGGGTTACGGAGCGGTTTCTCAAGACACAAACTATCGGTCTCAGCGATCACAGTAGTAGCGGTTGCGATTCTAGGTGCGTTGCTCATCGCCGGTCGCTCGAACAAGCCGGCCCAGGCTGCGCCGCGTCCGCCCGATGTTGAAGTGGTCCGAGTCGAGCAAAAAGACGTGCCAGTTTATAGCGAATGGATCGGGACGACCGAGGGAATGGTCAACGCCGACATCAAAGCACAGGTCACCGGCTACCTACTCAAGCAGGATTATCAGGAAGGTTCCTTCGTAAAGAAAGGACAGTTGTTGTTCGAGATCGATCCGCGGCCGCTTCAGGCTGTAGTTAATCAGGCCAAAGGTGATCTGGCTAAATCTGAGAGTCAGGTGCAGCAGGCCATTTCGCAACTTGATCAAGCTCAGGCCCAACTTGCGCAAGCAAACAGCCAACTAATGCAGGCCGAAGCCAATCAGCGAAAGACGCAACTCGATGTCAACAAATACCGACCGCTGCTCGAACAGAAAGCTGTAACCCAGCAGGAGTTTGATAATGCGGATCAGGCTAACGATGCGACGAGAGCTCAGGTAGAAGCCGTCAAGTCACAAATAAAAGCAGCCACAGCCGGAGTCGGAACGGCGAAGGCGGCGATCATTGCAGCAAAAGCGCAAGTGGAATCATCGCAGGCCGCGGTTAGGACCGCGGAATTAAATCTGAGCTTCACAAGAATCGTTTCTCCAATCGATGGAATTGCCGGCATTGCTCAGGCGCAGGTTGGAAACCTGATCAGCACAACGAGCGCTCCGTTAACCACCGTTTCGACCGTCGATCCGATTAAGGTTTTTTTCACTCTCAGCGAGCAACAGTACCTTGCCTTTAATAAGCGCAACCTGATTGAAGCGCGACGAGGCGCAAGTGTGGTCCAGATCCAGCTTGAATTGATCCTGGCCGACGGAACCAACTATCCACAAAGCGGTAGCTTCTTTTTTGCGGATCGCGAGGTCGATCAAAAGACCGGAGCGATCCGATTGGCCGGAATATTTCCTAATCCGGGCAACGTGCTTCGGCCGGGCCAGTACGGTCGTGTCCGTGCTGTGACCGCGACGAAACCCGCTGCCTTGCTGGTTCCGCAGCGCGCCGTGGGCGAGTTGCAGGGCAGTTATCAGGTCGCCGTCGTCGGAGGCGATAACAAGATTGAAATGCGCACGGTCAAAGTGGGAGAGCGCAGCGGCTCGATGTGGGTTATCGAAGACGGATTGAAAGATGGCGAGACCGTAGTTGTAGAAGGGATCCAAAGAATCAAAGCGGGGACAGTGGTGAATCCGAAGCCTTATGCAGACAAGCAGAGTGGTTGAGAGAATAAGAGCGGGGGTAAACCACCCTTCCTGACCATGAGCTGATCAAGGTTGCGCCCCAAGGTTTTGGTTGAAAGGCTTCAAGATGCGATCAGATGAGCGGGTTACAGAATCTCGCAGGTCAGGAGGGGTGGTTTATCCTCGCTACCTAACTATCACTCAAGGTTGAAAGAATTGCAGATCCATCGTGGAGTTGAAAAAGGACTGATCAATGATTTCTAAGCTCTTCATTAACCGGCCGATTGTGGCGATGGTAATCGCCATTGTCACTGTCATCGGCGGACTCGTTGCGATGGCGGGGCTACCGGTGGCCCAGTTTCCCGACATCGTGCCGCCGCAGATTATCGTCAACACGACCTACACTGGCGCCGATGCTGTGACGATCGAGCAGTCTGTAGCAACGCCGCTCGAACAGCAGATGAGCGGCGTCGACAACATGCTCTACATGCAATCGACGAATGCGAATGACGGAACGATGACGCTGACCGTTACCTTCGACATCGACACGAATCCCAACATCGATCAGGTCAACGTACAAAACCGTGTGGCGCAGGCGCAGCCAAACCTTCCCGCCGACGTTAACGCGTTTGGTCTAAACATTCGCAAGTCGACAGGAATACCTACGCTGGTAATTCCAATCTATTCGCCGCATCAAAGTCATGACTCACTTTTTCTGGCGAACTACGCGAACATAAACATCAACGATGCACTCTATCGTGTTCCTGGCGTGGGTGAGGTTCGCCTTTTCGGCGCCAGCGATTACGCGATGCGCATCTGGGTCAAACCTGACCTGCTCGCCAAACTTGGGTTGACCGTTCCCGATCTTGCGCGCGCGGTGCAACAACAAAGCACAGTTAATCCCGCCGGCCAGGTTGGCGCCGAACCTGCTCCGAAGGGCAAGGAGATGACTTACACGCTGCGCGCGCAGGGCCGGCTTCAGACACCGGAAGAGTTTGGTCAGGTAGTGGTGCGTTCAAATCCGGATGGCTCAGTCGTGAGGCTCAAGGACGTAGCGCGGATTGAACTCGGCGCACAGAACTACCAGCAAGTGGCTCGCTTCAACGGCCAGCCTGCAGGGATCATCGCGGTGTTTCAGTCGCCCGGATCAAACGCGCTGGCAGTGACCGACGGCGTGAAGAAGACGATGGAGGATCTGAAGCAGCGGTTTCCCGCTGATTTCGACTACGCGATTGGGCTCGACACGACTCGCTCGGTTACCGAAGGCATCAGGGAGATCATTGAGACGTTACTAATTGCGATTGTGCTCGTCATCCTGGTCGTCTTTATCTTCTTGCAAAACTGGCGCGCGACGCTGATACCGATGATTGCGGTCCCCGTCTCGCTGATCGGAACGTTCGCTGTTTTTCCCTTACTCGGCTTCTCAATCAACACGCTGTCGCTTTTCGCTCTGGTGCTGGCAATCGGATTAGTCGTTGACGACGCAATCGTCGTCGTGGAAGCGGTCGAGCATCACATTGAGGAAGGTATGAGTCCGCGCGACGCCACCTTTAGGGCGATGGAAGAAGTATCCGGGCCGGTCATCAGCATCGCGCTCATTCTCGCCTCAGTCTTTATCCCGGTGGCGCTGGTCAGCGGAATCCAGGGACGCTTGAACAAACAGTTCGCCGTCACGATCGCTATCTCCGTTGTCATTTCGGCTTTCAACGCGTTGACGTTGTCGCCGGCGTTGTCGGCGCTGCTGCTGCGGCCACGCAAAGAAGCGCGCGGTCCGCTGGCCGGATTTTTTGGCGCGTTTAACCGCTGGTTTGAAAAAGCAACACACGGCTATGTCAACGTAAGTCATGGACTTATTCGCAAGGGAGTTATCGCGGTGTTGATTCTGGGAGGATTTGGGCTGGTGGATGGTTTCTTCGGGAATAGGTTGCCGACCAGCTTTCTTCCCGATGAGGACTACGGCTACCTTTTTCTTAACATTCAACTTCCGCCAGCGGCGTCACTCGAGCGGACGGACCAGGTCTCGCGCAAAGTCGAGTCGATCCTTAAGGAAACGAAAGGCGTGCAGTTTGTCACCAGCCTCACCGGATTCAGTCTGTTGAATCGAGTCTCGGCGAGCTACAACGGTTTTTGCTTTGTCTCTCTGCGGCCCTGGGACGAGCGCAAGGAAACTTCGGCGGAAATCCTGAAGAGCATCAACGCCAGGTTGGCCAGCGAAGTGCCCGAGGCAATGGCGTTTGCTTTTGGTCCCCCGGCGATTCCGGGACTGGGGAACTCCGGAGGATTTTCATTCTGGTTACAGGATCGAAGTGGCGGTGCGGTTGAGCTTCTCGATCAGAATTTGCAGAAGTTTTTAGCGGCGGCCCGTCAGCGGCCGGAACTTGCCGGAGTCGGCTCCCAGTTTTCCGCGAGCTCTCCGCAAATTTTCGTCGACGTAGATCGGGACAAGGTGCTCAAGCAGGGAGTTGCTGTCGCGGATGTATATCAGACGATGCAAGCCTACCTCGGCGGTCTCTTCCTGAATCAGTTCAACCGCTTCGGCCGACAATGGCGGGTTTTTTTACAGGCTGAGGGCGATGAGCGACTCAGCGACCGCGACATCGAGCAATACTACGTCCGTAACAACGACGGCAACATGGTGCCGCTGTCATCGCTCGTAAGCACGCGTAGGATTTCCGGCCCTGAGTATACCAATCGCTTCAATGTGTATCGCGGTGCGCAGGTGATTGGATCCGCCGCGCCGGGCTACAGCTCTGGACAAGCAATGGCTGCTCTTGAAGAAGTGGCGAAGCAAACACTTCCACCCGAGCTTAGCTATGATTGGGCCGACCTCTCATATCAGGAGAGGAAGGCCTCAGGAAATACGACAAGGGTATTCGGACTATCGATGGTGTTTGTGTTCCTGATCCTGGCCGCCCTGTATGAGAGTTGGTCGCTGCCATTCTCAGTTCTGCTTACTATACCGGTCGCAATCTTTGGGGCCTTCCTCGGCCTTTGGCTGCGCGGTTACGACCTTGATGTCTATGCTCAGATTGGACTCATTGTTCTGATCGGTCTGGCGGCGAAGAACGCGATCTTGATTGTCGAGTTTGCCAAGGCTGAATTGGAAAAGGGTCGCGACTTGATCGATGCAGCGCTCGAGGGGGCGCGTTTGCGCCTGCGGCCCATTTTGATGACGTCATTCGCATTCATCTTCGGATCCGCGCCATTGTGGATTGCCTCAGGCGCGGGGGCAGCCTCGCGGCGCATCCTCGGCACGGTCGTAATCGTAGGAATGTTGGCTGCCACCTCCATAGCGATTTTCATTATCCCGGCGACTTTCTATTTGGTCGAAAAGTTCACGATGAGGCTTAGCAGGAAGGGCGTGCCCGAGATTGGTTCTGTAACGCCCGAGCCTGCCGCAGGAGATTGAGATGGATTGGTTAGGTGGAATCATTCAACGAGCCTGCGGAGCGACCACTCAAGCTCTTCACTGGGACCGCGGGCGTCCCGCCCGCAATGAGCGCGGAGCGCGAACAGCTGCTCTGAATTCTAGCCCTGTAAGAAGAGTCGCACCTTCCGGTGCTCGTAGCGGGCGGGACGCCCGCGGTCCCAGTGAAGAGCTTGAGTGGCTCCGCTGCAGGCTGCGCGAACTGAAGGGCGTGATAAGCGCTATTGTAATAGTAAGTCTGCTATCGGGCGCCGCAATGGCCCAAAAGAAATACGAACGGCCGGCTGTCAAAACGCCTGACACTTTTCGCGGTGCTGATGCTGTCGCCCCAGCTGATCAAACATCTATCGGCGACCTAAAGTGGTTTGAAGTTTTCAAAGACGAAGAACTACAGAAGCTGGTCCAGACAGCAACGGTCCAGAACTACGATCTGCGTTTGGCAGTCGCTAGAATCAATGCGGCGCGTGCGAACGTTGGCCTTGCCCGATCAAATCAATTCCCGCAGGTCGATGTTGGCGCCGACCTTACTACCACTCGAACGTCAGCCAACAGTGGGCCAAGCGCGACCGGACAGGCGGGGCGAAAACGATCGTTCGGAGAAGTGTTTTTGAGCCTGCTCACTTTTGAGGTCGACTTGTGGGGCCGGCGCAAGCAGCAAACAAAAGCAGCGCGAGCGCAGTTAGCATCCACTGAAGAAGATCGCAAGACGGTAGCGACGGTTGTGGTAAGTGACGTCGCCTCGAACTATTTCAACCTGCTCGAACTGGATCTGGAACTCGAGATCGCAAAGCACACCTTGAGTGCCCGAGAGGAATCGCTGCGGATCATAAAAGCGCGACAGCAAGGGGGACTTGCTACCATGTTAGAAGTTCGTCAAGCAGAGGAGTTGGTGTATCAGGCATCTCAAACCATCCCCGACACAGAGCGTTTGAGGGAACAGACCGAGAACCAGATTAACCTCCTGCTGGGAAACAATCCTGGACCGATTGCGCGCGGCGCATCACTGTCTGAACAGAAAGAATTGCCGGCTGTCCCTGCCGGTCTGCCGTCGTCATTGATCGAGCGGCGCCCGGATATCAGGTCAGCGGAACAGCTTCTGATCTCCGAAAATGCTCTCGTCTCTGCTGCAAAGAAAGCCTACTTTCCCACGATTAGCCTGACCGGCGCCTTTGGATTCCAAAGCGACTCGCTGTCGAATCTCTTTAGCGGTCCAAGTAGAGCCTGGAGCTTCATTCCCCAGATTACGCAGCCTTTATTCACAGGCGGTCGACTCAAGTCGAATGTCAATTTTGAAAAGGCCCAACGCGAGTACGCGCTAGCGCAGTATCAACAAACCATCCAGACGTCGTTTAGCGATGTCTCCAACGCCCTGGTCCAGTACCGGCGGGTCAAAGAGATTCGCACGCAGCAGGAATTGTTGGTTACTTCTTTGCAGGATGCCTCGCGCCTGGCCCATCTCCGATATGAGGGTGGCGTAGACACACTGCTCAATGCTTTGGTAGCCGACACCTCGCTATTCAACGCTGAACTGAGTCTGGCGCAGACGAAACGCAACGAGCTGCTTTCCTTAGTCCAGCTCTACAAGGCACTGGGCGGGGGTTGGCAACAGTAACTTCAGTTGTCGATATCCAGGATGAGCATCAAATTTGAGTAACTCGTGTCGTTGAGACCCAGGGCCTGTTGGCTAGCGGCAAGCTGTCGTCCTGAACTCACGTGACTGGAGGTTTCAGTTTCGGCAAATACGTCCTTGCTTTTTCACTTTCTTCCGTCAGTTCAACTACCTTCTCTATGAACAGGTGCAGCCCTTCAAGACTGACGTTCTGCTCACGCTTCATCCGGCAGAGCACAGCTGCGCTGTCACTGTCGAGATAGCTGAGTCCGGCGAGTTCGAGAGTCACGGGTCGCTTGGTCTGACTACCGACATCTCGACAAATCTTCTCCAGCAACTCAGCGTCTCTTAGATAAAGCGTGCCTTCCACCTTGAACACAGTAGGTTCGATCCCCGTATCTCTCGTCGGGCTTTCAGAACGAGAACGATCATCCTGCTCACCGTTCCCTCCAAGACCTTTGAGTACCGACGTTTCGCTCCTTGGCCTCTCAATTTGTGTAATTCGCGTCGGCATTAACACCTCTTAAAGTTCTACTCCCATGTCATATTGCAAGTGCCTTGCCACGTCTGAGCGCTGGGCCGAACGCGATTTAGCATTGGAGTTTACAGCCGGTAAGCTGGGTGAGAAGCCCTAAGCTGGTCAATGACCAGGCCGACGGTAGGGGTTGCGGTGACAGCAGTTTGCCACCTGACCGTACGTCGTCGTTGTCAGTCAACGCAAAGACCCAATTCCCCTTATTCACAACGTCTGAATGTCTCAGCAAAAATCCGCAAATTGCGGCAAGCACAAGGAAGGTTGAGAGTGCGTTGCGATGGTAACCTCGGCAGATGAACTGGCGCGAAAAGAAGAGTGTTTTTGGACAGGAGGGGAAGACAGTTAATGCAAACCGTAACTCAACTAAGTGAAAAGACGAAAGGCAATCTCATAGTGCCAACCGATCTCAAACGGGAGGGAGTAGCGCAGATATCGGAATCGTTGAACCTGCTGCTTGCCGACGTTTTCGCACTGTACCTAAAGACCAAAAGCTTCCACTGGCACATTAGTGGCCGACACTTCCGAGACTATCATCTGCTCCTGGATGAACAGGCGGCGCAAATCTTTGCGATGAGCGACGATATTGCCGAACGAACCCGAAAAATTGGCGGCACCACACTCCGTTCCATAAGCGACATCAGCCGGCATCAACGCCTGCGAGACAATAATGATACAAGCCTCAGCACGACTGACATGCTCGCAGAGCTGTGTTCCGATAATAGACAACTAACCGGGTTCTTGCGTCTGACGCATGAGGTAGCGAGCAGAAACGACGATGTAGCCACGACGAGCTTGATCGAGAACTGGATTGATGAGTCTGAGCGGCGGACATGGTTCTTATCGGCAGCATTAGGCGAGTCTTAATAGCACCTGGTGTCCCTGTCTCTAAAGTTCGCTAACAAGGCCCGGTCTTCAGTCCCGGAGGGACGAAATGTTTATAGAGTCAGTTACTCCTAAGAACCTTTTCGCTCCAAAGGAGCGAGAGATTCGGTGGTTCAGCACATAACGCTCCTCCGGAGCTACGACGTTGTTTGGGCACCGTGGTTCTATAAACATTTGGTCCCTCCGGGACGGGAAGCAGAAATATGATGCGCGAACTTTAGCGACAGGGCACTAGACGAATCAGTTCGTGCGCGTCTCTTTTTCCAACCTGGCGTACTCGGCTTTGGCTTGTCGATAGATGGGAAGATCGGCGTCGGCGTCTTTCCAAATGCCAAGGAATTCTTCGTAAGATTTGCGGGCGGATGCTTTGTCGCCCATCAGTCTCTGTGCCCGACCGAGTTGAAGCCGGGCCAGTGGGCCGGTGATATACCGCCAGCACAAACCGGGATTGTCGATCAGCTTTTGGAACTCGCCGGCCGCCGATCGGCCATCGCCTGACTCCAGGTAGGCCAGGCCACGGATGTAGGCCGGGTAGAGGTAATCGAACGACAGGGTGTATGCGAGGTCGTACTGGCTGGTCTCGCGGAGCAGATCGATGGCGGCGTGGGGATCGTGCTGCTGCAACTTCACCGCGGCGCGAACTGTGGGAACAAGATACCCCTGCACAATGGTGTCCAATGGCGCTTCCTGGCTGACTTCATCTGCGAGCCGCTCGGCTTCGGCCGTTCTCCCCGACCGGGCGAGTGAGAGAGCCAAAACCATTCTTCGGCCTCGCTCCAATTTACTCTGAAGTGCCTCGTCCTCGGTTTTGCGTGCTTGGATCGTCCTGCCCGCCTCTGCGTTCCGAAGGGCCGAAATAACAAGAGCCCAGGAAATGTCCTCCGGGTCCGAAGATAGCTTGGATGCCTGCAGTTGTAGGCGATCTGCGGAATCAAGGTGACCCTGCTGAGCTTCAAATTGCGATCGCTCGCGCAAAAACTTAACTCGATTAGGGCCATGAGCTTCGCCGTCGAAGATCCGGTCGAGGGCGCCCCGATCACCTTCGATGAATACCAGTCGCAATCTTTGGAGTCTCAGCTCGAGGCTGTCAAAGTTAAGGGCCTCCGCCTGAGCCAGCCGTGACCTCGCCTCATTGAACCTGCTAGCGACTGCGTTGGATTCGATCGCCCACCCAAAATAGAATGGACTTGGCTCCAGCCGCGCCGTCTCATCACGTACGTCGGCCCCGCGCTTGAGCTGGCCGAGTTTTTGCAGGGTGTCCGCCAGATTACTATGAAAGAATACGTCGCGAGGAAAGAGTTCCAGTGATCGAACGAGAACGGAGTAGGCCTTGTCGAGCTCGCCAGTCACGTGAGTGTAATAGAGATAATCGATATTCAGCCTGTCCTTTTCCGTCATTCGGTCGCGCAATTCGTAGGCGCGCGTGTATGAAGCTTTCATGAGGTCGTAACGTCGGAGAAATCCGTTGGCCGCGCCAATCCCTTCGTACGTGAGCGCAAGGTCAGGGTCAAGTTCGATTCCCCTCTGGTACAGGGGGAGCGCTGCCTGCGGGTTGCCAGCTAGCAAGAGCTTGGTTCCCTCAGTGCCGGTCTGGAGTGCTTCCAACGAGGCGCTGGTCGCTTTTTCCAGAGGCTGATTGAACCGGGCCAGCGATTCGCCCGGCTCCCCGAGCTTCCTCCGAAGGCGCACGGCCGTCGCGCCCAACTCATGGACTACCTGATTACGAGCGCTAATGTCGGCCCTTTCCTCAGCCATGGTCGCTCCTGATCCGCAGTCGAGTGCCCTCATCTCCAGGTAATATCGGTTACCGGCGTCGGCGATTGAATCAGAGATCACCATCTTGCTGTTGGTCTTCGTACAAATCTGGCGTGCGATCTCTGGGGTGATCTTCGTGGTCGGCGCCAGTTTCAGTTGCCCCATTGAGGCGTACGCTTTATCCAATCCCAGCACGTTCAAGTATGGAGTCTGCTGCATTTCAAAGCGCAATGCGGTATTCAAAGCTTCGTCGAAAACAGGGTCATTCGTTCGGTTGTCGACGTCGGCCAGCACGATTGTGTCGGTCGGAGCGAGAGTGATGCGATGGCGGTAAACTTCGTAGCGCCAGACACTGAGTGCGCCAACCGCCAACAGCGCGGCCGCCGCAAACAATTTGCGCAAGCGGAGACGAGATGGCTGTACTTGCCGCTGAACTCTCGCCAGGTCCTTGCTCATCTCCGCGGCGGACTGGTAGCGCTGCTCGCGGTTTTTCTCCAGCGCTTTGGTAATGACTGCATCCAGTGACCGCGGAACTGCCGGGTTCAGATCGTGCGCGGGAGCGGGCGTCTGATGGAGAATTGCATCTTGCATCTCAGCTACCGTTTCGCCCGGGAACGCGCGCCGGCCAGCCGTCATCTCGTACAGGACCATACCAAAGGAAAACAGGTCGGTTCGGGCATCCAGCTTTTCCCTACGCACCTGCTCCGGCGACATGTACCCGGCGGTGCCCGCTGTAATCCCGGTGCGCGTCAGGCCGGCATCGATCTGTGCGTGCTGGCGGGCACTCTGCACACTCGGCCGATCATGATTGTCCTGTGATGCCTCAGCCGGATCATCTCCGCCGCTGTCTTCGCTTGCTAGCAGCTTCGCCAGTCCGAAGTCGAGTATCTTCACTGTGCCTTGTGTCGTCAGAAAGATGTTCGCCGGCTTGATGTCGCGATGAACGATACGCTTGTCGTGGGCAGCCTGCAGTGCGTCACAAACCTGGAGTGCGATGTCAAAAACCTCAGCCAACGGAAGGGCCTCATGCTCGGATCCAGAGGTGCGGCCACGCAGAGTGTCGCCTTGCAGCAGTTCCATGACAATGAAGGGCTGCCCTTCATGCTCTTCAATCTCGTAGATGGTGCAGATATTGGGATGGTTCAACGCCGACGCAGTTTGAGCCTCTTGCTCAAACCGCTGCAGGGCAATTGGATCGCCGGCCAGATCTTCCGGCAAAAATTTAACCGCCACGCTGCGCCCCAGCTTGAGATCCTCTGCCTTGTAGACCATCCCCATGCCGCCCGCGCCGATGACTTCGAGCACTCGATAATGTGAAACCTTTTTGCCGACGAAGCTGGCCGCAAACCCAGTCGGCCGCATGGCAGCTGGCTCGTCACTACCAGGAGTCGCCGTAGCCGGTTCCAACCACTCAACCGGGACCATTAGGCGATATCCACGCCGGGCCAGCGTCTCAATGTAATGGGGATTATTTGCAGAGTCGCCCAGGGCCCTTCGCAGGATTCCGATGGCCACGTTAATGCTGTGGTCGAAATCGACAATTGTGCTGCCTGGCCAGAGAGTTCTCCGGATTTCCTCGCGGGTGACAATCTCTGCGCCATTCGCAACCAGCATGCGCAGGACCTGAAACGGCTGTTCTCTCAGCAGGGTCTTGGAGTCGTCCCCCGAACACAACTCACCCGTCTTGAGATCCAGCTCAAAGGCTTGCAGACGGACTCGACCTGAAAAGGCCTGCTCCATACGTTTTTGGGGGGAATCGATGCAGAGTCTACTACCGGTACGATTTCGTTAGAAAGTCAAAATCCGATAGAAAGTCGAAATCACCGCCAAATGACCCACAAATGACTGAGCGTGCATTTACTCATAAACGGGATCGGCAGTAAAAACATCCCCATGCAAACGAGCTATTTGTGGACTCAGGAAAGGGGAGGGGGCTTCGGCTCCGTTCGTACGCCGGAGATGTCTGATCTTGAATTGCCAGCGAAGTTGAATGCCGAGCGCTCCGAAGTACCAATTATCCGGAGCAGTAACAAAAAAGACACGTCGTCACAGATGACGACGTCGGAAGATCTGGGTCTTCCGGTGGATGAATCTCGAGTGGGCTCAGGCCGACAAACAGAGGGCCGCAAGAGTGCGGAAGAACGCCTCCCGTTCGAAGCACAGCTGCAAGCCACTCTCAATGTGATTCCAGCATGTACCTTTTATGCTCTTCCATCCGGCGCGCTCACCTTCGTGAATGAACGAACTGCGGATTACCTTGGTTTGCCGAAAGACCATCCGCTCCGGTTCGGCAAATCCAAAGGCGCAGCGTGGGATTCCCATCTTCACTTTGTGCATCCCCACGAGCTCGGGGAGGCACGCAAAGTTTGGTCAACGTGTTTACGCACAGGTCGCTCCGGTGAGTGTAGCCTCCGAGTTCGTGATGGTAAAGGAGAGTATCGCTGGTTTCTAAGTCGCGCCGAGCCCCTCCGAGCGAGCGATGGAACTCTACTGTATTGGGTCGGCGTTAATCTGGATATTGAAGATCGCAAACGCGCGGAAGAAGAGCTTCGTAGGAGTGAAGCGTATTTATCAGAGGCGCAGAGACTCAGTCAGACAGGCAGTTTCGGCTGGGACGTTTCAAGCGGAGAGATCGACTGGTCTGAAGAGACCTTTCGCATCTTTGAACTCGATCCGAAAACAAAGATCACGATTGATCTAATTGTGGAACTAACTCATCCGGATGACCGGGCCGCCGTCCAACAACTCATCGAACGCGCTTCACGTGAGAGGACGGAGTTCCATATTGAACATCGACTGTTGATGCCTAATGGATCCACCAAGTACCTCCGCGTCGTATCCCGCCCTTCAATCGATGATGGACGTGACTCCGAATTCGTGGGCGCAGTGACCGACATCACGGACCAAAAGCGGGCGGAGGAGGGACTGCGTCGGAGCGAGGCTTATCTGGCCGAAGCCCAAAGACTCAGTCACACAGGCAGTTTTGGTTGCAAATTCTCTACAGGCGAAATGTTCTGGTCTGAAGAGACCTTTGGAATCTTTGGATACCACCGAGCCACGACCCCTGCAACGGAAGCGATCCTGCAACGTGTTCATCCGGAAGATAAGGCCAGGGTTCAGGAGCATATGCACCGTGCAGCCAGCGAGGGTAAGGGTTGTGATCTGGAATATCGCCTGTTAATGCCCGACGATTCAGTCAAGCATGTTCACGTCGTGGCTCATGCAGCGAAAGATGAACCTGGCCGATTCGAGTTTGTCGGAGCGGTGGTCGACGTGACCGACAGCAAGCGGGCCGAGGAGGAGCTCCGGCAGAGCGAGGCAGAGCTTCGCCAGATTCTGGACCTGGCACCGCAACACATTGGTGTCTTTGGACCCAGTGGAAGCCCGCTCTACCTTAACCAGGTGGGGCTCGAGTATTTCGGCACCACCGTGTGGCGAGCCGATCCGGGTCAGCTTAAAGCCACTCGTCCATGGACAGGGTCGCGACTTGATCTCGTTCATCCGGAGGATCGCGAACATTTTATCAGCGAAAGAAAAAAGGGATTTCTCGAGGGCCGGCCTTTTGAGCACGAGGCTCGGTTACTGAGACATGACGGGCAGTTTCGCTGTTTTCTTATCCGCTTCGCTCCCATCAGAGATGAACGGGGAGACATAACACGATGGTGTGGCATAGGGACTGATATCGAGGATCGCAAACGGGCGGAAGAAGACATACGAGAAGAGAACATCGCTCTCCGCGAAGAGATCATCAAGGCGTCGATGTTTGAAGAGATAGTTGGCAACTCGCCTCCTTTGCAGCAGGTACTTAGTCGAGTAGCCAAGGTCGCGCCAACAGATTCAACCGTACTAATCACCGGCGAAACAGGCACAGGCAAAGAGCTGATTGCGCGCGCTATTCACAAGGCATCAAAGCGCTCCGCTCGCGCATTCGTGAGCGTGAATTGCGCCGCCATTCCGCCTTCACTGATTCCTTCGGAGCTATTCGGTCATGAAAAAGGCGCATTCACAGGTGCGACCGGGCGCCGGCTTGGTCGTTTCGAATTGGCTGAAGGAGGAACGATCTTCCTTGACGAAGTTTGTGAGCTTCCACCGGAGACTCAGGTCGCGCTCCTACGTGTGCTTCAGGAACGTGAGTTTGAGCGCGTTGGTGGAAGTAGATCAATCAAGGCGAATGTGCGGGTGATAGTTGCGACAAACCGTGACCTGGAGTCCGCCATCGCTGAGGGCAGATTTCGCAGCGATCTGTTCTACCGGCTTAACGTCTTTCCGATTGAGCTTCCTCCATTAAGGCAGCGAAGAGAGGATATTCCGATGCTGGTCCAATACTTCATCGATCGCTTTGCCAGGGAATTAGGAAAGAACATGCGGGCTGTAAGCAAAGAAACGCTGGACTTGTTTCGGTCGTACGCGTGGCCAGGCAACATTCGCGAACTGCGTAACGTTATTGAGCGCTCAATTATTATTTGCGACACTGAGAGTTTCTCGGTTGACGAGAGTTGGCTCTCGCGCCAAACGCTGCCGGCACAGCCAACGGGTAAGCTTGAACTTCGGCAAAGGCTGGCTGATCAGGAAAGAGAAGCGATTGAGGCAGCCTTAACCGAATCATGCGGGCGAGTTTTTGGTCCTTCGGGCGCTGCTGCCAGGCTGGGTATTGCCCGATCTACTTTGGAGTCGAAAATCAGGACTCTGAAGATCGACAAGAATCGTTTCAAGATCTCTAAATCGACCCTTCAGTTTTAGCTGACTGGGTTTGGTGGCGCGAACCGCTTGAGTGCAGGTGCGTCCAACCGCGGCCCCTGATATACCTTGATCTCGCCAAATTTTATTTTAGAAACTTTCTCCCATGGCTAGAATTTGTAGCCGGCCCACAGTGCCCAGTAATTAAGGTTGCGTCCCGGTTGCGTGTCCTTCAGAAAACGACCTGCATAAAAAATTCCGTAATCGCCCTGAAGCCAAAGGTGAGGGTTGACCTGCCATCGCACTTCCATGCCAGGCCTGTGTCCAACAAACCTTTCGCGACTACCGTCTGCGGCTCTAATTAAGGAGCCTGGTACGGAGTAAACTCCCTCCTCCAGGCTTTGTCGCCATTGAACGATCCAGTCGAAGGAAGCAGTAATGTTATGTGGGAGCGTCAGGTCAAGCTTGGGATGGAAATCGATGAAGTTGACGGCGCCTGGACCAGTAGTGGCTAGTACGCCGAAGTAGTTACCTTTCGGAAATAGTGGATTGAATGTTCCTAGTGTGTTCGGATCCGATTTCGGGTGATCGCCACTGGAAACATCTATCCTCGCGCTGAAGCGAGGTTTTAGCGCTACGGACGTAAGCCGATAACCAGTCTCAGACGCCATGGTCCAGGCACGGATGTTTGCCGAGCCAAATGAACCAAATTGCCAAAGCGCCTCGTAGTCAAAGTCCCACGCTGGCCGTTCAGTCGCAATGGGCCGCGAAACTCTTGCGCCTACGCTGTGGCGTACTTCCTGGGCCGTGCCTCGCTGAAACGTTGCATGCTTGCGATTCAGGCCAAGGTAATAAACATCCAGAGACGTACTTCTGGTAAGTGGATGCGTCGCGTACACACCCCAAAAGCCGATCGCATGGTTGGGGACATTGGAAAAGAATCCAGGTTTGTCCGCATCGGGCCGCATTGCGAAGCCGTCGATGTGCCAGGAGTTGATTTTGGCCATCACCTTGAAGCCGTCAAAGCTGAGCCTAACATTTGGGCCTTCACGGACGTCGACCAATCGGCCCGAGCCGTACTCCAGCTCCTGCCTGCCCGCCCGAATTTTGATCCAGTTGCGTGTTCCGGCGGTACTCAATTCCAGAAACGCCGCCTGAAAATCGAGTTTCTTTTCGTCTATCGGACGTGGACCGCCTTGACGGAAGGAGTTCAGCCCACTCTTGAACTCAAAGAACGTGCGAAACCGTTTGCCGAGGTGAAGGTCCAATAAGAGCGTGTACCTCTGATTGAGGTATCCGTTCATGAAGGGCTGCTGTCCCCAATTATCGTTTCCGATCTGCTCCCAGACCTCACGGGCTTCTCCGCCGATCGTCAGGTACCAATCATCAGAGTTTTTGCGGAGTGGAATGTATTTGATTTTGTCCCCGGGATCGCGTCTGAGACGCGGGTCGCGCAGAAAGCTCCAGTCCTCATCTTCCCGCAGTAACTTGTAGCTGCGATCCGGAACCTTCAGCTCGGCCTCCTCGTCTGACTGCGCCCGCGCGGCCGTTACACCAACAAAGAGAACCAATGCCCAAAATATAAGGAGTCGCTGAAACATGTTTCCTCTGCCGGCTGGCTTTGCTCAAAAAGTCTTAATCTCATTCTCACCGGGCTTCAGCAGCCGTATGAAAACTTAAGAACACCATCCACAGATTACGCAGATTAGACAGATTCCTTTTCGACAACCGTTGGGTCCGTACCTTTCTCTCAAGGAAATCGCTGTAATCTGCTTAATCTGTGGATGATCATTACTTCTTAAGCACTGAGTGGATCTCGGCGATATAACCTCCCGGGAATTGCACGAAGCTGGCTTGCCGCTGATCGGCCTGATATGGAGCAACCAGGATTGTCGCGCCGGCAGCTTTCGCTTTTGCGAGCGTTTCACCCAAGTTAGTCACCTCATATCCGGTTAGCTCCCGTCCATACGGATACGGAAGCTGACCATCCGTCACGAAGACTGTTAGCTTTCCAAAATTTGATGAGATACGAACTCTCCGACAGGTATCTTGCGGTCGGCCAATCTCAATGCCTGGTGCACGATTATCGTCAGAGACAGTGTCGCCCTTCGAAAAGGAAAGGAAGCTCCGAATGAACGTGTCCGCCCTATCGGACGAAACATAGACACGATTCTCAGGAATCGTTTCGAGCGGCTTGTAGGATGGTGGTGTGGTGTGCCAGTAGAGTTGTGTATATACGCCACCCGGCCATTGGATTATCGCGTCTTTTCCGATCGGATCATCAAAAGCGGTAACCAAAACATCCGCGCCTGTCACGCGGGCGGCGCGCACTGCCACATCAATGTCACTCACCAGATATCCAGTTCGCTCCACGCCAAACGGAAATGGAACTGGTGTCTTGTAGCCGAATACTGAAATCGTTCCCACCGGCGTCAGTATTAACTGCGAGAGCGTGCTGCTGGGAGTTGGTGTCACGGTTGCCACAACTTGTTTGGTTGCAGTACCTCCGAAAGTTGCTAAGACGCTCGTAACGAAGTGGTCGAATTCGTCTGGAGCGACGTAAACGTGTGTTGAGTCGTATTGCGGTCCAACGGCTACGTTGGGCGTCGCTTTCTGCTGACCAACATCGACGCGAACAGTTCCAACGATTAAAAGAATGGAAAAAAGAGTCGCCGGTAATCCTCGTATTAATCGCATCACAATCTCCTTTACTCACCCGCACCAAGAATCAATTCGTTTATCACTACTATGCGGTGGCCTTCATCAGAGGGCGCGCCTCACCGCGGGGATCGTCCAGTCGGGCTCCGTCAGGATGCGTCCCGCACAGTCGGTGCGTGAGCACCTGTCTTCGTTTTCGAAAAGCACGGAGCAGCTGTGCTCCGAGTTCGGCGCCCACCATCGGAGCAACTAAGAACACCCAAAGTTTGGCTGTGTGTGCGGATGCAACTGCGGGCCCAAACTGGCGCGCAGGATTTAGGCTGCCGCCGCTTTGGGTGCCTAGCAGTGCAATCCCGAGCCCGATCAGAATCCCAACCAGCCATGGAACTTTTGGGGCTAGTCGCGGGATAGACAGAAAGTAGCCGACCACAAAAACAATCAGTGCCACGCCAATTAGTTCCGCCGCAAACAGTGGTACCGACGACCAGACGGGCGCTGGCTGAATGACGGCATACAACACTGGTGGCCGGGCGACGACTGGACCCCAGACTGCCCGGGCGGCAAGCACGCCGAGTACGGACCCGAGCAACTGCGCCGCGATGTAAGGCACAATTCCAACCGCGGGAAACACGCCGAAGCGCCACATCGCAAGCGATATGGCAGGATTCATGTGTCCGCCGCTGATTTTGCCGGGCCGGCTAACGATCAGCGCGGTAAGCAGCACTGCGACTAACGCACCAACCAGAAATAGTTGGACATGGATCTGCGGAAGCGCGCGTGAAATCGGCGAGTCGCCCACGACAAATCTCACGATGGTTGTGACTCCGAAAAGCAAGCCGCACGTGAGAATCAGCTCAAGCATGCTGTTGCGAATCAACGCACTTAACTTCAGTTGCGATGTTGTACTCATAAGTCCATATCAGAATGCGAAACAATCGCACCCGAGACTCCACATGCCCGCTTCACCTAAAACCCAGCGATGCTTGTGGTCAGTCTCGGGCTCGATTGGAGCCTCGATTGTCGAACGTGCGGCACGGTGCGCTGTGCCGACGGTCGATTCCTGCGGTTGCTGATAGCCGCCGTAATGCTTTATCGGCGACCAGTCTGGACTGACCGGAAGCGGCGGCGGCGCGTGCTTCGAAAATTCTCCCGACGCATAAACGACTTTGCCCCCGACCATCGTCAACACCGATTCGAGTCCTTTGATCTCTTCATTAGAAATAGAAAAGTAATCAGCCGAGAGTACGGCAAGGTCGGCTAGTTGACCCGGAGCAATCGCGCCCTTCTTGCCTTCCTCGGTCGAGAACCAGGAACTTCCCACCGTGTAGAGCCGGAGTGCTTCCATGCGATCGAGGCGATTGTTTTCGGGATATAGGTTCAGACCTCCCACAGTGTTACCGGTGATGAGCCAGTAAAGGGAGACGAACGGGTTATAGCTCGACACGCGCGTCGCGTCTGTGCCGGCGCCCACGGGTACGCCAAGCTCAAGCATGCGCCTGATCGGCGGAGTTCGTTCAGCTTGTCGCCGGCCGTACCGATTAACGAAGTACTCACCCTGAAACGCCATCCGGTTTTGAACCGCAATGCCGCCGCCCAGCGCTTTTACACGCTCGATGTTCCTGTCGGAGATCGTTTCACAATGGTCAAAGAACCAGTGGAGGCCATCAAAAGGGATCTCGCGGTTGACTTCTTCGTAGACGTTCAAAACCCGCGTGATTGTCTCGTCGTAAGTCGCGTGCAAGCGGAACGGCCAGCGGTTCGCGGCCAGGTGCCGGATTACCGCTTTAAGTTCTGATTCCATCACGGGCTGCATATCAGGACGCACTTGAAGAAAGTCCTCGAAATCAGCAGCCGAAAAGACAAGCATTTCGCCTGCGCCGTTCACCCGGTAGAAGTCGTCCCCTGCGCCTGGCTTCGTTATCTTTGTCCAGTTTTGAAAGTCTCCGAGCTCTTCCTTGGGGTGCTGGGTAAATAGGTTGGCTGCGAATCGGAGGGTCAGATCGCCGTTGCGGTGGAGCTCCTCAATAACTGCGTAGTCCTCGGGATAATTTTGGAAGCCGCCACCTGCGTCAATGACACTAGTGAGACCAAATCGATTTAGCTCACGCATGAAGTGGCGCGTTGAATTTGCCTGATCTGAGCGTGACAGCTTTGGACCCCTTGCCAGAGTGGAGTAAAGAATATTCGCGTTCGGCTTTGCGATCAGCAGTCCCGTGGGGTTTCCGTTCTTGTCGTGCTGGATTTCTCCGCCAGGCGGATTAGGAGTGTCCTTTGTATATCCAACGGCACGCAACGCTGCCGCATTTAGCAGAGCACTGTCATACAAGTGAAGCACAAAGACCGGCGTGTCGGGCGCAGCGGCGTTGATTTCATCCAGGGTTGGCATCCGCCGCTCGGCAAACTGGAATTCCGTCCACCCGCCAATCACCCGCACCCACTGTGGCGCCGGCGTCCGCGCGGCCTGTTCCTTGAGCATGCGTAGCGCGTCGGCCAGCGAAGGCACTCCGTCCCATCGCAGTTCCATGTTGTAGCTGAGTCCGGCCCGAATCGGGTGCATGTGTGAATCGTTAAGACCAGGAATCACCGTGCGGCCATCCGCATTAATGAGGCTGGTAATGGGACCACGCAGCCTGAAGATCTCGCGGTCACTCCCGATCGCAGTGATCTTTCCGGCGGTAATTGCAACGGCCTCGACGAAGGACGGAACTCCATTCGTGGCAATTCTGGCGTTGTACAATATCGTGTCAGCCGGCATAAAAATCTCCTTAGTCCAACCGCGTGCGTTGAGCGGTTTGCGACCGGAGGGCGGGAACTTCCCAGCCCTCGGGCCTCTTTTCCTCGTCAGTGAGCTCTATTTGTTAGTGAGCTCCGACGAGCGATGGGATCTCGTATTCAGGAAATTTCGAAGGCGGTGCGCCATGGACCATGGTGTACGCGTACTCCACCCCGATGCCGTATGCTCCCATGTGCGTTTTCACGATATCCATAACTGCATCGTAGGTGTCGCGGTGAGCCCAATCACGCTGCCACTCCAGGATAGTGGAGAGCGCAGTGACCGGTTTTGCTCCAGCCTGAATCACTCTCTTCATCGCGTTGTCGTGGCTAAGCTGGTTTACGTCTCCGCAGGCATCTTCAACAACATAGATTTCGTAGCCATCGTGAATCGCCTGCACTGTAGGCAGGGCGATGCAGGTCTCGGTCCAGAGACCAGCCAAGACAATCTTCTTGCGCCCGGTTCGTTCGATCGCTGCGACGAAGTTCTTGTCGTCCCAGGAATTCATCGAGGACCGTTCAATCGGCTCCTGCTTTGGAAAGACAGCTTTTATTTGGGGCCAAATATTCCCACTGAAGCTTTTCGTCTCCACTGTCGTGAGCACGACCGGGACGTCGAATACCCGGGTGGCCTTCGCCAGTGCCACTGTGTTGTTAATGATCGACTGCCGATCGAAGTTGCTGACTCCGAACAGCATTTGCGGCTGGTGGTCAATCAGAGCAACCACGCAGTTGTCAGGGGTAAGCAAGCCTTTCTCACTGAGTTTTACCTTGCCGTTACTTGAAGTCATATCCGCTCCTTTTCCAAATCTGTTTCGTTCGTTAACTCTGATTTCTCGATCACGTTGGTCCGCTGATGTGACCCCGGACCGTTTCCTCATCGTTGTTATCCACGGGTTGAATATTAGACAACTGCAACCCAACGCTCTTTCGAAAATTTGCTTTCGGCAATTGATTTTTGGCGTCGGAGAGTGGAGCGCAGCGTTCGCTTAAGCTCCGCTGGTCAGTCGCGAGGAAGGAGCGAAACAAAAACGTTCGTGTCTGTGGAAAACAGGGCGAACTTCTTGTTTTTGAGCGAAGTTTTGTGGACACGTTAATCCGGTTGGATGAAATGTTTATAGACACCTGGATGTCTTGCGTTCCTGGCTCCGTAGGTGCGCAATGTGGTCGCGGAAGTTATTTCGCTCCTACAGAGCTTGGACTGGTTCGCCAACGCTGTGGCTATAAACATTCGGCTCCTACGGAGCTGACGTTTGCAGCCAACATTCGCGCTGTGCTCATTCTGATTTAGCGAGGATAGAGCTGGGCTGCTACCTAATTCGGTCCATGGCTTTCAGTTCGGCGACTCGACCCCGAAGCCATCCCCCGAGTCGGTTGCTGACGTCAAGGTGGTCGCTCAACCCAAGGCTCCAGCCACCGCTAGAGAGCCTCAATTACGCTCAATAACCCAAAAACAAATGCAGCAAGGACTAGTATCCTGACTCTAAAGTTCTATTAAGTGGAGGCCAACCGCCTTGGCTACAGAGCAGCCAAATGTTTATAGGATCGGTACCCAAATAGACTCTTCGCTCCGGAGGAGCGTGATATCCGGGGAGGTATCGGACGTTGCGCTCCTCCGGAGCTAAGGAAGTACTTTCGATAACAGCTGGCTATAAACATTTGGCGCTCTGCAGCCAGGCCATCCGATACGAATTGTTCAGCGAACTTTAGAGTCCGGACACTGCTCGGAACTTGATACTCCGGTGTCTCAACTCTTGTGGTCACACTCTAAAGAGTGAACGTCCCACCCTTTTGGGGCTTTCGCCCGCATCCCGAGTCTTCTAGCGTCACCTCACACGTTCTGACGTCCGCGAGGTGAATCAAGCTAAAGACAGACAGATTGAGCAAAAACTGAAAAGAACCTCGCCGCAGATCTAACTAGACTAGCCAGACTAGAAACGAGGAGGTTTCCGAAAGTCGACCAAATGACGAAGGCAGTTTTTACCGCGACGAGGGATGACCGGAAAAACCGAAGCAGAGAGGAAAACATTTATGTCTTTTGATAAAGCAATACATCGCATCGCAATCGTGGGTACGGGAGTCATCGGAGCCAGTTGGGCCGCGCAATACCTGGCTCGCGGGTTTGATGTGATCGCCACAGACCCGGCGCCTAACGCTGAAGCCAATCTACGCCAGTACGTCGACGAAGCGTGGCCGTCGCTCACCGAGATCGGTCTCTCGCCGGGAGCATCCCGCGACCGTCTCAGTTTCACAACCAACATGAAAGAGGCGCTGTCGCAGGCAGACTTCGTCCAGGAAAACGGGCCCGAGCGTCCGGACTTCAAAATGAAATTGTTTGCCGACTTGGACGACGCTACACCGCCCGATTCGATCATTGCATCGAGTTCTTCGGGGATCACGCCGAGCGTTATCCAATCGAAATGCAAACGCCCTGAGCGGATCCTCATCGGGCATCCTTTCAATCCTCCGCACATCATCCCCCTGGTGGAAGTAGTTGGGGGCACTAAAACGTCGCCCGAGGCTATCCAGCAAGCGATGGCGTTTTATGCGTCGATCGGGAAAAAGCCGATCTACCTGCGGAAGGAGCTTCCCGGGCACGTTGCGAACCGGCTGCAAGCGGCGCTCTACCGAGAGATGGTTTACCTCATCGAGCAGGACGTGCTGAGTGTCGAGGAAGCTGATGTCGCGGTTTCCTACGGACCGGGACTTCGCTGGGGAGTGATGGGCCAAAGCCTGCAATGGCACTTAGGCGGTGGCACGGGCGGGATCAAACACTTCATGGAACACCTTATGGATCCGCTGGTCGGCATGATGAAGAGTCTGGGAAATCCGGAAGTAACTGCTGAAGTCAAGCAAACCATCATCGATGGTGTGCTCCGGGAAGCCGGAGATCGCTCAGTGGACCAACTGGCTCAAGAGGAAAACAGGGTACTGGTCGGACTGCTAAAACTGCGCACACCGAATGGACGTGCTTCAGAAGCATCGAAAGAAGCCCCGACAACTAAAAGCAGTGCGGCAGAGAACGATAAGGGATCCGAACGCGTGTTCTTCCTGGATATGAGTGGCGGCCGTATCGAGTCTCTTAACCCGGACGGCTCCGATCGTCGGGTGATTCTCGACGGACTCAATAGATTGCCTGACGGCATTGAAGTCGATGTCGAAGCTCGGCACATCTATTGGACCAACATGGGTAATCCGTCCAAGAACGATGGTTCCATTGAACGCTCCGATCTCGATGGAAAAAATCGCAAAACGATCGTGCCAGAAGCTGCGACATTCACTCCAAAACAACTGAAGCTCGATAAGAAAGGCGGCAAAGTTTATTGGTCGGACCGAGAAGGAATGCGCATCATGCGCGCGAACCTCGACGGCTCGGAGATCGAGACGCTTGTGGACACCAGTGAGGGTGACGCACGTCCTGGCCTCGACGCTAAGAAATGGTGTGTCGGAATCGCGGTCGACCACGACGGCGGCAAGATCTATTGGACGCAGAAAGGTGGGGACAATGCCGGCAACGGCCGAATCTTCCGCGCGAATCTAGAGATACCAAAAGGCCAGAGTCCCGCAAATCGCTCAGACGTCGAAGTGCTTTTTGAGGATCTAGCCGAGCCGATTGATCTCGATCTGGATCTCACCAATCGCATGATCTACTGGACCGATCGTGGCGATGCGCCACAAGGCAACACAGTTAGTCGAGCGTCAATCGACAATGGCAAGCAGCAAGAGATTCTCGTCAGGGATCTGATGGAGGGAATAGGGCTAGCTCTCGATCTGCAGAGCGGACGCATGTTTTTCGCTGATCTCGGTGGTTCGATTTATTCCGCAAAGCTCGATGGTTCGGAAAAGAAGGCATTGGGTTTTGTACAGGGAAATCTGACCGGCGTCGCTTACGTGAATTTTGCGCAAGCGTGAACGATGAGTGCTTGCGAGGAAGAAACTACGGATACTCCAGCACGGAGTCCACGAACGAGATTTAAGGAGAACGAAAAATGGCAACTGAAAGAAAAGAAATCAAGCAACCGAAGCCGCTGCCGGCGCCGAACAGCGACTTCTACGACTTCAGGTCGACCTTCAGCGCCGACGAACAGGAAATTCTGACGCAGGTACGCGCGTTCCTGGACACCAAGGTTGCCCCCATCATCGGGAAGTACTGGCTAGAGGACGCTTTTCCATTTGAACTGCTGCCAGGATTAAAGGAGCTGAACATCGGCGGCATTGGTATCGAGGGTTACGGCGGCCGCGGTGGAGGGCTTGGGCTCTGGGGCTCCATTGCGATGGAGTTCGCACGGGTCGATCCCTCGCTCGCAACGTTTCTCGGTGTTCACACCGGCCTGGCAATGGGCAGCATTTATCTGGGCGGATCCGAAGAGCAGAAAGAGAAGTGGCTGCCGGCGATGATTCGCTTTGAAAAAATCGGCTGCTTCGGTCTGACAGAACCACTAGTGGGTTCGGGAACCTCTGCCGGCATGGTGACGACCGCGAAGCGCGAGGGCGATACGTGGATTTTGAACGGTGAAAAGAAGTGGATCGGCAACTCTCCCTGGTGCGACATTTCGATCATCTGGGCGCGAGACGTCGCCGACAATCAGGTCAAGGGCTTCATCGTCGAGAATAAGACGACACCTGGTTTCAGCGTCGAAAAAATCACCGACAAGATGGCGCTCAAAGTGGTCCAGAACGGTCACATTACGTTGAAAGATTGCCGCGTGCCCGAAGCGAATCGACTGCAGAAGGATGTGTCATTCCGCGATACGGCCCGGGTATTAAAGGTAACGCGCTACGGCGTTTCCTGGATGTCGACGGGCTGCCAGATGGGGGCTTACGAGCACGCACTCAAGTACGCCCAGGAGCGGTTGCAGTTCGGTAAGCCGATCGGCTCGTTCCAGATGATTCAGGAACTGCTCGCCAAAATGATCAGCAACATTACGGCCTGCCAGTGCATGGTGATGCGCATGGCCCAACTGCAGGCTGAAGGAAAGCTGAGTGACGCCCATGCGTCAGTCGCTAAGGCATTCTGCACCGCCAAGTGCCGCGAGACGGTTGCATGGGCGAGGGAAATCTGTGGCGGTAACGGCATCTCCGTTGAATACGGGGTCGGCCGTTTCTTCGCGGACGCCGAAGCGCTCTACACCTACGAAGGCACATACCAGATGCAGAACCTGATCATCGGCAAAGCCATCACCGGGTTGAGCGCCTTCGTTTGATCGTCGAGCATCAGAACGGATCGAGATTAGACGACACAGGAGAACGAGCATCATGAGTACACCGGCTGCAGCATTGACACTTGAAAATGTTCTTTATGAGAAGAAGGGCGCCATCGCGTATGTGACGCTCAATCGTCCTAAGGTCCTCAACGCACTGAATCGAAGAACGTGGGAAGATTTGCAAACTGCGTTTGAAGATGCGCGAAAGGACTCGGCAATTCGCGGCGCCATTCTCACCGGTGCGGGCGACAAAGCGTTCATCGCCGGCGCTGACATTGGGGAACTGTCTCGGGTCACCGCTGTCGAAGCAGAAGAATCCAGCACCTTCGGGCAAGGAGTTCTCAACCTGATTGAGAATCTGGGCAAGCCCGTGGTCGCAGCCATCAACGGCTTTGCGCTTGGCGGGGGATGCGAAACCGCGATGGCTTGCACCATTCGAGTCGCGATTGAAAACGCAAGATTTGGTCAACCGGAAGTGAAGTTAGGCGTCCTTCCAGGCGGAGGTGGCACGCAACGTCTGCCACGTCTGGTAGGCAAAGGCAGAGCCCTGCAACTCATCCTGTCAGGTGAAATGATCTCGGCGCAGGAAGCTTATCGGATCGGACTCGTCAACGAAGTCGTTCCCGCTGCCGACCTGATTACCCGCGCCGAAGCAATCCTGAAACAGATCTTTGCGAATGCGCCAATCGCCGTTCGATATTCGCTGGAAGCGGTGAATAAGGGATTGGAGACGAGTCAGGCAGAAGGCTTGGCACTCGAGGCTTCATTCTTCGGACTGTGCGCTGCGACCGCAGACAAGCAGGAAGGCACGCAGGCATTCCTGCAAAAGCGTGCGCCGGAATTCCAGGGTCGATGAATTAGCGATGGCCTACCAGAAATATCGAAGGAGAAACAATGACGACTGAGAATATTTTTTCGGGATTAAAAGTAGTAGACCTGGCGAGCTTCATCGCAGGCCCGGGCGCCGCAGTGATCTTGTCCGACTTTGGCGCTGAAGTGATCAAAGTGGAACCACCCACAGGCGATACCTGGAGAATCGGTTACAAGATCCCACCGCAACCACGCGCAAAAGACAATTATCCGTGGCATTTGAACAACAGAAACAAGCGAGGCTTAGCTCTTGATCTGAAATCAGCCGATGCCGCAAAGATTCTCGAGCGACTAGTCAAATGGGCCGACGTTCTTATCGTTAATACGCCCCATCCGGCGCGGAAGAAACTAAAGCTGACCTATGAGGATGTCGCACAATGGAATCCGCGTTTGATCTATGCCGACGTCACCGGGTACGGAGACAAAGGACCTGATGCCGATCTGCCTGGATTCGACATCACTTCATACTGGGCCAGGAGTGGTCTGCTTTCATTGACAAGAGATGCAGGCGCTCCTCCGACGCTACCCGTCGCAGGCAGCGGAGATCATGCCACCGCCGTTAGCCTGTATTCGGCGATTGTGACGGCTCTCTATCGCCGCGAAAAAACGGGAAAGGGTTCCTACGTAACAACCTCACTGCTCGCCTCAGGAACGTGGGCTGGTGCGGTGGCGATTCAAGGTGCGCTTGCTGATGCTACGTTTTACCCGCTGCATGATCGGCTACAGCCACCTAACGCAACGTTCAATGTGTACAAAAGTTCGGACGACAATTGGTTCCTCATTGTGCTCACTCCCGACAAGTGGCCGGCTCTGGCAAATGGAATTGGTCGTGCTGATCTCTTGACCGATCCAAGATTCGCCGATCCTGCTAAGCAGATGGCAAACTCCGCGGCGCTCACCGCAATTTTGGACGAAATCTTTTCTTCTCAGCCAATGGCCCACTGGAGTGAAGTCTTCGACAAGGGTCACATCACGTTCGGCGTGGTTCGTGCACCGAGTGAAGTCGTGAAGGACCCGCAGTTACGAGCGAACGACATCGTGGTTCCATTGGAAGGCGCCGGTGGTCACTTGCAGTTCACGATCAGTAGTCCGATTCAAGTACACGATGTCAACAAAGTGGCGGCCAAGCGCGCGCCGGAAATTGGCGAACATAATGAGGAGATTCTCCAGGAGCTGGGTTTCGACGCGAAACAGATCGACAACTTCTTCACGAGTGGGACGGTGACACAACATCGGGAAGCGGCGATTAAGTGAGGTGGCTGATGAGTGAAATTCTGACCGAACGTTCTGGCAGTGTCTTGCGGATCACCTTGAATCGACCCGCTAAGAAGAATGCGATGACTTCGAGCATGTACGTGAGCATGGCGGAGATCCTCAACGATGCTGCGAAGGACGATGAAGTACTTGTTGTGCTGTGGGATGGAGCCGGAGACTCATTCTCCGCGGGCAACGATCTGGAAGATTTCCTGAAGAACCCACCCGGGCCGGGTGAGAGTCCGCAAGCTCAGCTGGCGAGCGCGTTGCTCAACTTCGACAAGCCACTGATCGCCGCTGTGCAGGGAGTCGCTATCGGAGGCGGAACTACTCTACTGACACATTGCGACTTCGTCTTCGCGGGCGAGAGTGCGAGGTTCCAATTGCCTTTCGTCAATCTTGGTTTGGTCCCGGAATTCGGATCTTCGTGGTCCTTGCCGGCGCGTAGCGGACACATCCGTGCTGCCGAGTTGATTTTGTTGGGTCAGCCTTTTGACGCAAAGGTGGCGGCTGAAATTGGATTAGTCACCCGTGTTGTGCCCGACGAAAAACTGCTCGCCACCGCGACCGCAACAGCTGAGAAGCTGGCCGCGAAACCTCCTGCTGCTCTGCAAGCTTGCAAGAGATTGATGAAGCATTCTCAACGCGAGCAGATCGCGCAGGCGATAAAGGTCGAGAACGAAGAGTTCGCCTCGCGAGTGCGATCGGCGGAAGCAAAGGAAGCGTTCACGGCGTTCATTCAGAAGCGTCGCCCGGACTTCACGAAAGCAAAGGGAAATGCTCCGCAACAATAACCGACCTGGGAGATGACGAATTGTGATGGCGACGCGCTTCAGGAATTGGTTTCGGTCCGGGTTAACTAACCCGATGCTGAAGCTCTCGGCGCGTACCGCGGTGGCGACGGTAGCAGCGGTGTTGGTGGCGCATCTATCAGGGCTCGCGGAAAGCTACTGGGCGGCCATCGCCACACTAATCGTAATGCAATCAGCTCTCGGCACATCTTTGCCCGTTGCGGGACGCGAATTTCTGGGCACAGCCCTGGGAGTTAGCACGGGTGCAGTGTTAGCCAGTCATTTTGGTCGGGGTGTTTTAACGTTTGGCGCCGGCATTTTTTTACTTGGTTTGATCTGTGGAGCGCTCAGTTATGTCCATCCGTACCTGCGTAATCGTCTCGATAGAACTGCCTACCGCTATGCGGGAATTGCGTTCATTATCGTAATGCTGATTCCGCGGCCCGAGCCCGCTTGGTTCGTTGCGGTTCACCGCTTCTTTGAGGTCTCGATCGGCATAGTCGTCGCGGTGGCAATGTCGGTGGTTTGGCCAGAGCGTGAATCACCGATGACCGGAGCTGTGGCTCAGCCGAAGTCTCCGATTACGGCCGTTGGCTAAACCTTGGACTGAATGCCGCCCGAATGAAGGCCTTGGGATGATCTGAGAAAGAGTTGCGCAAATCATGTTGATAGCGGCAAAAGAAAACACCGTTCGACGCGTCGTTACTACCCACTTGCCGACCAAATGGGGAGTGTTTCAGACCATCGGTTTCGAACGGGACATCTTGCCCCGAAGCGGAGGGCGTGAAACCGCGGTTGCGATCATTCTGGGTAATCTGGCCGACGAGACTCCGCTGTTGCGGATTCACTCGGAGTGCTTCACCGGCGAGGTGCTTGGATCGCTGCGGTGTGATTGTAATGACCAGCTGGACCTTGCTATGCGGGCCATCGCCGGCGAAGGTCGTGGGTTGGTCATCTACGAGCATCAGGAAGGGCGCGGCATTGGGCTGATGGCGAAGTTGCGAGCCTATGCGCTTCAAGATGAAGGTCTGGATACAGTCGAAGCTAATCGTGCTCTGGGATTCAAGGACGACGCGCGGGACTTTGGTCTATCCGTCGCTATTCTTCGTGAGCTGGGACTCGATCGAGTGCGACTGCTCACGAATAATCCGAACAAAGTTCGGGCGTTGACTGATGGAGGCATCGAGGCTGAACAGCTTTCCTGCGAAGCAGCACCAAACTCACACTCACTGGCTTACCTGCGAACTAAGAAAGAAAAAATGGGTCATCAGCTAAGGCTTAACGGCACACACGCGGTAGATCATATTCAACCTATCGGATCCATTGATGAGAGTGAATTCTCCTTTGCCAGCGTCGAAGCTGCCATTCGAGAGTTCAAAGCCGGACGAATGATCGTCGTGGTCGACGATGAAGATCGTGAGAACGAAGGCGACCTGACGATGGCAGCAGAAATGATCACGCCAGAGGCGATCAACTTCATGGCCAAACACGGAAGAGGCCTGATCTGTGTCGCAATGACTGGCGAGAGATTGAAGGAATTAGAAATTGGTTCGATGGTGCCGGCAAATAGTGCTTTGGGTGGTACCGCATTCACCGTTTCAATCGACCTAAAACGCCAGGACATAACGACCGGGATATCAGCTTACGACCGCGCGCAAACAATTAAGATGGCTGTTAACCCGAACAGTCATCCAGAAGACTTCGCGCGACCAGGCCACGTTTTCCCACTTCGCGCTCGGCCCGGTGGCGTTCTCGAGCGACGCGGCCAAACAGAAGCGGCCGTCGATCTGGCGAGTCTCGCTGGCCTGCAGCCCGCCGGAGTGATCTGCGAGATCATCAATGACGACGGCACCATGGCTCGTTTGCCTGACCTTATCGGATTCTGCAAGAAGCACGATCTGCTGTTGATCACGGTCGCAGATCTCGCGCGCTATCGTTTCGATTGCGATTATGAAGGGTCCCTGGCGGCATACGATGGCATTTTTCCGGTATGTAACACGATCTCTACGACTGACCTCGATAGAACCTACGCTACCGACACGCCATACATTAATGCGGAGCTGATTGGATGATCCACACGTATTCACTAGGACGCGCCCGTAGCTACTATCCGGAAAGGACGGCGTTTGCATCGAGCGAAGAACGCTCGACTTTTCGTGAGCTTCACGATCGCGTCGGAAGAATTGCCGCGGCGCTTGCGAATCACGGCTTCAGGAAAGGCGACCGTTTGGGTTTATTACTGCCGAACGAACGTGAGTACGTCGAGTTGGTGTACGCGTGCGCATGGCTGGGCGTCATTGCTGTGCCTTTGAATACTCGGCTGTCAGGAGAGGAGATCGATCATGTACTGACTGATGCAGCTCCGCATGGGTTGATCCGGCATTCGTCGCTGGCTGCTCCAAGCGTTGAGCTTCCTGGCCAACTGGTCATAGACAAAGAACCACTCGACCTTGGGAGTGACTCATTTCCTGCAGATGTCTACGACCCGGATGCTGTATTTGCACTTATCTATACCAGCGGGACTACAGGCCGGCCCAAAGGTGTGGCACTCACTCATAGCAACATTCTGGCTAATCTGGACCACGTGAACTATTGGATGCGTTACAGAGAAGGTGGTGTCTATCTCCATGCGGCGCCAATATTTCACATAGCCGACTTTCCGTTCATGTTCGCTTCGCCGGCTTTCGGAACTTGTCAGGTCACGATTCCGAAGTTCAGCCCGGAAGCCTTCTGCGAGACCGTAGAGCGCGAAAGTGTTACGCATACAGTGCTGGTCCCAACAATGATCAATTTACTGACCCAATTTGTGGGTTTGAAAAAGTATGACCTGACTAGCCTCGAATATTTGGGATACGGTGGATCGCCGATCGCTCCCGAACTAATTCACAACACAAGGAAGATGTTACCCGGAACAAAACTGGTCCAGGTTTATGGGCTAAGTGAAACAGGCTTCCTTGCTGGGTTGCAGGATCATGAACACACAGAGGACAGACTGACATCTTGCGGGCGTCCTTGTCCCGGCATTGAAGTTCAAGTTGTAGACGACGAGGGAAAGGAGGTTGCTACCGGCCAACATGGTGAGCTGGTCGCCCGCGGCGCAAATGTAATGCGCGGCTATTGGAATAATTTGAAAGAAACGAACGCGGTATTTCGCGATGGGATGTTCCGCAGCGGTGACATCGGCTACCAGGATGCTGATGGTTATATCTACATTCTGGATCGGTTGAAGGACATGATTGTTACCGGCGGTGAGAATGTTTACTCGGGCGAAGTTGAAGCTGTCATTTACCAGCATCCGGCGGTTAAGGAAGTCGCAGTCTTCGGCATACCTGATCCAAAGTGGGGAGAACTTGTGATGGCTTCCGTTGTGCTTAAGCCGGGGTTAGCTCTGAGCGCCGATGAACTAATCTCCTTTTGTCGGCGGTCGCTCGCCAAGTACAAAGTTCCGCGTCGCGTTGAGTTCTCTGAAACGGAGTTGCCGAAGAATGGGTCCGGCAAAATCCTCAAGAGGAATCTGCGCGAGCGGTTTTGGGCGGATCAGGAACGAGCCGTAGGTTGACGCCAGGGAGAGAGTCGTGAGCAGAAGTGTCGTAGTCGAAGCCGGAAGATTGCGGTATGCGCAAAGCGTATTGATCGGACCTCATCTACTCCAGGGTGATGAACCTGTCTCTGTAGGCGGCAGCGACGTCGGACCTAACCCGTACGAGCTGTTGCTGGCGGCGCTGGGCACATGTACGAGCATCACCGTCCGTATGTATGCCGAGCGAAAGCAGTGGCCGCTCGAAAGTGTGCATATTGAACTGTCGTACGCCAGAGTCCATGCTGATGACGGTACTGCTTTCGACAAGGAACTAAAGCTAGTCGACGGAATCGAGATGGAGCTGCGCTTCCGTGGTGAACTATCGGAAAGCCAAAGACAAAGGCTGACGGAGATCGCGAATAAGTGTCCGGTTCATCGCACGCTTGAGTCACCAATTCCAATTCGCGCCCGACTAGCACCAGCGCGCCCAAGATCCGAACTTGTGCTGGTTAAGTAAAACGGAGTTCGCGGAAGGAAATAAGATATTGATTAATCGCACTGACAATTTATCGGACCGGACTCGTACTCTGATCAAGCTTTGTAACGATCGTCTGGCGGACGCTGTGGATTTGCAACTGCAATGCAAACACGCTTTCTGGAATACAACCGCCCTCGATCTGAGACAGCTTTTCGATCAGGTAAATAAATCGGTCGGCGTTTATACGGATCGGATTGCCGAGCGCGTGGTTGAGATTGGCGGAGTTGCCAATTCAACTGAGCGTGTGGTGCCTACATGGTCGCAGCTGTTATGCCCACCTGATGCGCTGTGCCGCAATCATGCTTCGACTCTCGCAACAACGCTGGGCTCATTCGCAGAGCTCGCACGTGGTGCAATCGAAACCAGTAATCAGTTTAGTGACTTCGCCAGTGCGGATATGTTTACTGAAATTGCACAGGGAGTCGAAAAATGGCACCGAGCGCTGGTGGCAGCCTGAGCGTCAACACGATCTATGGTAAGCAGCTTGATCGACACTTTTCCTCTGATGAAAGCCGGGTCTGACGGCGATCTCGATTTCTGTTTCCTGGATCTGGCGCTGGCACTCGCGGCCAAAGGCGAAGGTCAGGTAAAGCCAAACCCGCTGGTGGGTACCGTCATTGTGAAGGATGGGGTCGTCGTGGGCCAGGGCTTTCACCGCTACGATCGAGTCTGGCACTCAGAGTTATTGGCACTCGATCAAGCCGGCAGGCTTGCGAAAGGCGCAACTGTCTATGTCAATCTTGAGCCCTGTTGCCACCGAGGGAATGGCAAACGGACTCCTCCGTGCACCGACGCCTTGATTGAAGCTCAAGTGAAACGGGTTGTGTGCTGCATAACAGATCCGAACCCTCGAGTTAACGGGCGCGGTTTGGCGGCTCTTCGTGAAGCCGGCATCGCCGTGACGGTTGGCCCAAGAATTTCTGCCGCGCGAGCGCTGAATGCAGAATACTTAAGATCAGTTATCACCTCGAACACTTCTCCAACCTTATCGTTAATGCAACTGCTTTTTTGATTCTGTTGTCTTTCATCCGCTCGAAACGATCTGCTGGAAGCCAACGTGCGATAGCAAGGATTCGCAATTACAAGCAATCGTCGGCAAGACAGCCGGATTTCTTCCGGCTACTCTTCAGTTGCTCATGACGCCGGAAACTCGACTCAATCGTTCGCTGCCGTTATTGCTTCATGTTGCCACGGCGATCACTGGATTGATCGACGCGATAAGTTACTTAGCTCTCGGCCATGTGTTCACGGCAAACATGACCGGAAACGTGGTTTTCCTCGCGTTCGCTGTGGCCGGAGCACCTGGGCTTTCGATAACGCGTTCACTCACGGCGCTCGTTGCATTTCTCGCAGGCGCCTTGATTGGCGGCGGCGTTGCTACTCGTCTTTCAGGGGTCTTGACACCAAGTTGGATTACGACAGCCCTAAGCCTGGAATCGGCTTTGTTGCTCCTCGCAACCCTTGCTGCTATCAATTTTCGTGGTTCGTTGGGGAGTTCGTTCCAATTATATTCGATCATCGTGCTTACGGCTTGTGCGATGGGAATTCGAAACGCGACGGTTCGCAAGATGGCGATCCCGGATCTCACGACTACGGTTCTTACCCTGACCATTACTGGTCTGGCAGCCGATTCGAGATTTGCCGGCGGTGCTAGTCCACGATGGCGCCGACGGCTTCTAGCCGTTCTTTTGATGTTCTTTGGAGCATTGATAGGAACACTGCTACTAAGGTACTCGCTGGTGTTGCCATTGGCTATCGCGACACTCTTGTCAATCTGCTGTGTCGCGATATCAATGAAACAGCGAGTAGTTTTGGAGACGCGTGCATTGTGACAGACGGGACAGCAAACATGAGTCAGGAAATCGTAAGACTGAAGACTACGGTCACGGATCAAGATCATATCGCCGGACCCGCGAGCGCGGCTATCACCCTGGTTGAATATGGCAACTTCGAATGCATACAATGCGGCAGCGCTTATCGCAGCCTTAAGCAGATTTGCAATGTCCTCGCAGATGAGTTGCGCTTAGTATTTCGAAATTTCCCGATGGCGCAAACGCATCCACGTTCGTTGCGCGCCGCTGAAGCTGCCGAAGCTGCCGCCGCGCAGGGAAAATTTTGGCAGATGCATGACGAATTGTTTACGCACCAGAAGGCGCTGGAAGATCGTGACCTGATTCGTTACGCCAAACGTGCCGGTCTCGACATCGAGAGATTCACGCGTGACTTAGCGGAGAACGTTTTTCTTGCGAAGGTTCAGTCTGCTTATGAACAGAGTCTCTTTGACGAGCATGTGACAGGTACTCCCACAATCTACATCCACGAAATCCGGTACACAGGCTCGACCACTGTGCAGTCGCTTCTCGAGGCCATCAAACAGAGCGATCCGGAAGGCCAGATTCAACTTCCTGAGAGGACCGGCCGAATAAGACAGTTCGTCCGTAAACTAAGACAAGGCAGCTGGGCTGTTTGAATGAAGACCTCCAAAAGAACGCACGAAGGTCGGGTAGCACTGGTAACCGGCGCCGGACAAGGAATTGGTCAAGCGCTAGCCTTGGCATTCGCAGGCGAGGGCCGAAGTAATTGTGACCGACCTTACACTTCCCCAGGAGACCGAAACAAAGATCTGGTGATCGCCAATACTTCGCTGGGAGTTTTATCCAACTAGCGTAATGAGCAACGTTGAAGGGAGAAGCAAGATATGAAAAAGGCTTTGGGAGATGACGCGTTGAATCAAGTATTCCGCGAGGCCCGCACGCACGGTGCCTGGCTCGATAAACCAGTCAGCGATGAGATCCTTCATCAATTGTATGATTTGATGAAATGGGGGCCGACCAGTGCCAACGGAAGTCCGGGACGACTTGTCTTTCTGCGCACTCCGGAAGCGAAAGAGCGTCTGCGACCGGCGTTGGCTCCTGGAAACGTGGAGAAGACGATGACTGCACCGATCACGGCGATCATCGCTTACGATCTGCTGTTTTTTGAAAAACTGCCGAAGCTGTTCCCTCACGCGCCCGGCATGCGTAATCTGTTTGCGGAGAATCCGCAGCTTATCGAGGAGACCGCTAAGCGCAACTCTACCCTTCAGGGCGCCTACCTCATCATCGCGGCACGCGCGCTTGGGCTCGATTGTGGCCCAATGTCAGGTTTTGATAATGCGAAGGTGGATGAGGAATTTTTCGGCGCGGGCAAAGAATGTGAAGGGTGTGAACAGGAGTTTTTTCCCGCAGGCCACGTCAAGTCGAATTTCTTATGCAACCTTGGCTATGGCGATGAGTCGAAACTTTTCCCGAGAGGGCCCCGGGTGGCATTCAACGAGGCCTGCACGCTTCTATGAGAGGATGACGTTTATTGGTTTTGAGAGAGTCTCGATGCCAATCCTTAAAGGCGTGAGTATTAATATCTGCTGTCATGATGTGGAGTCACTTCTCGGCGCCATCAAGCAGAGCGATCCGGAAGGTCAGCTTCAACTTCCTGAGAGGGCCGTCAATAAGACAGTTTGGCCGCAAGCTAAGACAACGCGGCGTTCCCCGCGAAGAACTCTTCTATCCGTACGGCAAAACATACATCCAAACGCTTGGTGAGCAGGAATATAGGATCCGACGCGGTTACTCAAGTCTACGATCGTTGAGCCGGTCTGTTTGAATGCCGCGCAGGCGCATAGGTCTGACCCCAAGACCCACCATTGACATCTGCCTTACTCTAAAGTATCTTGATGTCAAGGTAGATAGGAAGAAGGAGGCGCGATGGGCAAAGACAAGCCGGAATCGTTGACAGGCGGAAGTGGCGTTCACGTTTTCCTGGTGTTGTGGAAGGCGGCGCGCGCGGTTCAGACGTACGCCGAAAAGAGCATCGCTGAATTGGCATTGTGCGGCAGCGATTTTGGTGTGCTCGAAGCTCTGCTGCACAAAGGGCCGCTTCCGGTTAACGAAATCGGGAAAAAGATCCTGTTGACGAGCGGCTCGATCACGGTGGCAGTTGACCGCTTGGAAAAGAGGGGACTAGTCGAGCGGCGCGCCCACGGTACTGACAGGCGGGCAAGGATCGTCCACTTAACTAAGGAAGGGCGGAAGCTGATTACGCGCGCCTATGCGCAGCATGCAGCTGACCTTGAACAGTTAGCGTCGGCATCGCTTACGACCATGGAACGCGCGACCCTGATTAGCTTGTTGAAAAAGATTGGTTACAAGGCGGTGACGCAGAGGGAAGACGACGCCGCGTGATTCGAAAATAAGATACAAGGTTTGCAGAGGTGATTCATATGTCGATGGTGAAAGAAGCAAGTAGCAGGTCGAGAACCGACTCGGTTTTCGACCTGGGCTGGGGAGAATTTTCTCAAACAGCTCAACGCCACTGACGCGGCAGTACACTGAAATTGGTAGGGTTGTTGAAACTATCGAATGGGAACGCGAAATGAAGATCGTAATCTTGATCGCGCGGCTATTGCTCGGGGCCAGCCTGTCTCCCATTTTCGTTAACAGTGTTCATGTCGGGCACATCAGGAAACTGCGGTTGACTATTTTGTCGGATGGTTATGCGCAGAACATTCTTGCAGTAAGGACTCGCGTGTTCCTCTCGATCACCTCAGGCTTCGTTCCTGGAGTCTGAGTGTTGCGCTTTACTCCTGTAGTCTTTGAGACTATGATGCGACCGCTCAAGACGCTCGCCTTTAGAACCTAAGCCCTGGCACAAAGGTTCTTTGTCTTCCGAGATCGCCCGTTCTCGGAGTCCCATTTTAAATGCCATAACAAACCGCCCCAAAGACACCACAGGTGTGAAAAAGGCGGTCCATGAAACATCCCCGAACGCTTCTCCTCGTTTCCCTTATTTCCCTAATGTTGATTGTTGCGGCGGCTAGCAGCTATCCGGCGTGGCTAACACAACGCACATCCGCGGCGAGGTCCCCTTCTGTTGTGACTGCCGCTGCCATACCGCGGTCCACGACCAAACATCAAACCAGGTTTTTCGCCGAGTCGGTTGAGCAGTCGCAATCCGGCACCATCCTTACTCTGCAGAATGCGCCGGACATTCCCGAGTGCCGCGAGATTGTGAATCAGGAGATTCTCGACCTCGTCAACGCGGCAGCAGAAGATCCGGCCGAGGTATTTGAGAGAAACCGACGCGCTCATCCGCACATGATCATGATGCCGCCGCCGCTGGAATGCGCCAGTAAATTATGGGTGGCTGTGCGGCAAGGAAATCGCGCATCGGTGCCTGCGATTAGCTCCGAGTTACTTTCTTTGCGGCAGAACCCGGTAGCAACGTTCTTTAATCTCGGCGCGCTCAATGCCTCCGTGGGTACGAACACCGATCCCGCAAACGGCGTGGAGGGGTATCAGGGAGAGAACAGTATCTCCATCGACCCCAACAATCCGCTCCACCTAATCGCGTTCTCCAACACGTTCTTCAAAGATTCCACTCCGGCATGTCAGTCGCCGACGGGCGGTACAGGTAACACCTTCGGCACAATGGCATTGTTCGGCTCGACTGACGGCGGCGCGACCTGGACGTACAACTGCGCGCCGTGGCCCGCGACGATCACCGGAGGTGTGACCGGCGCGACCTTCTGGTTCGGTAGCGATCCGGCGCTGGCCTGGGACAACCAGGGGCGAGCCTACGCCTGTTACATGCTGATATCGCAAAGTGCCTCAGCGAGCGGCGCTGCCATCGTCGTAGCTCGCTCATCGAACAACGGTACAAGCTGGCAGAGTCTGGGCACCGTCGTGAACGGCATCGCCTCAACTACGCAGGGCAACGACAAAGAGATGATGGCCATCGACAACACGTCCGGCCAGGCCTTTTCACATCCCGGACGCATCTACGTGATCTGGGACGCAGCGAACGCCGAAAAGATCGCGTTTTCAGACAACGGCGCCGCCTGGACCACTGTCAACTTTCCCTCCAATACCGGGGCTATCGGCGGCAATGTCGTGGTCGGAGTTGACGGTACGGTCTACGTCATCTGGAGCCGCTACAACGTCGAAACCATAGTCTTTTCCAAGTCGATAGACGGCGGCGCCACCTGGACCGCGCCGGCGGTGATCGCCACGCTCGCCTTACATTCTTTCGGCACCAACAACACTCCCCCGGCGCAGGACAAGCGAGGCATCAACGGGTTCGGAGCAATCGACATGGATCGGAATCCCGCATCCGCTTTCTTCGGTAGTCTGTATGTCGCGTTTCCCGACTTCCCAAGCGGAACGACCACGGGAGCGGATCTCAACGCCTACGTTATCAGGTCGACGAACAGCGGAACCTCATGGTCGTCGCGGGTGAAAGCGAATGACGACAATTTCGGCGCGACCCAGATATTCCCATGGCTGGCAGTAGATCAGTCCGATGGTGCTGTGCACGTTTCGTGGTATGACACACGACTCGATCCCATCAGCCGCCAGACGCAAATGGTCAACTCGCGCTCAGTTGACGGCGGCCTATCGTTCGAGCCGAACCTGCTCGTTACTGACGGCGGATCGGCGTGGAGAAATAACGTCAATTACACCGACGAAAACAGCGCTGACAATACGACGTTCAATAGCAACCAGTATGGTGACTATTCCGGCATAGCCGCGTTCAACCGCCAG
>Ga0209131_1000159_pt1 | contig 48820 bp, 42 predicted proteins | sample GraSoi_2013_40cm_FD_185826 | JGI IMG/M metagenome (GOLD analysis project Ga0209131, IMG submission 185826) | Grasslands soil microbial communities from the Angelo Coastal Reserve, California, USA - Sample 9_17_2013_40cm (SPAdes) (version 2) | ecosystem: Environmental > Terrestrial > Soil >...
CTAAAAACTGAGAACCGAATACTGAAAACTGAGAACTTGAAACGCCGGCCGAAGAGCCGGCGAAATAGAGGTCAAAGTGTCTTAACGTAAGCGACGACATCTTTGATTTCCGCAGGCTCCAGCGTTTCCTTCATGGGAGGCATCAGAGTGTCGCCGTTCTCGATCCACGTCGTCAGGGACTCAGTCGTAACTTTGTTGCCATTAACGGTGAAAGTTCCGCGCTTGGAAATGCCTTTGAGCCCCGGTCCGATTTTCTTGGCGTCGCTGTCGGCGAGATGGCACAGAGCGCATTTCTTTTCGAAGACTTCCTTGCCATGCACCACGGAGCCCGCGGCTTCGTGACTCGATGCTTTTTTCGAACGCGTTTTTGCGGGAGGATCCTGCGCCAGAAGCGCTCCGGCCACCGCGAAAATTGCAATCCCTAGAATCAATACATTTCGCTTCACCATGCCCCCTCGTCTAACTGCTCGTTATCGCCAAATAATGAAGCCAAGTTGGAACACAACTATTCTCTCTATTTGCGGTCCCAATTTCCACCCCATACCCGTCACAAGGTACAGGTTCCTCTCCTGCACGCCCGGGACTTTCGTACTTTTGACCCTTGCAAGACCATGTGCTAACTATGTGTCCATGAGCATGGAGACCCTCACGAGAGCATGGGAAGTTCTGCAAGACGCTTATCAGGCACAGATGGAAGGCGACTACGACCGCGCCGTCGAGCTGTATCAATCGTCTCTGGAGCTCCATCCCACGGCCGAGGCTCATACCTTCCTGGGCTGGACCTATCATTTCCAGGGGCGCATTGAAGAAGCCATTGCGGAATGCAAGCTCGCCATCGGGCTCGATCCGGAGTTCGGCAACCCTTACAACGACATCGGCGCGTATCTGATCGAGTTGGGCCGGTTCGAGGAAGCGATTCCCTGGCTCGAACAAGCCACGGCGGCGCGCCGCTACGAGCCGCGTCACTTTCCGCACTACAACCTGGGCCGCGCCTACCTTGGAAAAGAGATGTACAGCCACGCCATACGCTGCTTCCAGGAAGCGCTGGAGATCGAGCCGCGCTACTCGCTGGCTCAGCAGGCTCTTGCGTCTCTTCGCCGCATGGTGAATTGAAAGAGTCATTCGTTCTTAGTTTTAAGTTTTTAGTTAAGAAAAACCTCCCTAGAAGATGTGCCATGATTTTTTGTGACTGCATAGTCCGCTGAAAAAGTGACTCGTGTAAAGTTCATAGTCGACGGTTCAAAGTTTAAAGTTCAAAGTCGGACAAATCCCTCCAACATATCCTGGCACTGTGCGAAGTCATGCTGATGGCTCTTGCGCGGATGGTTTGACGACGCGGTCGTAAATCCAGAGCAGCAGAGCGGTCAGCACTCCCACGCCGGAGATCGCCCACCAGATGCGCTGGGGCTCGTGTGCGACTTCGCCAAATTGGTGCATGACGAGGCCGCCGAACCATCCGCCGATCAGCGAGCCGATGCCAATGGGGAGGAATGCGAAGCCCATGTAGGTGCCCTGCTGTCCGGCGGGTGCAAGCCGGGAAATGTACTCGTAGTAGCGCGGCGCCTGAATTATCTCGCCTACCGCGACAACCACCAGGGTGGCATAGACGGCGACGACGCTGGAGTGAATAGCCAGAATCGCAAACGCGACCATGGAAATGACTGTGCCAAGAATCACGGCGCTGAAGGGCGCCATTTTCTTTGTGGCCACGCTCATAGCCACGGTGAGCGCAATCACAACGAGCGGCCCCGTCGAAAGCATGCGGTCCGTGTTGGTTGCGGGATTGATGTAATCGTGAACATAGAGCGGCAGAGAAATGAATTCCTGCCAGTAGACGATCCAGTAGCCGGAAAAAATCAGCAAGAATGCCATGAATTTGGGATTGCGGAGCACCTTGACGAAATTGCGCAGAGTCTCGGCGATGCTCGCGGTATTTGTTTCTCCGGAGCGCTGGGGTTCCTTGAAGAACACGAGAACGACAAAAAACATCAGAAAGACGCTCACCGCCGCCATGCGGAACACGATGGCAGTTGGCAGGTGTTCGTTGATTAATCCTGCGAGCCAGGGTCCGATCGCGCCGCCGATGTTCACCAAAGTGTAGTAGATGGAGTAGCCGATGGACCGGACATTCTCCTTGGAGGCCCGCGCGGTCGTGCCGACCACGCAGGGCTTCACCAGGGCGACCCCCAAGGGAGGCAGAACCAGAAGAATCGTCGCGAGAACTACCAGTGGCAAAAAGCTTCGTACCGGCGCGAGCCACGAAGATCCGATCGAACCAAGCAAGAAGTACGAGCCTGCGAGGATTAGATAGGCGAGGGAAAGAGCACGGCGAAAGCCGAGCCGGTCGGCGATCGCTCCGCCGAAGATAGCCAGGAACCATACCAGGCCGCCAAAGAGCCCGGTCAAATTCGTGGCGCGCTCCGTCGGAAAGTTGAGGGCTTCGTGAAGGTAGCGGGCCAAAGAGGCAAACACTGCGTAGTAGGAGAGACGCTCGAAGAGCTCGGTAATGTTGGCGACCCAGAAGGGGCGCTCGAAGCCGGTTCGTATCTCATCGAGTCGTTGACTGAAACTCATTTCTCCCCCGGATAGAAGCGCAGCGATTGTACTGGAGCGAAGTAAGGAAGCAAGAGAGTAAGCGAGTCGGAACGTAAGGAAGTGTGTGCTGAGCAGCGCGTTGTTCAGGAGGGTTAAAGTCCCTCTGACGCTCAAATGAGGGGCGCCATATCCAAAAACGGGAGGTAATAGCCTCGCTGGCCGGAGACAGCAGAAGGTATGGAGACGTCTAAACGGGCACACTCATGCTGCTTGCGTAGATTCGGCGCGTGCGAAGCGAACTTTCTAAACGGTGGCGGCCATCGCCTTCGTCGCAGCCTGTTCGATAAGATCTGCGACCGCTCTGGGCTGCGATACGTAGATGGCGTGACTTCCCTCCCTTGACCTCAACGACCGTAGCACCCGCGCGCTTGGACATGGCACGCTGGGCGTCAGGTGGAATCATCCTGTCCTCGGTGGTGAGCAGGTACCAGCTCGGCTTGGTCCTCCACGCGGGTTCGCTGATCGCGCCGCTAATGGCCCCCATGCCCCACGGAACTTGGGAATCAGCCATGAACGCGGCTTTTTCTGGGTCCACGTCGGCTGCGAAAGAAGCGGGAAACTTCGCCTTGTCGAGGAACAAAAAGCCGTCTTGCGGCGGCAGTATCGGTGGTACGGGCGCGCCGGGCGGCGGGTCCTTTATAAGCGATCCCACCGACTCGCCCTTATCTGGAGCGAAGGCAGCGATGTATACGAGGGCTGAAACCTTTGGATGGTTTCCGGCTTCAGTGATTACTGCTCCCCCGTAGGAATGGCCAACGAGAATTGTAGGTCCGTCCTGCGTTGCAAGAATTCGCTTGGTAACTGCTACGTCGTCCTCCAACGATATTGTCGGATTCTGGACGATGCTGACGCTGTAGCCATCTCGCTTCAGGATCTTGTAGACGCCCTCCCAGCCAGCGCCATCCACAAAGCCACCATGGACGAGAACGATGTTCTTCATGGCTCGATACCTCCTTCTTTCGATGATGCGGCATACATCGGGGGACTCGCTTTCGGACCGTGCAACTGGCCCTGGGCGTTTGGCCCGAATGTGTCGGAGTGTAACGAGGGATCAGTGAACCTGTCAACACAACGCCAGAATCCCTGCTTCGCGGATTATCGGCCACACGGAAGTGATCTGATGCAGGCTTGCCGCGATTAGTAATGGGAAGTCTTAGGTTTGTAGGAAGTGATCGCGATTGCTCCCAGTTGACGAGCTACTCTTACGGAATCAGATTAGGGAAGAGTAGCCGACAACACACCAACCATGCGTGTTTGGTTCCCAGCTCGATTCCAGGCGATCATCGGTCTGCGAAGGATTGAAAACTCGAGCTAGTTCACGTAGCGCCGTTGCCTACCTTCTGCAACGCCCGGAATAAAGCTCAACCACGCGTGTTGTTCCTAGCAGGACACAGTCTCGTCACTGTGCGCCAGGCGGAGCATTGCTGCTTGAGCCAGACGTCGAGGGACAGTCGATGAAAGCGGAGGGACAGCAATTATGAAAGTCGGTTTTGTGAGTATGCCAGTGACAGGGCACCTGAATCCGATGACTGCGCTCGCGCGCAAGGTGCAAACGCGTGGAAACGAAGTGATATTTCTCGGTGCTCCGGATGCCGGACCCGTCGTTCGTGCAGCCAATCTGAATTTCGTACCCTTTTGCGAAAAAGAGTATCCAGTAGGCTCCGTAGCCAAACGATGGGGTGGGGTGGCCAAGCTGCAAGGCTTAGACGTGGCGGAGTATGCAGCCCGGGAATTGGTGCCAGGCCTCATCAAAGCAGCGTTGGAGCATCTGCCGGAAAAGCTGCGAGAGACAGGTATCGAGGCGCTCGTAATCGACACCGTATATCGCTTCCTCGAACTTGTGCCAATGCGCCTGGGCATGCCCTACGTGCAAATTTGGAACATACTTCCTCTTGACCGCTCCGGATCGACACCAGCTTATTACTTCAGTTGGCCGCACGAGACTACCCCGGAAGCTCTTGCCAGGAACATCGAGGGATTAAAAAGCATCGGCAAGTTTTTCGCTCCGGTTTTGGCGGTTGCGAAGTCTTACGCGGAGAAGAATGGATTAGAGATCGACTGGAACGATCCCACTGCGACCGTTTCTAAACAGGCCGTAATCACGCAGACACCCAAGGAGTTTGATTTCCCAATCTCCAATTGGCCTCCCCAGTTTCATTATGCAGGCCCTTTTCACGACGACGAAGGACGGAAGCCAGTGGCATTTCCTTGGGAAAAACTGACTGGGGCACCTCTGATCTACGCTTCCATGGGAACGCTGGTGAACGGCATAGAGCGCGTGTATCGTGCCGTCCTTGAGGCGGTTGGGAGATTTCCAGAGACTCAAGTTGTCCTTTCGGTGGGCAAGAATATTGAACCCGACGATCTTCGGCCAATTCCATCGAATGCAATCATCGTTAGCACGGCTCCTCAAATTGAATTACTGAAGCGTGCAGCGCTTTGTATCACGCATGCAGGACTGAATACAGCGCTAGAGGCACTCGCACAAGGGGTGCCCATAGTGGCGATCCCGATAGGGTTCGATCAACCAGGCGTCGCTGCCAGGGTTGCATATCACGGAGTAGGTGAATTCGTGGAAATAGCAGATCTTACGGCAGAACGTCTTTCAGAGTTGATCCAGAGAGTAAGAAAGAATCCAAGCTATCGCGAGAGAGCCCGTTACTTGCAGAAAGTGATTGCGCGGACTCACGGCCTGGACTTGGCCGCCGACGAGATTGAACGGGCGTTCAAAAAAAATCAGATAGTGGATTCAGCCGGCGAACGTGCCGGAGAGATGCTGAAGGCGGGAGCATAAATTTGTGACCCAGAACTCGGGTTCTAACACTTCCCTTTGAACCGAATCTCAAGACAAGAAGAAAGAAGCTAATGTGAACCAATCCATGGAGCATCCCCGCCAAGAGCGGGATCGGTCCGGCGCGAACTTTTGCCGCTCGGCACTGCCAGCGAATCGAGGACTGTACTATGACGGTGGATGGCACGAAGCGAAATCCAGGCGCCACATCGCCGTCGAGAGTCCTGGCACTGGTGAGAGCCTCGGTGAAATCGCCGATGGTGACGTGGCGGATATCGCGGCGGTCGTCGCGTCCGCTAAGAGAGGGTTTGGGCTCTGGCGAGACGTTCATCCACTCGAACGGGCTGCCCTGCTGCGGAAGGTTGCTGAGATCGTACGCGAGAACGCACGCGAACTGGCAGCAATCGACGCGATCGACTGCGGCAATCCTTTTACTGCGATGATCAATGACGCTGCCATGGCATCGTCGCAACTGGATTTCTTTGCGGGGCTGGTGACCGAGATGAAGGGGCATTCGGTTCCCATGGGACCCGGTGCAATCAACTTTTCGATCCGTGAGCCACTGGGCGTGATTGCGAAGATCATTCCATTTAATCATCCGTTCATGTTTTCCGCAGGAAAGATCGCAGCTCCGCTCGCTGCCGGCAATTCAGTGATCGTGAAACCACCCGAGCAGGCGCCTCTTTCTACGTTGCGGCTCGCGGAGTTGATTGACGGCTTGCTGCCGGCGGGTGTCTTCAATATCGCCACCGGCGGTCGCGAGGCAGGAGTGGCGCTGGCAGCACATCGTGACATAGCGATGCTGTCGTTGATCGGCAGTGTCGCTACGGGCCGGGCGGTAATGCGCGCTGCGGCCGATGGAATTCGGCCGGTTCTCCTCGAATTGGGAGGCAAGAATGCGTTGATTGCGTTTGCCGACGCCGATCCGTCCGTAGTTGCCGAAGCGGTGATCGCGGGCATGAACTTCGCCTGGTGCGGTCAATCCTGCGGGTCAACCAGCCGGGCCTTCATTCACGCCGCCATTTACGACACTGTGCTGGAGCACCTGCATCGAGGTTGCGCAGCGATCCATCCGGGATTACCGACTGAGCCGGAAACAAAGATGGGCGCAATTGTCAGCCGCAGCCAGTTCGAGCGCATTCTCGCAATGATCCAAACCGGCCATAAGGACGGCGCCAGGCTTTTGATCGGAGGCGGCCGGTCAACCGACCCGGTACTGGCAAACGGCTTCTTCGTCGATCCGACTGTGTTTGTGGACGTTACGCCCGAAATGAGAATTGCCCGCGAGGAGATATTCGGCCCGGTACTCTCCGTGCTTCGCTGGGACGATGAAGCCGCAATGGTTGGTGCGGTAAACGCGCTCGATTACGGTCTGACGTGCTCGATTTGGACCAACGATCTGGCTGCTGCGCACCGCACTGCTTCCGCGGTGGAGGCCGGTTACGTCTGGGTGAATGAGGTCGCGCGGCATTTTCCCGGAACCCCTTTTGGCGGCTACAAGCAATCGGGGATCGGACGCGAGGAGTGCCTGGAAGAACTGATCAGCTACACACAGGAGAAGAATATCCATATCCGATTGCCGCAGCCGAACGCGGGCTTGATTCCTGCCTGACGCCGTAGCGTTTAGTATCCGCTTGGCTGGTTTGTCGGTCACCAACTGTCGGCCCATGAGAAGTGCTCCCGTAGCTGACGATGCGGAAGTACATTCCGTGGCGAACGTCAGGAAAGGCTAGAATTAGGGCATGGGCGCGCCGCAAGGGGTTGCCAGAGCGTATTGGGCCTGTGCTGGATTTACGCTTTTCAGCGCGGTCGTGAGTGCCGGCTTTTCTTTGCTGTCGCTCCGAATGGTTGGCGGACATGAATATGCACTGTACGCGGCTTCGCGCAGTGTCGCGCTGCCGTTAGCGGCAGTATATGCGATGGCTTTGCGGTCGCGCGGTGGGGTGGCAGCGCTTGCGGTTGCGATGATCCTAGTTCAGCTATTCGACGCGATGATCGGGTTCCGCCTCAACGATCCTGGCAGGGCGTACGGCCCCATGGTCTTTTCTGCGATAAATTTCGGGTTGCTGTTGTGGATGAACCGGGCGGATAGGACTCGAGACTAAAGATCATCCTGGCCAAAACGCGGATTAGCCACCATATCGCTACGCTTGGAGATGCTTCTTAGTTGGAGAACGCGATGGCTGGGTCGATGCCGATAAGGGCGTTTCTTGGCACTCATCCAGTCGACAACACTTAAAAGCACGATCGCCCTTGACTCAAGACCTCCATAGTCGCGTTTGATAAGACGCATTCCGAGTTTTTAGCGGGTCTTCTTCGAGACACGAGCGATCAACTCGTCCAATCTCGAAAGCAAAAGCTTAAGGATGGGAGAGTGGTTCGACTTTTTGTAGCCGAGGACCAGCTCGATAGTCGGCGCGTCTCCCTTGAGAGGACGACTCGTTACCGACAAAGGGAGAAAGTTCTGTGCGTAAGCAGGCAACAGCCCTACGCCGCGCGTCGACACTATTAAGGACATTCCCATGGTGACATGGTCCGCCTCGTGAGCTGGCGTGATTTTGATTGCGGACCGCTTCAGGTAATTGTCGATCACCCCACGCAGCACAGGAGCCGTGTTCGACACGGTCACGAATGTCTCGCCCACTAGCTCCTGAGGACTGATGGCTTTAAGCGCAGCGAGACGGTGGTTACTAGGCAAGACCACCACCAAGGGCTCTTTGACGAGAAGGCGGAACGCCAAGTCTGGCGCCACTTGTTCCCGTCGAAGAAAGGCCGCATCGATTTTTCCTTTCGAAAGGCCGTCCGCAAGCAGCGGCGAATATTGACTCGATATCATCACGTCGATGTTGGGCAGTTCTTCCCGCAAGATCTGCAAGGCTTCGGGCATCCATGTCAATTCGTGTCCGGTCAGAAAGCCCATGACGAAGCATGGCTTGGGAGGATGAGCGACCCGGCGCGCAGCTTCAGCTGCCGCTTCTGCCTGCGATAGCACCAAGCGAGCGTGATCGAGAAAGCTCGACCCGCCGATGTTAGTTCGATACCGCGCGCTCTTCGCGTCAGGAGTTGGGCGCCCACCTCGTCCTCAAGATCTCGAATCTGCCGACTCAACGAAGGTTGTGACGTGTGCAGTTTTCGCGCTGCCGCCACCGTTAGACTTCCCGCCTCAGCAACTGCGACGAAATAGCGAAGATGCCGTAATTCCATTTCCACTCCCATGCTTGTAGAGCATTGCTCCCAGCTTAACAAAGTATGCTTCAATGGCGCTACAACGGACCAGCGGCGCAATCTAACGAGGTGATCTGAGTTATCCCAGAGCGGCTTGGCGGACGTCTCAGTCATGCTCAGCCTGCATGGGTCTAGATCAACGGAGGTAGAGCTATGAGTTCCCCAGTTGTTTTTAGTTGTTTTGATTACCGGCGCACTGACCGGAATCGGTCGGGCTGCCGCGGTAATCTTTGCGCAAGAAGGAGCGAACGTTGTTGTGTCCGGTCGTCGAGATAAACAAGGAGAAGAGCTAGTTGCGGAGTTACAAGCGCTCGGAGCAGAGGTCATTTTTGTCCGTACTGATGTCCGCAAGGATGAGGACGTGCGCAACCTTGTGGACCAAACCGTTAAGCGTTTCGGACGCCTGGATATTGCAGTCAACAATGCCGGGACGGAAGGCTTGCGCGGTCTCGTAACAGAACAGACTGAGGAGAGCTACGCGGCTACGTTTGATACCAATGTACTTGATGTGCTGCTAAGCATGAAGCACGAACTGCGGGTGATGCTGCCACAGGGGAGCGGAAGCATCGTCAATATCTCGTCGACCTACGGAAGTATCTGCGCTGCTGGAGCGTCCGTTTACGTGGCCAGCAAACATGCCGTGGAGGGGCTGACAAAATCCGCTGCACTGGAAGTCGCGGGGGCTGGAGTTCGGGTAAACGTAATCGCTGTGGGCACTACGGATACGGGCATGCTCACACGCTTCACCAACACAGATGAGAATAAGGCGGCGCTCGTCTCGACCGTACCCCTCAAGCGTCTGGCAACACCGGAGGAGATCGCTCACGTGATCGCCTTTGTAGCTTCGGCAAATGCGTCATACATGACTGGCTCCTCTATCCCGGTGGATGGAGGAAAGCTGGCTCACTAATTCCAGGGCCACAGGACACGCGCATGGGCTCGTAGTAGCAGGAGCTGAACGAGGCACCGGCATGTTCCGATGAGGAGCCGGTAACGGCAACTCCCCGCTGCCCACCGATGCAGCGCCTGCGTTCTATCCCGACGAATCATGGTGCGCAGTATCAATACCCAGAGCTGTTTGTTGAGCATGTCACGCAGTTCCTAAAGGGCTGAGCACGAGAAGAAAAGCAGAAAGGAGAAACCAAAACATGAAAGAAAGGAGATCAAGCTTCCAGGTCCAGATCATCCGATTTCCATCCAGCGCAATCCCGCTCGCGTTGTCGTATCCGTCGCGGGCCGTGTGGTTGCCGATACCCACAACGCCTTGACGCTCCGCGAAGCGTCGTATCCGCCCGTTCAATATATTCCAGGCGAGGACGTTGATTTTTCCCAGTTAGAACGGACGAGTTACGCAACCTACTGTCCCTATAAAGGCGACTGCAATTACTACAGCGTTCCCGCTGGAGGAAAGAAGTCCGTCAATGCGGTGTGGTCGTACGAAGATCCGTTTCCTGCTGTTGTGCAGATCAAGGAGCATGTTGCGTTCTATCCCGACCGGGTCGATGAGATAGCAGAGCAATTGGCAACGTGAAGAAAGGTCGACGGACTGGATCATTGCACCAAGACTGAGGCCGATCGCGAACTCGCGCTTGGAATGAAGGCCTTGAAGCGAATCGGCAGGCGCGACGAGGTGGCGGACGCAATTGCCTTTTTGGGGTTCGATGGTGCGACTGGATTACAGGAGCGAGCTTCCCGGTGGACGGCGGATCGAGCCCTGAGAGAGCGAAGGACATTGGTTTTACCTAGGAGGAAAAATTCAATGAACCCAACTAAACAGGAAAAAAATAAGGCACTCGTTTTTGAGGCTTTTGACACCCTCTTCAATAAACGTGACTACGCATCGGCCCAGCGCTACTGGTCCCCTCACTACATTCAGCACAGCGCTCATATCGCACCTGGTCGCGACGGCCTCTTCAATCTTATCAAGAGCATGCCACCGACGTTGAAGTACGAACCCGGAACGATCGTGGCCGAGGGAGACTTCGTGATCGTGCACGGGCGATTTAGCGGTTTCGGTACTCCTGTGAATTGGATTGCCGCAGACATTCTCCGCATCGAGGACGGCATTCTGGTGGAGCACTGGGATGTGATCCAGGACGAGGCTTCGCGTGCATCCTCCAAGAGCGGCCTTCCCATGTTTGGCGACAAGTTTGGCGAGTGAGCATTGGATTGGCTTTCCCTCGTCTGCGGTCAGGTTCTTCTCCAAGATGCTCGCGTATTTTGACGTCTGGCGGCCATGCCACGCTCCGGGAGGATGGTCAGCAATCGGAAGTTAGACCAGTCAAGCTGGCTCGGGAGATACCGATTGCCCAGAACAGCCGGCCGGACTAGGATATTGTCCCCCTCGGCATTGTCGGCGCCAAAATTTCGAGGCCAAGGAGGCTCCCTTGAGGCTCACTTACGGACCCAGCCGTGCGTGCCTGCTGGCCGGAGTCTTGTTTTATGGAGCAGCAACATCCCTTGCACAAACCCAGACGGTACCCGGTTCGAGCACGCCGGGCGAAGCCATACCTGGAACACCCGGAGTGAGCCCGTTCGCGGGTAGCGTGCCGGGAAAGCTCCTTCCGGGAGTTATGCCGCTTTCGTTGCGGGACGCTATCGACCGCGGATTGAAGCAAAATCTCGGAGCGCTCCTATCCAACGCCGACATTCGCTCAGCGCGCGGACAGCGTTGGGAGCAATTGAGTGCGCTCCTACCGCACGTAACCGCGGCGCCTTATGTGGACGTATCCCAAATAAATCTCCAGGAACTGGGCATTAAGTTTACTTTTCCAGGAGTCAATATCCCCCCGTCCGTTCGTTTTTCCTATTTTGATGCGCGCGTAAGTGTGGACCAGTCCTTGTTTAACTGGAGGTCGATCAACAATGAGCGCGCGGCTAAGCTGGCCTTGAGGTCCGCGGAATATAGCTACAAGGATGCGCGCGATCTCGTTGTGCTCGCCGTGGGTTATACCTATTTGCAGGCCATCGCCGACGAAGCTCGCATCGAAACGGCGGAAGCGCAAGTCAGGACGGCGCAGGCGCTCTTCGATCAAGCAACAGACCGGGTGAATGCGGGCACTTCGCCAGCCATTGATGGGCTGCGCGCCAAAGTCGAGCTGCAAACCCGGCAACAGCAGTTGATTCAAGCGAAGAACAACCTCGCCATCCAGAAGCTGACCGTAGCGCGGGTGATCGGGCTGGCTCCCGGGCAGGAATTCGAATTGACGGACAAGTCGCTGTACCAGCCGTTCGAGGGCATCACGGTCGAAGAGGCCCTGAAACGCGCTTACGCTACGCGTTCCGATTACCAGGCGGCCATGACTGACGTCCGGGTGGCGGAATTCTCCCGGAAGGCCGCGGTGGCCGGGTATTTTCCGTCGCTCTCCTTTAATGCGGACTATGGTGCGGGAGCCACGCATCCTTCCACAGCAAGGCAAGTATTCGACGTGCGCGGTACGCTCTCGATTCCTATCTTTCAAGGAGGCAGCGTTCACGGTGACGTTTTGCAGGCGGACGCAAGACTCGAGCAGAGTCGCGAGCGGCTGGACAATCTGCGAGCGCAGATCGACTCCGACGTACGGACCGCTCTGCTGAACCTGCAGTCGTCAGCCGATCAAGTCAGCGTGGCGCGCAGCAACATTGCTTTGGCGGAGCAGACCCTGACCCAGTCGCGCGATCGTTTCGGCGCGGGTGTCACCGATACCGTAGAGGTAGTGCAATCGCAAGAAGCGGTAGCTAGCGCCCATGAACAGTACATCTCGAGTCTCTACAGTTACAATTTTGCAAAAATTTCGCTGGCTCGTGCTCTTGGCGCCGCGGAAGAGGGCGTCAAGGAATATTTCAAAGGAATATAAACATGGCGGACGAGAACCCACCCCATTCGGCGCCTGATGCAGGCAAGGAACCCCCGATCGAGCCGTCGCCCGTGACGGACAGAATGTATACGCCGCCGGCGTCCCGGAGTCGCAAGCGCCGGAGAAACATGGTGATTCTGCTTGTCGTCTTGGTGGTGCTGGTCGCCTGCGCATTCTTGTGGCGCTACTTAAGCACTTATGAATCAACCGACGATGCCCAGGCGGACGTTCACTTGTACCCAGTCAGCGCGCGTATTTCCGGCTATGTGGTGAAGGTCAACGTAGACGACAACCAATGGGTGCAGAAAGGCACCGTGCTGGTAGAGATCGACCCGAAAGACTACGAAGTTGCGGTCGCGCAGGCGCAAGCCAATCTCGCCAATGCCGAAGCGACGGCTCAGTCGCTGAATATCACGGTGCCGATTACTTCGGTGAACACTTCGAGCCAGCTGAAGTTCACCGCGTCAGACATCGGAAACGCCACTGCTGGAGTCATTGCGGCTGAGAGGCAGCTCACTGCCGCCCACGCCCAACTGGAACAGGCGGAGGCCAACGATGTGAGGGCGCAAGACGATCTCCACCGCTACAAGCTGCTGGTGGACAAGCGGGAAGTAGCCGAGCAGGTTTACGATCAGGCATTGGCCACGGCCAAATCCAGTACCGCGGCGGTAGCGGCAGCCCGTGCCAATGAGTCCGCCGCGCAACAATTCGTGCAACAGGCGCGGAGCCGTCTGGAACAAGCGGATGCGAACTACCGATCCGCGGAGACTGGACCGCAGCAGGTCTCGTCCACCAAGGCTCGGGTGCGCGCAGCGATCGCTGACGTGGAGCAAAGGCGCGCGCTGCTCGAACAAGCTCAGCTGAACCTCCAGTACACCAAAATCGTTGCGCCGGTCACCGGTGAAGTGAATAAAACGGTGGTTGTCGGGTTAAATGTTCAACCCGGGCAGCAACTCCTCACCGTGGTGCCGCTCGACGAAGTTTGGATTACGGCCAATTTCAAGGAGACGCAACTCAAGTACATGCGCGTAGGACAGAAAGCGAAAATCCACGTGGACTCGACCGGCCGGACTCTGAAAGGTCACGTGGACAGCATTGCGGGGGCAACGGGCCCGCTCTTCAGCCTGCTTCCTCCGGAGAATGCCACCGGCAACTACGTAAAAATTGTGCAAAGGATTCCCGTAAAGATAGTTCTCGAGCCCAGTGAGAATCGGGACCGTCAGCTTCGGCCGGGCATGAACGTGGTGCCCGACGTCTACCTCCAATGAGCTCCACTGCTCTCACAATCGACCAGGATGTTTGGCGGCCCCAATATAATCCTTGGCTGATTGCTGTCGTCGTGGCGCTGGCAGCCTTCATGGAGGTCCTCGACACCAGCATCGCCAACGTGGCCCTGCCGTACATGGCCGGGAATCTGGGGGCGAGCAATGACCAGAGCACATGGGTCCTGACCTCTTATCTGGTCTCGAATGCCATCATCCTTCCAATCAGCGGGTGGCTCGCGGGCGCGTTGGGACGGAAGCGCTTTTTCATGTGGTGTTTGGGTATTTTTACTGTGAGCTCTTTGCTTTGCGGGTTGGCGCCGAGTCTCGGGCTTCTTCTTCTCTTCCGCGTGCTGCAAGGCGCGGGCGGTGGAGGGCTGCAGCCGATGGCTCAAGCCATTCTCGCTGATACCTTTCCGCCGCAGCAGCGAGGCTTGGCGTTTGCGCTGTATGGCATTACGGCAATCATGGCCCCCACGATCGGGCCCACCCTGGGCGGATGGATCACCTTCAACTATTCCTGGCGCTGGATTTTTTTCATCAATCTCCCGGTCGGGTTGGGCACATGGTTTCTTGTGCGGCGCTTTGTCGAAGATCCGCCGTATTTAAGCCGGCTCAAGGCAGCTGGCGTTAAGTTGGACTACATTGGCATCGCGCTGCTGACGCTGGGTATTGGCGCGTTGCAGGTGCTGCTCGATAAGGGCCAGGAAGATGATTGGTTCGGGTCGCGCTTCATTACGACCTTAGTCGTCGTGGCGACCGTATGCCTCATCTCGCTGGTTATCTGGGAGTGGTTTCAAAAGGCGCCGATCATCGACGTCCGCATGTTCAAGAGTTTTAACTTCGCGAGTTCGAACTTGATGATGTTCACCCTGGGAATCTTGCTGTTCAGCGCACTGGTCCTGATGCCGCAGTTCCTCCAAACTCTTTTGGGGTACACCTCCCAACTGGCCGGTCTTGCGCTCTCCGCTGGAGGTCTTGTTTTGCTCTTTGAGATGCCCATCATGGGCCAACTGACCACCAAGCTTCAGGCTCGCTACCTGATCGCCTTCGGCTGGCTAGCTTTGTCCATCGCCATGTTCTATTCGACAAAGCGGATTGACTTGCAGATTAGCTTCAATGCCGCGGTGTGGTTGCGCATTACCCAGGTTATCGGTTTGGGGTTCCTGTTCGTGCCGATTTCGCTTGTGGCTTATATCGGAATTTCGCCGGAGAAGAACAACTCCGTCGCAGGAATCGTCAACTTCATGCGCAATATGGGAAGCAGCGTGGGAACCTCCATCGTCACCACGTTGATTGCACGTCGTTCGCAATTCCATCAGGCAAGGCTGGTCGAGTACGCCAGGCCTGACAATCCTAATTTCCAGAATTCCGCTAATGGCCTTGCCGAGCGCTTTGCCCACTCGGGATTGGGCACGAATGAGGCGCACATGCGGGCTTATGCCCAGATTTACCGAAGCCTGCAAAACCAGGCGGCGAGTTTGGCGTACATTGATACCTTCATGGTTCTGGCCGTGGGGGCAGCGATCATGTTCTGTCTCACTTTTGTTTTGAAGAAGAATGATCCCGGTGGTGGCGGGAGAGTGGCGGTGGAGTAGGGAAAGTGGAATCATATGTAATTAGGACTGCGTGGAACAAATAGTCGGCGCACAGACCGCCATGATCAAAATCGTCACGGTTGAACGGGAGTATGGAAGCGGCGGAGGCGAAATCGCTCAATCGCTCGCGACGCAACTGGGCTGGAAGCTTTGGGATCAGTTGCTCACCGAGGAGATCGCCAGGCTTGCGAATTGCCCCAAAGCCGTCGTCGAGGTTCGAGAGGAACGCACCGATCCACTCTACTACCGGCTCTTCAAATCCTTTTTGCGCGGGAGTTATGAAGGCAGCCTCAACGCGCACAAGCTCAACCTAGTTGACAGCGAAACCATTTTGAAAATTACAGAACGCGTCGTTCAGCACGCCGCTAAGACGGGAAACTCCGTCATCGTCGGAAGGGGGTCGCAGCATTTTCTGAGAAGCCGCCCAGACACGCTGCGTGTGTTTCTCTACGCACCCAGAGAAGATAAAGTGCGCCGCCTCTTGGCTCGCGGCAAAAGTGAGAAGGAAGCCGAGCAGCTCGTGGATACCGTTGACCGCGAGCGCGTCGATTTCATCCAGAAGTATTTCCGCGTCGCATGGCCTGACCGCGCCGTTTACCACACTATGATCAATACGGTGATCGGCGATCAGGCCGTCGTTCACATGATTCTGGACTTCATGAAAACCGTCGACGCAAGAGTCCCTGCCTGAGTGCTCGCGGATAGCTCCGCCCCGGTCGTCCGGCTCGCAAGCCACTCCTGGGTCTAGCGCACGGTTAAAGTGCGACGTTCCCTTGCATAACATTGGGACGAAAACCTACGGTTCAGCCAAACCAGCGCCGCCGCGAGTAGCTCGTCGCCCGTCCCCATGAATTACTTCCGAGTTGCACTTCCCGGTACTAATCCGGACAATTTCCTCGAAGCCCATTTCGGGATAGTTTCCGTGTCGACCATCCGGGAGTTATCGCGTGGTGGCTCGAATTGAAACGCCGAGTACCGCCGCTTCTACGGGTAGCGAAGAGCCCGCTGCAAAGGCCTGGTTCTGGTTGAAGACAAGTGACGTTCAAAACATGCCATAATGGGGGCGAAAGAATCCCGACCATGGGTGTCTGCTCCGGAAAATTCGGGTGGACAGCGAAGTATATGCGTCCGCCGCGATCGCTCAAGGCGCTTGCCTTTGGCATAGCTGCTCTTTCCTGTTGCAGCAGCATCACGCGATTATCCGCGCAGAGCACGACCCCTGGCATCGAACAAACAGACAGCCTCCGCGGCACGGTTGTGAACAGCTTGACGCATGAACCAATCAACCGTGCGCTTGTATTCTCACCAGACAACCGCTTTGCCACAATGACAGATGATCGAGGCCATTTTGAATTCACATTCCCGCGGCCGGATGGCGAAAAGACTGCCGGGTTTGCCGGTACCTCAGACGTTCACTCCCTGGAAACATCTCAGCTTCAACGCGCCGGGATCAATCGTCCCACCATGCTGGTGGCCCGAAAGCCGGGATTTCTTCCCCGCAATAACGGGCAGGAGGGACTCCAGTTAAGCCCAGCGCAGCAGGAACTCACAATCTCCCTCGTGCCGGAAGCTCGCATCGTTGGCCACGTTGTTCTGCCTGGGTCCGATGGTTCCGACAAAATCCAGGTCGAACTTTATCGACGCCAGGTGCGGGAGGGCCGCGAGCATTGGGATCCGGCAGGAACGGCGATGTCAAGAGCAAACGGGGAGTTCCGCTTTGCCGAGCTTTCCGCAGGTTCTTACAAATTGCTCACTCACGAACTGCTCGATCGTGATCCCCTGACCTTTAACCCTCGCGGCCAGTTATTTGGCTATCCGCCGGTCTACTATCCTGCGGCGCCGGACTTTGCAACGGCCGCCGTCATTCAGTTATCGCCCGGCGAAACCTTCGATGCAAAAGTTTCGCCTGCAAAGCGAGAATATTATCCAGTGAAGCTGGGAGTCACGAACGCCCCAGCGGGCCTCCCGGTAGGAATTCAGATATGGCCGCAGGGGCGCGCAGGCCCTGGGTACTCTCTGGGCTACAACGCGGGAGAGGGGCTGATACAAGGTTCCCTGCCAGACGGTACCTACACCGTCCAGGTCACGACCTACAGGCCGAATGCGATGGCAGGAATGTCGAATATCAGTGTTCGCGGGGCCGCCCTTTCCGGGCCAGCCATCACGTTGGTGCCGAACAGTTCGATTACTGTCAGCGTGAAGGAAGAATTCCAGCACACGGACACCCTACCTCAGGTGAATACGACAATTGGCGGCATTCGTCCCGTTTCTGAAAGCGGACGGCGTCCCAATTATCTGCAAGTGGCGTTGCTGCCAGCCGAGGAGTTCGGCCTCGCGCCGGGCGCCTGGCTGCGTCCGCCTACGGGTCCGGAAGACGAGTCGCTGGTCATTGAAAATGTGCAGCCTGGCCGCTATCGCGTGCATGTAAACACATCCATCGGATTCGCATCATCGATTACTTCCGGCGGCACGGATTTGCGGCGCCAGCCGCTCGTGGTTGGCCCGGGAGGGGCAATGCCGCCGATTGAAATCACCGTGCGCGACGACGGCGCTCAGGTCGAAGGCACGATCGAGGGCACAACTAGCACGGAGGTTCCTAGAGCGGGATTCAACTCACCGGGCCAACCCTTGGGTCACGTTTATTTCCTACCTATGGCCGATAGCAGTGGCCAATTCAGCGAAGCTTGGGTTTCCCCGGATGGGAAGTTCCAGCTCCAGCAGCTCCCCCCGGGTGCCTACCGCGTACTTGCCTTTGATCGCCAACAGCCGGACTTGGAGTACGCGAGCGACGAAGTCATGGGCCAATATGATTCGAAGACAAAAGTCATCCGCGTGGTCCCAGGTCAGAAAGAGCATTTGCGATTGCCGCTGATAACTGCGAGCGAGTAACTATGATCAGGTTTGTAAAATCCATGCGATTCATGGTTCCGTTACTTGGGCTTACCCTGCTGCAGTCGTGTGCGTTGCTTCGCGCACAGAGCGCGCCCCCCGATCGAAGCGCAACTCCGGACGCGAAATTCAAGATCGCCGGCACGATCGTGAGCTCACTCAGCGGGACGCCGCTCGGGAATGCTCGCGTTTCGGTCTTCGATACTTCGAATCCTGCCGACGCAGTGTGGATGATCACCTCCGAGAATGGGCACTTTGAATTCGGTTCGCTTAAGCGAGGCAAGTTCTCGCTGCAAGGGGCGAAGCGCGGATTTGTCCGCGCCGCCTACGAGCAGCATGAACAGTTCTCAACGGCAATTGTGACCGGTGCCGGCTTCGACACCGAAAACCTCGTGCTGCGTCTCACGCCGCTGGCCTTCCTTGGCGGCAAAGTCATCGATGAATCGGGCGATCCCGTCCGCAATGCACGCGTCATGCTTTACGTGGAGAACAACCAGGCAGGCATGAACCGGATTACGCCGGCCGACGGCGGTTCGACAGACGATCAGGGTTCCTACGAGTTTGCGGCTCTGGCTCCCGGGAATTACTACCTGTCGGTTGCAGCAAGACCGTGGTATGCCGTGCATCCTGTTTCTTCTCCCGCCGAAGGCGCGGGCAATTCTTCCCCGGACGTTGCCCGATCTCTGGACGTTGCCTATCCTACCACGTACTATAACGGCTCAATCGATGCCGATGCTGCCACACCTATCTCCATTACAGGTGGCGATCACTTGCAGGTTGATATCCACGTCAATCCTGTCCCAGCCCTTCATTTAGTGTTTCATGTTGCCAACGACGGACAGCAAGGCTTCAGCCCGCCCGTGTTTCAGAAACGTGTTTTCGACTCCTTGGAATACGTTCAGAGCGATGGCGCGCAATTTGTGGCCCCTGGCGTTTACGAGTTGACGGGAGTGCCCGCAGGAAAATACTCCGTCCGATTGCGCGAACCGAAGTCTGGCCAACTCCAGCAATTCAGTGAGATGGAACTGGTCAAGGATGGCCAGGAATTGGACACTTCGCGCAGCGAGCCAGCCGCCAGGGTCAAGTTGTCGGTAAAAATGCCGGGGCAGGAGCCCCTCCCGAAGCAGTTCCACCTGGCGCTGCAGGATTCGCGACGGCAAAACGTGGCCTTCAAGCCTGTCGACCCGGCGGGTGAAGCGATTTTCGAGGACCTTCCGGCAGGCCACTACCCAATCCGCGTCTTTTCTCCCGCCAAGCCATACTCCGTTGTTCGAGCTTCGTCTCAGGGAGTCGAAATCTCCGGACACGACCTCAACGTAACGCCGGGCGCGTCTCTCAACTTAGCCGTGTTCTTGGTTGGCGGCGTCGTGACCGTGGAGGGATTCGCAAAGCGAGGAGACAAACCCGTCGCCGGTGTGATGGTCGCCCTGGTGCCGAAAGACCCCGAATCGCATCTGGAAATGTTCCGTAGGGACCAGAGCGACCTTGATGGCAGCTTCGTCCTCCGCGGCGTGATCCCCGGAACGTATACCATCTTCGCGGTGGAAGACGCCTGGGGCTTTCAATGGATGCAGCCCGGCGTGCTCGAACGGTACGTCCAGCATGGGCAGAACCTTACGATTGGGGAGCTCATGAAAGGTTCCGTGCACCTGCCGGACCCCGTCGAAGTACAGCCGCGTTAGATTCGCTGATGCTACGACTCGTTCGACCCGGGTGTTCGGAGCCTCTCGGGATTGTGCCTGGATCACTCAGAAGTAAGGCGCTTGCCTGTGAGACGGGCTAAAGGGAAGCTGAGGCGCTGCGGAGAGCCATCCTTTGCCGCTTTGCAGGATCGCGACGCTGGAAATCCGTTATTATTGACTTTGGACGCCCAAACGGGAATGAAATCAGTGACTGGCATTGCCCTAACGGGACACGCAACCGATCCATCTCCCCCGGTACTCCTAGCACGACGCAAACTGCATTCCCGATCGTAAGGGCACGTTTGCAACGTTTTCTCTGTGAAGAGCGTCAGCCTTAAGGGCGACATACTTTCCCCAAAACCGATTGGCACTGGCAGCGTTCCCACTTCCTGCGGGTATTTTGCCGCGCGTAGTGGGCAGGCTTTCCGTAGACAGAAAGAGGACGGTAGTGAAGACTTCAGAAATTATTGGAGCATGGTGGAAGATTCTCAAGGGTGAACGGCCCTCGCTATCCATTGAGATTACGCGCGAGTGCCCGCTGCGATGTCCCGGATGCTATGCCTATGATGACGCGCATCTAGGCGGCGGGATGACTTTGCGGGGTCTTCGCGATCGCAAAGGGCAAGAACTGATAGACGGTGTTCTCGAGGTCGTCGACGGCCTCAAGCCTTTGCATCTGTCGATCGTGGGAGGCGACCCGCTCGTCCGGTATCGCGAGCTCGAGTTGATGGTTCCGCAACTGCTTGATCGAGGAATTCACGTCCAAATCGTGACCAGTGCGTTCCGGCCGATGGCGCCGGGTTGGGCGACGCTTGCGCATATGACTGTCGTCGTATCGATTGACGGACTGCAACCAGAGCACGATGCCCGACGCGCGCCGGCAACGTACGATCGAATTCTGAAGAACATTGCGGGCCAGCAGATCACGATCCACTGCACTGTCACCGGTCAAATGATGAAGCGGCCAGGCTATCTGAAAGAATTTCTGGAATACTGGACCCCCAGGGCCGAGATCCGCAAAGTATGGTTCAGCCTGTTCACTCCGCAAGTGGGAGACCGGCTGCCGGAAATGTTGCAACCGCATGAGCGTGGGCAGGCCATTACCGAGATGCTTGCATTAAGGAGGCAATTTCCCAAGCTGGACATGCCGGAGGGGATGATTCGGCAGTTCGCAACACCTCCAAGTAGTCCCAAGGACTGTGTTTTTGCGCTCACCACGCAAACACTGTCGGCGGACCTGAAAACCAAGATCGTCCCCTGTCAATTCGGCGGAAATCCGGACTGTGGTTCGTGCGGATGCGTGGCATCCATGGGCTTGGCAGCCGTGGCAGCGCACAACCTGGGCGGCATCATCCCAGTTGGACCCATCTTCAAAGCCTCAGTCAGGATTGGCCAGGCTCGGTCCAAATGGACTGCACAGATGCCGCCAGTCGAGAAAGGACTGCGGGTGCTGCCCTAAGAACGAAGATTGCAGGCGTGTATGGGCAAGAATGCGTCAGCGACCAACGAGGCTGAACTCACGCCGCTGCGGAAACTATCCGCACGGATTGGCAGGGATCCGCTGCTTATACAGGCGAACACCGGTAATAGTTCTATAAAGGTTGAAGGTGTCCTGTACGTGCAGTCGATGTGCGTTTTTTTCTTTTCTATGCGGGACGGATGGCATACGAGGATAACCGCAATGTCATCGCGACCTACGCCGACCCGCGTCATTGAGCTACTTTGGGTCAGAATGAAAGTCCCTTCCCGAAATTCCGATTTTTTGATTCTGCCCTCTCGTTGCCGATTTTGGCCGAAGTCTTCATAGTGGAAAAGGTCCTCTCCCCTTCTCCTCGAAGCGCATTTGATGCAATGGCTCAGCGATGCTGCGTGCCCGCGCTGGGGTGGAGCTATGGATTTTTTCAGACAATTGTTCCTGTCCGGCGATTTTCAGCCTCACGGTTTCTGCTACCGGTGGAATTCTGGCCTATGGCTGAATGTCCTATCGGATGCGCTTATTGCGCTGGCGTACTTCACAATCCCTTTCACTCTTCTGTGGTTTATCCGCAAGCGCCGCGACCTTCCTTTCAGCTGGATGTTCGCGCTCTTTGGAGTGTTCATTATTGCCTGCGGCATGACGCACGTCATGGAAGTGTGGAATCTGTGGCACGCGCAATACTGGCTGGCGGGAATCATCAAGACGATCACGGCCCTCGCTTCCATTCTCACTGCCATTCTCCTCGTTCAGCTTGCGGAGAAGAGGACGTTGGCGTCAAGGAAGAGCCGGTCCATGGTGGCGGACTATTTGGGCGGGCGGTGGGGAATGGCGTCAGGATCGAGGCCGAGCTTTTTGACTTCGCGGCGGGCGCGGCGGTAGTCGGAAATGCTTGTGGCAGTGGAAAGAAGGAATTCGGCCTTGCGTTGCGGCGAGTATTTTTCGATGGGGACGATGGCGGCGGGGCGAAGCAAGATGCCGTCCTCGCGGGCTTCGGCGGTGACGAACGAGCCTTCGTCGAGACCGAAACGCTTGCGGAGCTTCGCCGGGACGACGATGGTGCCGCGTTTGCCGACTTTGGCGGATTCCATAGGTGACCGCTTGCAGCGGAGTATCAGAATATCAGACATTCGGGCACACGTCAATAAGACCGTTAAATGTTTGAAGGCTGAAAGTTCGAAGGTTTAGAAAAACCCGCAGGGCTGAAGTACGTGTGACAAGGGCGAAAAACACAGAGGGGCGGAGAATACGCGGGTGAAGTACCGGTGTGCTAGCATCAGGATTTGTGCTTTGAGCGGGAGCCAAGGTAGATGGCCGGGACGATGAAGGCGTTGCGGAAGACGCAAGCTGCGAAGGGCTTGCAGATGGATACCGTCGCGGTGCCGTTGATTGGGCCGACGGACGTGCTAGTGCGCGTGAAGACGGCTTCGATTTGCGGGACGGACCTGCACATTTACGGGTGGGACCGCTGGTCGCAGGGGCGCATCAAGCCACCGGTGACGCTGGGGCACGAATTTTGCGGCACGGTCGAGCGCCTGGGCGACGAAGTGCGCGCCGTCAAGCCGGGCGATTTTGTGAGCGCGGAAATGCACGTCAATTGCGGGCATTGCCACCAGTGCCGGCTGGGCGAAGCGCACATTTGCCAGAACCTGCGCATTATCGGGATCGATCAGGACGGTGCGTTCGCGGAGTTCGTGAAGATTCCGGCGCCGAATATCTGGAAGCTGGATGCGGCGATTCCCGAGCATTACGGGGCAATTCTCGATCCGCTGGGCAACGCGGTGCACACGGTGCTGGCCGGGCCGGTTGCCGGGCAGACCGTGTTGGTGACGGGCTGCGGGCCGATTGGGTTGATGTCCATCGCAGTGGCGAAGGCTTGCGGGAGCTCGACGGTTTTTGCGACGGAAACAAATGAGAAGCGGCGCGCGATGGCTAGGAAAATGGGCGCGGACGTGGTGCTCAATCCCGCAGCGGAAGATGCGGTCGCGAAAATTCTCGCGGAAACGAACGGCACAGGAGTCGATGCGCTGCTGGAGATGTCCGGCAATCCGACGGCGATTCAGCAAGGTTTCAAGGCGCTGCGAGCGGGCGGGCGCGCTTCGCTGCTGGGGATTCCGACGGAAAACGTGCCGCTGGATTTGGTGAACGACGTGATTTTCAAGGGCGCAACGGTGCAGGGGATCTATGGGCGGCGAATGTATGAGACGTGGGTGCAGATGACGGCGCTGCTGAAGGCGGGGCGATTGAATCTCGAGCCGTTATTTGGCGAGCGCGCTTCGCTCGACAAATTCGAAAACGCCTTCACGCTGCTTCAGGGGGGCCTTGCTGGAAAGATCTTGCTGTATCCGAACGGCGTGCCGCGCTGAACGAATTGGTCTTTCAGCTTTGCCCTCAAGACATTTGCTCACGGCCACGAGCTGGCGCAAAATAGTGCTTTCCCCAGCGGAGTCCACGTTAGGAGCGCAATCATGTCTGATACCGCAACGGTCGCATCGAAACAGAATCCCTTGCAGTACCTCTCCGACCAGCTGAAAGAGATGCGCGAAAAAGGCGTGGCGCCGAAGCTGCGCGTGCTCGAAGGCGAGCAGAAACCCGTATGCATTTTCGACGGGCGGGAAGTGATCAACCTCGCTTCGAATAACTATCTGGGACTGACCACGCACAAGTCGCTGCGCAAGGCCGCGCTGGACGCGGTGAAGAGGTACGGCGCGGGCGCCGGGGCAGTTCGAACGATTGCCGGCACGATGAAACTGCACATGGAGCTGGAAGAGCAGATCGCGGCATTCAAGAACGTGGAAGCCTGCGTAGTGTTTCAGTCGGGCTTTACGGCAAACGCGGGAACGGTCTCGGCGGTACTTGGCAAGGAAGACCTGATCATCTCGGACGAGCTGAATCACGCGTCGATCATCGATGGCGCGCGGCTTTCGAAAGCGACGATCAAGGTTTTCAAGCACAAGGATGTGAAGGACTGCGAACGCATCCTGCAGGAGAACGCAAATTTTCAGGGGAAAAAGCTGATCATCACGGACGGCGTTTTTTCGATGGACGGCGATATCGCGCCGCTGCCGGAACTTTGCGGCCTCGCGGAGAAATACAACTGCATCATGATGGTGGACGACGCGCACGCTTCAGGCGTGCTGGGCCGCAATGGGCGCGGGACCGTGGACCATCACCAGTGCCACGGCCGCGTGCACATTCAGGTGGGGACGCTCAGCAAGGCGATTGGCGCGATGGGCGGGTACGTTTGCGGCTCACGCGATCTGATCGATTTTCTGTATTTGCGCGCGCGGCCATTTCTTTTTTCGACTTCGCACCCGCCGGCTACGGCGGCGGCTTGCCAGGCGGCGTTCGCGCTGCTCGATGCGCCGGAAGGCGAAAAGCTGGTGAAGAAACTCTGGGCCAATACGAAGTTTTTCAAACGCGAATTGAAGAGGCGCGGTTTTCAGTTCAAGGTGAGCGAGACGCCGATTATTCCGATTCACGTGGGAGATGCCGCAAAGGCGTTCGAATTCTCAAAGAAGCTCTTCGAAGCGGGCGTCTTCGCACCTGCCGTCGGTTACCCCATCGTAGCGGAAGGCAAAGCGCGGCTTCGCGCCATCGTCAGCGCGGCCCATAAGCGGGAGCAACTGCTGCGCGCAGCGGACATCCTGACCGAAGTGGCGAAGCCGCTCGGCATCGTCTAGGCCGGTTCCTGGGGCCCGCGACTGGGCGCGTTTACCCTGTAAATCCTGCCTAGTACTCATCATTTTTCCGGGGTATGGTCGCCCTGCCATCCACTTAACCGATAGAAAACAATGTCTTTATGCCTGGCATAGCGCTTGCGACTATTAAATCGTTCATTGGATGCCCTTATGTATGCAGGCACAAATCCCAGCTCACATTCCAAACGCAATCTTGAGGAGGATTTACGATCATGAATCGCACAGGGTTTGCAATCGCGGTGGGGGCTCTTTTCTGCCTAAGCGCTGCAGCTCAATCGCAAACGGGCGCGCAGGCGGGAGCGCAGAGCACCAGCCAAGCAGCAGTGCAGGCTGGCCAGACACAAGCGCAAGCATCCGGCAATGCATCGGCGTCAACCACGGCGTCGCCGCAGAACGGGCAGGCGAACGGTTCACTGGCTACTGGCACGGCGTTCAATGCCGCGCTGAGCTCGCCAATCGATTCGAAAAAGTGCAAGCCCGGTGATCCAGTAAGCGCGCACAGCACCGAAGCGGTTAAGTCCGAAGGGAAAACGGTGGTACCCAAGGGTTCGAGACTTGTCGGGCATGTGACGCAGGCTTCCGCACGCGCTAATGGCGAGTCGGAATCGTCGTTGGGCATCGTGTTCGATAAAGCGATCCTGAAGGATGGCCAGGAGATTCCGTTGAACGTGGGGATCCAGGCCCTTGCTTCGGCGCAAAGTAGCGCGTCGGCCGCTGGATCAGACATGGACACGATGGGCGGCATGGGCGCGTCGGCGGCCGGATCAGGGATGGCTGGCGGACACAGCGCGCTTGGCGGTGTGACGTCCACTGCGGGTGGCGCTGTTGGCGCCGTGACAAACACTGCGGCTAACGTTGGAGGAACTGCCGGCGGAGCGGTGAACTCTGCGGCAAGCGCAGGCGGAAGTATCGCCGGTGCTTCAAAGGGAGCAGTCGGCGGTTTGAATGGCGCGGGTCAGCTCACTTCAAACAGCCAAGGCGTGTTTGGCCTGAACGGTCTGAACCTGAGCGCGGCGGCTTCGAACGCCACGCAGGGTTCGGTGATCACTTCCGCTGGGAAGAACGTGCACCTTGACAGCGGCACGCGGATGCTTCTGGTTTCGCAGGCAGCGGCTTCCGCGACTCCGAAACAGTAAGACGGGGCCAATCGTTTGTTGAAAAGGGCGCGTTTCGACGCGCCTTTTTCATTTCTGGCAAGAAACCGTTGGCCTGCGCTTTGCTATACTCGCCCGGATGCCTTCTGCTCCGAAAAAACTCTTTCTCGTCGATGCCCTGGCGCATATTTACCGCGCGTTCTATGCGCCGATGAACCGGATGAACGCACCCTCCGGCATTCCCACGAAAGTGCCGTTTCTTTTTTCAAACATCCTGCGCCGCCTCGTCAAGGACTACCAGCCGGACTACCTGGGCATCGTGTTCGACACCAAGGGCCCGACGTTTCGCGACAAGCTTTTTGAGAAGTACAAAGCGCAGCGCCCGCCCATGCCGGATGAACTTTCGCTGCAGATTCCCTACGTTCGAAAGCTGTGCGAAGCGATGCACCTGCCGATTCTGGAGTTTGAGGGTTTCGAGGCTGACGACGTTATCGGCGCGCTGGCGATGCAGGCCGCGAAGAAACAGCTCGACGTGCTGATCATTAGCAATGACAAGGACATGATGCAGCTCGTCGGGAAAAACATTCGAACGCTGCGTACGGGCTCCGGCGGCGCAAAGGCGGACATAATCGTAGACGGGAAAAAGGTGGAGGAAATCCTTGGTGTTCCTCCCGAAAAAGTAATTGATTTAATGGCGCTGCTGGGCGACACGGTGGACAACATTCCCGGCGCGAAGGGCATCGGCGAAAAAGGCGCGACCGAGCTGATCCAGAAATACGGAAGCGTGGAAAACGCGCTGGATCACGCCGCCGAGGTTTCCAACAAAAGATACCGAGAGGCACTCCAGCAGCAGCGCGAGCAAGTAATGATGTCCAAGCAGCTCGCGACGATCGCCACGGATGTGCCTCTGGAGCTCGACCTGCCCGCGCTGGAACTCGGCTTGCCCGACGTGAATGCTCTCGCGGCGCTCTATCGCGAACTCGGTTTCAATTCTTTGCTTAGAGAATTGGGGGCGGAAGCGGTCGCCTCGTCCGCTCCGGCGAATTCCGAATCGGCCGCGAAAGCGGATTACGCGCAGATTGCGAGCGTCGCCGAGTTCCGCGAGTATCTGGCGAAACTCCCCGCGAAACAGCCGGTGGCGATCTGGCTGAATCTCGAGGCGGGGGAGCGCGAATCAGAAGGATTCGGGACGCGCATCGCTTCGATCGAGGTTTCCTCGGAGTCCGGCGAAGGACGTTCCGTCTGGTTCGACGAAAAAGGCGAGGTGCTGAAAACCCTCGCGCCGCTGCTCGGCGATGCAAAACGGCCCAAAATCGTGCACGACCCAAAGCTTTTCCAACTGCTTACGGGCCGGACGGCGAATATCCGCCAGGCGACGCAGCTCTATTCGTACCTTCTGCGGCCCACGACGGCGAATCACAACTTCGCCGACGTGGTGATGCGGCAGTTCAACGTGATGATGGGCGGCGGGGCCGGCGAGCGCGCCGATTATCTGCAGCGGCTTGCGCCCGCGCTCCACGCGCAAGTCCAGGAGCAACAGCTCGAAGAAGTCTACAAAAAAATAGATCTGCCGCTCGCGCCGGTGCTTGCGGATATCGAGCGGATTGGCATCCGCGTCGATCCCAAAGAGCTAGGCAAAATGTCGCACACGATGGAGAAGGAAGTCCGCCGGCTAGAAAAAGAGATCTGGAAGCTCGCGGGCTCGGAATTCAACGTCAACTCGCCGACGCAACTCGCCGAGATCCTTTTTGACAAACTGAATCTTCAGCCCAACGCCCGGCGCGGGAAAGCAAAAGCGAGGTCTACCGCCGCCGACATTCTCGAGGAATTGTCCGCGCAGCATCCGCTGCCCGCGAAGATCATCGAATACCGCGAAATTGCCAAGCTCAAGTCGACGTATGTGGACGCGCTTCCGAAACTGATCCATCCCGAAACCGGACGTTTGCACACCAGCTTTTCGCAAACCGGCACGGCCACGGGCCGGCTCAGCTCGAGCGATCCCAATTTGCAGAATATTCCGATCCGAACCGAGTTAGGGCGCGAGATTCGCGCTGCTTTCGTCGCCGAGAAAGGAAAGATACTGCTGTCTGCGGACTACTCGCAGATCGAGCTGCGCATCATGGCGCATTTTTCGAAAGACCCCGTGCTCGTCGAAGCTTTCCGCAACGGTGAAGACATCCACGCGCGGACGGCGCAGGAAGTTTTCGGCGTGGGGCCGCTCGCACAAACCGCGGAGCACCGCCGCGCCGCCAAGGCCATCAACTTCGGCATCATCTACGGCCTTTCGCCGTTCGGGCTCGCGCAGCAATTGGGCATCGAGCAGAAAGAAGCCGCGAAATTTATCAACGCCTATTTCACGCGCTATCGCGGCGTAAAGGTGTACCTGGACGATATTCTTGCCGAGACGCGCAAGACCGGCGTCGCGAAGACTCTGTTCGGAAGAATGCGCCCGATTCCCGAAATCAATTCACCCCAAATGCAGCTGCGCAACTTTGCCGAACGCACCGCGCTCAATTCGCCGTTGCAGGGCACGGCCGCCGATCTGATCAAGATGGCGATGATCAGCATCGACCGGCGGCTGGCGGAAGAAAAGTTTGAAGCTAAAATGATTCTGCAGGTCCACGACGAGCTTCTCTTCGAGGCGCCCACAAAAGAACGCGCCAAACTGGAAAAACTCGTTCAGGAAGAAATGGAAGGCGTCCACAAACTGGCGGTGCCCATCGTCGTCGAAATCGGCGCCGGCCCCAACTGGCGCGACCTGGAATAGTCCTGCTCCCCTGCACAGCGGAACCCTGGCATTTATTTTTTTGATCCTTTCCTTCTGCATTTCCGGGGCGTAGAATCCGCTCAATAGCAAGCTGAACTCGCTCAGCCGGCCCATCCTGTCAGGAGGAAACTATGCGTAGAACGCTCCTCATTCTGGGCGCGATTCTGCTCGCGAGCTTCGGGATTTCACACGCTAAGCCGAATTCCACGCAGGAAAAGCCGGCATCCACAGAGCCAAAAATATCCCCGGAAGACGTCGCCAAAAAGAATCCTGTCCCGCCAACGCCGGAAGGATTGGCGGAAGCGCGCAAGCTTTTTGGCTACAATTGCGCTATGTGTCACGGCAAAGTCGGTGATGGGAAGGGCGATCTCGCTGCGGACATGAAGCTTGAACTCCGCGACTGGCGCGACGCTTCTTCCATCGAGAAGATGACCGACGGCGAGATCTTTTGGATTGTTAGCAAAGGAAAAGGGAAGATGCCGGGCGAAGGCGACCGAACGGCGGAAAAAGTCCGCTGGAACTTCGTGAACCTGGTGCGCTCTTTTGCCAAGAAGGGCGCGGGAGAAAAGGCGAAGAGCGAAAGTCCGCAGAACTAGAAAGCCCCGGCTTCCCTCTGAGCCGTCTTTGACAAAGAAGCCTGAACGATCGCAGGGTGAGTCCGACGAACGCCGTCCCGCCTGTGTTATTCTCACCTCCAATGCATTCCTGGAAGGAGTTTTCCGATGGCCCACGCGGCACAATTTCTGAAATTGGTGAACGAAGCGAAAAAGAAGATTAAAGAGACTAATGTGGCGGACGTGAAGCGCCGCAGCGACGCCGGTGAAAAGTTTCTGCTCGTGGATGTTCGCGAGGACAATGAATGGGTGAAGGGACATCTTCCCGGCGCCGTTCACTTGGGCCGAGGCATCATCGAGCGCGACATCGAGCAACGAGTCCCGGACACGAATACAAAGCTCGTCCTGTATTGCGGCGGTGGATTTCGCTCCGCACTCGTGGCGGAGAATCTGCAGAAGATGGGCTACAACAACGTCGAATCGATGGACGGCGGGTGGAAGGGCTGGCTGGAAGCGGGCTTGCCAATCGCCAGAGACTAGCGACCTCTGGCAGACTCTCGGCCCAAAAATTTGGCTGGGGCGGAAGGATTCGAACCTTCACCGTCCTCATTAACAGTGAGGTGTCCTACCAGTTGGACCACGCCCCAGCGGGCTGTCTTCGCCCCCGATTAGTCCAGGGACGCACAGTATCAGGTAGCTCCCGCCGCAAAAAGAGCGCCGGATGTAGTTCCAAGATACCACGGGTGCGCGCCCGGCGAACGCGTGTAAGTAAAATTTATAACGAGCAAAACAAAAGGTATGGCCCATTTAGGATGTAGCCGATGCGCGTTCGGAATGCATCAGAGTAAATGCGGTGCTCCGTAGGACTCTCTGGTGAATAGCAAATGTGTCTTTGCAGAGAGCAACCGTTTCTCCCGAAGAATTCGAAGGAAAGGACGAATTTGCAAGCTCTGAAATTTCGAATTCGTAGAAGACAATTTGGCACATAGGTTGCATTCCCGAAAGTTTTGTTGGACACTATCGCGTCAAGCACGACTCGGGTTTGCAGCACTGCCCGGCTAACACGTGGGACGTCCTGACCGCAGCTTCCTACCGGAGCGCTCCCCGGCAAAGTGCTGAACAGACATGGCCCAGATTTTTCATCGAAGTACGAATTTCATCGCGCGATTCAGTGTGTTTTCGACGCTCTTTCTGGTCGGAGTGGCGCTCGTCGCCGTCCTCGCGGTGGCGCGCTCGCCCTACATGACGCGGCAAAACATTTCTCGTGAGCAGCCGGTGCAATTCAGCCACAAGCATCATGTCGGCGATGACGGCATTGACTGCCGCTACTGTCATACCGGCGTGGAAACTTCCGCCGTTGCCGGCATCCCGCCGACGAAGACCTGCATGAACTGCCATTCGGTGCTATTCAATAATGCCGCCTACCTCGAGCCCATCCGCGAGAGCTATCGCAGCGATAAATCCATCCAGTGGGTCAAAGTTCACCGCCTGGCCGATTTCGTCTATTTCAATCACAGCATTCATGTCAACAAGGGCGTGGGCTGCTCATCGTGCCACGGGCAGATCAACCAGATGCCGCTGGTGTTCCAGGCCAACACGTTGCTGATGCAATGGTGCGTGGAATGTCATCGCAACCCCGAGCGGGTTCTCCGCCCGAAAGATCAGGTTTTCAATATGGACTGGAAGGCCCCGGATAATCAGGCGGAAGTCGGCGCCAAGCTGAGGGAAGAATACAAGATTCGGACAACGGCCGAGCTCACCAGTTGCTCGACCTGTCATCGCTAATGGACGGTATGCGCGAGCACGAACAACACGAACACATCGACGGTCGGCACGACCACAACGATCCGGCCGGAGATGCGAAGCCGTACGATGGACCGATGGATTTGGCCGCCGTACGCGCCAAGCTCCAATCGAAAACCGGCAAGCAATATTGGCGCACGCTTGAGGAACTCGCCGGCGATCCGCAATTCGAGGAGTTGCTGCATCGCGAATTCCCGCGCCAGGCGCCTTCGGAATGGGACGACTCCGTCGACCGGCGCGATTTTCTGAAACTGATGGCGGCATCGCTGGCCTTCGCGGGCCTTTCCGGCTGCGGCCGCACGCCCGAGCAGTTCGTCGTGCCGTACGTCAAGCAGCCCGAAGGGATGGTCCTCGGCAAGCCGCAGTTTTACGCCACGGCGATGCCGTTTGGCGCGGACGCGATCGGCCTGCTGGTGGAAAGCCACGAGGGGCGGCCGACGAAAATCGAAGGCAACCCCGACCATCCGTCCAGCCTTGGCGCGACGAACGTCTTCGCGCAGGCTTCGGTCCTGAATCTTTACGATCCGGATCGCGCGCAGACGGTCACGAAGTTCGGAGAAATCCAGACGTGGGCGGCGTTTCTGGACAGCGCGCAGGCCATCGCGGCGGAGACGAAAGGCACCAGCGGCGCGGGTTTCCGCATCCTGACGGGAATTGTCACTTCGCCGACGCTAGCTGCACAGATTCAGTCGCTACTGACGCTTTTTCCTCAGGCCAAGTGGCACCAGTGGGAACCCGCCGTCGGCGACGGCACGCGCGAAGGCGCGAAGCTCGCCTTTGGCAGCTACGTCAACACGGTCTATCGCCCGGAAAAGGCTGACGTCATCCTTTCGCTCGATTCCGATTTCCTTGGCAGCGGCCCGGGGCACATCCGCTACGCGAGAGAATTCTCGCGGCGCCGCAAGCTGAATGGCCCGAACGATACGATGAATAGGCTCTATGTGGTTGAGCCGACGCCGAGCGTCACCGGAGCAACCGCGGATCATCGCCTGCCCCTGAGGGCTTCTGATGTGAATCTCTTCGCGCGTGCGCTGGCTGCGAAGCTCGGGCTCGGCGGCTCCGCGGCAGTTCCTCCTGACGCGGAGAAGTGGCTCGAAGCCGTCGCCAAAGATCTCCAGAAACACAAAGGCGCGTCGCTCCTCGTCGCGGGCGAACAACAACCGGCGGAGGTCCATGCACTTGCGCATGCGATCAACGCGGCACTCGCCAACGTCGGGACCACGCTGTACTACACGGCTCCGGTGGAAGCGCAACCTGTGAATCACCTGGAATCGCTGCGCGAATTGTGCAACGACATCGATGCGGGGAAGGTCGAGACGCTTCTCATTTTCGGCGTTAATCCGGTCTATACGGCGCCACACGACTTCCGTTTTGCGTCCCAAATAAGATTCGACGAGAAGAGAAATCGGAAGCCGGTCAAGAACACCATCTACGTCGGTTCACATTTTGACGAAACTGCCGAACTCTGTGACTGGCACGTCGCCGAATCGCACTACCTCGAAACCTGGGGCGATGCGCGCGCTTTCGACGGCACCCTCAGCGTGATTCAACCGCTGATCGCGCCGCTCTATCACACGCATTCCGCGCGTGAAGCGCTTGCGGCTTTCGGCGACAAACCGGGAGTCTCGGATTACGATGTGCTGCGCGACGGCCTGAAGACCGCGAATCCCTCCGCCGATTTCGAAAAGTTCTGGCGGAAAACATTGAACGACGGCCTCGTAGCGGGTTCAGCGTTCGCACCGGTCAGCACCGCTCTGAAATTCAGCGCCGCCGGCCTCGCCGCCGCGAAAACCACGCCAGCGGATGATATTGAATTCATCTTCCGCCCCGATCCTTGCGTCTACGACGGACGTTTCGCCAATAACGGCTGGCTGCAGGAATTGCCGAAGCCGGTCACCAAGCTGACCTGGGATAATGCCGCGCTGATCAGCCCGAAGACTGCGGAGAACCTGAAATTGGCGCACAACGTCGCCTGGCGCGGCGGCGAACACGGCAAAATTTATTCGAACGTAGTTGACATCTCGCTTTCGAACAGCAAAGTCACCGCCGCCGCATGGCGCGTGCCCGGCCAAGCCGATGGCGTAGTCGTCCTTCCGCTGGGATACGGCCGCAAGAAGGCGGGCTACACCGGAACGAACAAGGGCTTCAACGCCTACGCCGTGCGCACTTCCGACGCGCTCTGGTCGGCCTCCGCCCCCACCAGCGCGATCAAAAAAACCGGCGACGACTATCCGCTCGCCTGCACGCAGTATCACTTCAGCATGGAAGGCCGCCAGATTCTGGCGACCGGCACGCTCGAGGAGTATCGCAAGAATCCGAATTTTGCCAACGAGCATGCCGAAGCGCCGCCAAAGGAACTGTCGCTTTACAAGGGCGAAGCGGAATTTCCGTATGACCGCGACAAGTGGGCGATGGCCATCGACCTGAACAAATGCAACGGTTGCAACGCTTGCGTGGTCGCCTGTCAGTCGGAGAACAACATCCCCGTGGTCGGCAAGGACCAGGTGATGCGCGGCCGCGAAATGCACTGGATCCGCATCGACCGCTACTACGAGAAGGCCAAGTCCGCGACAAACGATCCGTCCAGCTACGATGAGTCGCTCTTCAATCCGCCAACGTTTTTCCAGCCCGTGCCGTGCCAGCAGTGCGAGAACGCCCCCTGCGAGCAGGTTTGTCCCGTAGGCGCCACGGCGCACAGCGCCGAAGGCCTCAACGACATGACCTACAACCGGTGCATCGGGACGCGCTACTGCTCGAACAACTGCCCGTACAAAGTGCGCCGCTTCAACTTCCTGCGCTTCCAGGATTGGGAGACGCCGCAACTCAAGCTCTTGCGCAATCCGGAAGTTACCGTGCGCAGCCGCGGCGTCATGGAAAAGTGCACCTATTGCGTGCAGCGCATCAACAACGCGCGCATAGAATCGGAAAAGACGAACGCTCCGATCCGCGATGGCGCGATCGTCACAGCGTGCGAACAGGCCTGCCCGACCGAGGCCATCGTTTTCGGCAACGCCAATGACAAAGCGAGCCGCGTCGCGAAGTTGAAAGCGCAGCAGCGCAATTACTCGCTCCTCGGCGGACTGAATGCGCGCCCGCGCACCACGTATCTCGCTGCCGTGCGCAATCCGAACCCGGAATTGGAGTCGGCATGAGCGCCGGGCAACCACCTTTCGATTCTCCTGAAATCCGCCGGCTGACCCCGGTAATCGGACCGGGGTATACCTACGGGTCGGTCACGGACAAGATCAGCGCGATTGTACTGACCCGCCCAACGTCGCTCGGCTGGTTTATCGGATTTTCGATTGCCTTCAGCCTTATGGGCCTGATGACCGTCGCCATCGGCTGGCTCATCATCAAGGGCGTCGGCATCTGGGGCATCAACATCCCCATCGGCTGGGGTTTTGCGATCGTCAATTTCGTGTGGTGGATCGGTATTGGTCACGCCGGCACGCTGATCTCCGCGATTTTATTCTTGCTGAATCAGAAGTGGCGCACCTCCATCAACCGCTTTGCGGAAGCCATGACGCTATTCGCCGTAGCCTGCGCCGGCATTTTCCCGCTGATCCACACTGGCCGTCCGTGGATGGCGTTTTACATGTTCCCGTACCCCAGCACCATGGGACTCTGGCCGCAGTTCCGCAGCCCGCTGATCTGGGACGTGTTTGCGGTTTCGACCTACGGCACGGTTTCGCTGCTTTTCTGGTTCGTGGGCCTCATCCCAGACCTGGCCACGCTCCGCGACCGCTCCGTCCAGAAGCCCATGAAGGTTATTTACGGCATGCTGTCCATGGGCTGGCGAGGTTCCGCGCGTCACTGGCATCGTTACCAGTCGGCGTATCTGCTTCTCGCCGGACTCGCAACGCCGCTGGTTCTCTCCGTGCACACTGTAGTGAGTTTCGATTTCGCAATCGCCATAGTTCCCGGCTGGCATACCACGATCTTTCCGCCGTATTTCGTGGCCGGCGCCATCTATTCGGGCTTTGCCATGGTCTTGACCATCGCGATTCCGCTGCGCAAGGCCTATGGCCTCGAAGATTTCATCACCATGCGCCACTTGGACAACATGGCCAAGGTCATGCTGGCCACCGGGCTCATCGTCGCTTACGGCTATTTCTTCGAATTCTTCATGTCGCTCTACAGCGGCAACAAATTCGACGTTTTCCTCGTCCAGCAGCGCCTCCATGGCCCTTACGCGCCGTTTTACTACGCGCTGATTCTGTGCAATATCCTGACGCCGCAATTTCTCTGGTCCTACAAGATGCGCCACAACGTCGCGGTTCTATTCATCATGTCCATCGTCGTGAATATCGGCATGTGGCTGGAGCGCTTCGTCATTGTGGTCATCAGCTTGACCCGCGACTTCGTGCCTTCCGCCTGGGGCCGCTACAGTCCCACGTTCTGGGATTGGGCCACGTTCATCGGCACCATGGGCATGTTCGTCACTCTGATCTTCCTTTTTGTCCGCGTTCTCCCGGCGATTTCCATCGCGGAAATGCGCGAACTGGTGGCGGAAACTTCTGAGGACGATAAATAATGCTGCACCGCTCCCACATATACGGCGTGATGGGCGAGTTTGAGACGCCCGAGCAGCTCATTCATGCCGTGGAAAAAGTCCGCGAGGCGGGCTATCGCCGTCTTGATGCTTATGCCCCCTTTCCCGTCGAAGGTCTCTCGGAAGCGCTCGGTCTCAAGCGCAACATGGTCCCCATAATTTGTCTCCTTGGCGGCCTGGCTGGCGGTGTTGGCGGTTTTTTCTTCCAATACTGGGCGTCGGCGATCACCTATCCGATCGACATTGGCGGCCGCCCGCTCAATAGCTGGCCGGCGTTCATTCCCGTCACCTTTGAGCTCACAGTTCTCGGCGCAGCCCTCTCCGCTGTTTTCGGAATGCTCGCCTTGAACAAGCTGCCCCAGCCGCACCATCCGGTTTTCAACGTGCATCGCTTCACGCATGCATCATCGGACCGCTTCTTTGTTTGCATTGAGGCCCGCGACCCCCAGTTTCATCTCGCGGACACCGCGCGTTTCCTGCAGAGCCTCCATGCGCACCATGTTTCCGAGGTGTCGGATGACTAGCGCCTCGCGCTGCCTCGTCGCCGCTTGCGCCGCCGCTTGCCTGGTTTTCGGCGCCGGGTGCGAATATCTCCGGCAGGACATGGCCAACCAGCCGAAGAATAAGCCGCTTTCGCCTTCGCCGTTCTTTGCAGATGGCCGTTCGGAGCGCCCGCTCGTCGAAAATACCGTAGCGCGCGGTTCGCTCTCCAACGACGAACTCTTCGTGCCGAAGGAATCGAACAATTTCCCGTTGCCCGTGAACCTCGCGCTGCTCGAGCGCGGTGAAGAGCGTTACAAGATTTTCTGCACTCCCTGCCACGGCTTGCAGGGCGACGGAAACGGCATGATCGCCATGCGCGGCATGAAGCGTCCGCCCAGCTTTCATCAGGACCGACTTCGCCAGGTGCCCAACGGTTATATCTACGACGTCATGACCAACGGTTTCGGACAGATGTTGGGCTACTCAGCGCAGATTCCGCCGCGCGATCGCTGGGCCATCATTGCCTACGTACGTGCGCTGCAGCTCAGCCGCAACGCGAAGGCCGCCGATCTGCCCGCGGAACTCCGCGACAAACTGAATCAAGGCGGCCCTTCCGGCGATAAACAGGACGGCGCAAAACCGGGCGGCGAGCCGAAGCCGGAAACAGGCAGCACGAAAGATTCGACAGGAGGCAGCTTCTAATGGCTGCGCAGGAATATCAGGCGCCGGAGAGCGTCGGCCGCCTTCAACAACGGGCGCTGGTCATCGGTGGTGTAGCCCTGCTGGTTTCCATTCTCGGCGCGGTACGGACCCCCGGGCTTTTCTATCAGTCCTATTTGATGAGTTTCCTGCTGATTCTCGGCTTGACTGTCGGCTCGCTTGGCCTCGTGATGCTGCAGCATCTGGTCAGCGGCCATTGGGGCATCATCATTCGCCGTCCGCTGGAATCGGCAACTCGCACGCTCCCGCTGATCGTCGCGTTTTTTCTTCCCATCGTGTTTTTCGGCATGAAGTACCTCTACGCCGCCTGGCTCGATCCGGAAGAACTACAGAAAGAACCGCTGTCGCAGTTTCAGCAGGCGTATCTGACCAGCGGGCGCTTTCAAGTGCGCGCGGTCATCTATTTCGTGATCTGGCTTGTGCTGATGTTCATCTTTAATCGTTTGTCGAAGCGGCAGGACGTCGACCAGGCCGACCGCGCCTTGCGCCTTCGCTTCAAAATGCTGGCCGGCCCGGGCATCATTCTTTACGTTTTTGTGATGAGCTTCGCGGCCATCGACTGGGTCATGTCCCTGTCGCCTCACTGGGCATCCACCATTTACGGCTTCCTGTTTGTGGCGGGACAGTTGATCTCCTCGATGTCGCTCATGATCGCTGTCGTCGTGTTGCTGGCGCGTACCGAGCCTTTCGCCAGCGTTCTGCAGAAGCGCCATCTGCACGACTTGGGAAAATTGCTCCTCGCTTTTGTGATGCTATGGGCATATTTCGATTTCTCGCAGCTCCTGATCATCTGGTCGGGGAACCAGCCGGAAGAAATCAGCTTCTATCGTACGCGGCTGTACGGCGGCTGGGGCGTCGTCGCAGTAATCGTGCTGGTGTTCCATTTCTTCGTGCCTTTTTTCCTGCTCCTTTCGAAGGACGTGAAGCGCAACGCGAAAGTGCTCCCGAAGATCGCCATGTGGCTCATCTTCATGCGTCTTGTGGATTTATACTGGATGACCCGGCCGGAATTTACTTCTCGGGCCCTGCCAACCTGGTTGGACATTGTTTTGCCCCTCGCGCTCGGCGGATTGTGGCTCGGCTTTTTCGCTTTCAATCTGAAGCAAATGCCGCTTCTCCCCCTCGGCGACCCAAAACTTGCGGAAGCCATTGAGCACCATGAGCACTGAGTCCCACAACACGGGCCAGGAGCCGCGCCACACGGACGTCTCGTTCGAAGAACGCGACATCAAGGCCGGCACCATTTATGGGTATCTCTTCGCCCTGGCTCTGGCGGTCGTGGCTTCCTTTCTGATTTGCGTTTACATCCTGCGCTTCACCTTGAAATTTGCGGCTTCCTCCGATACGCCTCCGCCGCCGTCTCGCGAGGCTCTTGGCAAGGATTTTCGAGCGCTGCCGCCCGAGCCGCGGCTGCAGGGTGTCCCCGGCCATGAAACCGATCCGCAGGCCGATCTCCGCAAGAAGAATCAGGAAGACGCCGAGGCCAATGAAAAGCTGGAGTGGATCGACAAGTCCGGCGGTGTCGCGCAGATTCCCGTCAAGGATGCGATGAAAATCCTTGCCGAAAAAGGATTGTCCGCCGCGCCTGCGCCGGAGAAGAAGAAATAACGACATGAATAGAGTCCGCCATATCGCGGTAATTGCAATGCTTTTGCTGGGGGCGTGCACTCTGCGCGCTCAGACCATCCCCGGTAACGTCGGCCCGGCGGCTGCGACCATGCCACCGGCTCTGCTAAACGTGGGATTCGAGCCGCCGCTCAACGGGCTAATGCCGCTGGACCTTGCCTTCCGCGACGAAACCGGCCGCAGCGTTCAGCTCCGCGAGTATTTCGGGCAAAAGCCCGTGGTCCTCGCCTTCGTCTACTACAACTGCCCCATGCTTTGCGATCAGGTCGAACAGGGCGTCGTCGGCGTGCTGCGCATGCTCTCGTTCAATCCCGGGCGCGACTACGAAGTTGTTTTCGTCAGCTTCGATTCGCGTGAGACGCCGGAAATGGCTGCCGAAAAGAAAAAGAAGGCGCTGGCTCATTTCCGCCGCCCGGAAACCGATTCCGGCTGGCATTTCCTCACTGGTTCTAAGGAATCGATTGAGGGCGCGACCAAAGCCGCGAACTTTCGTTTCTCCTTCGATGCCAAGTCCAATCTATTTGCGCACGCCAGCGGCGTGCTGGTTCTTACGCCGGACGGCCACATCTCGCGCTACTTCTACGGCGTCGAATATCCCGGCCGTGATATGCGCCTCGGGCTCGTGGATGCCTCCGCGGGAAAGATCGGCACGCCCATCGATCACGTTTTGCTGTTTTGCTATCACTACGACCCCACGGCCGCGAAGTACAGCGCGTCGATTCTCAAGATTATCCGTCTGGGCGGAGTGCTGACGATTCTCTGCATTGTCTGTGGAATTTTGATTTCCCGCCGCCGCGAAACTTTGGCGGCCGCCCGGAATTTGCCCCGGCCGCTTTCCAGTGGCCTGGAACGAGGAGCTCACTAAGCCGTGCAGTCGCAATTGCCATTGTATCCGGAGCAAGCGTCCAACTTCGCGCCGCAGGTGGACGCGCTGATGATGTTCATCACCGCCATCTGCCTGTTCTTTGCGGTTGCGATCACTGCGGCGATCGTGATTTTCTTCTTCAAATTCCATCGCAAACAGCCGGATGCCGTCGGTATTGCCATCCACGGAGATTCGCGGCTCGAGGCCGCTTGGATGATCATTCCGCTGATTCTGGCGATGGCCATGTTCGGCTGGGGTGCGGTCGTCTATGTTGACTATCGCCACGCGCCGCAGGACACGCTGGATGTTTATGTGATCGGCAAGCAGTGGATGTGGAAGGCCCAGCAGCCCAACGGAATGAGGGAAATCAATGAATTGCACGTTCCCGTGGGCCGCAACATTCGCCTGATCCTGGCCAGCGAGGACGTGATCCACGACTTTTTCGTTCCCGCGTTCCGCGTGAAAATGGACGTTGTCCCTGGGCATTACAACACCATGTGGTTCCGTCCGACGAAGCCCGGCCGTTACCACTTCTTTTGTTCGCAGTACTGCGGCACGAACCACGCATTGATGGGCGGCTGGGTGACCGTTATGGAGCCGTCCGACTACGCCGCGTGGCTTTCCGGCTTATCGGGCGGGAGCGTCAATCCCGTCGTCGCGGGAGAAAAGCTCTTTGCCGATAAGGCTTGCGCCACTTGCCATGTTGCCGATGGCACCGGCCGCGCCCCCTCGCTCAATGGCCTTTTTGGCGCAAAAGTTCTTTTGGCGGATGGTTCCACCGTCGTTGCGGATGAAGCCTATATCCGCGAATCGATTTTGCAACCCAATGCGAAAATTGTAGCCGGGTATCAGCCATTGATGCCCACGTTCCAGGGACAGTTGACGGAGGAGCAGATTCTCGCTCTTATCGCCTATATCAAGTCTCTGCAGTCGCTACCGGTTCCCGCGAAGGGTGCCGGGATTGCGCCGACCACGGGGAAGAAATAAGTCATGAGCGACACGCTGACAGCTCCATTGCCAGGCCACAAAATGCCGCATGAGGACTATCTCAACGCCACCTACGGCATCCGCTCGTGGCTGCTCACCACGGACCACAAGCGCATCGCCTTGCTGTATCTCGGCTCGGTGACGTTCTTCTTTTTCATCGGCGGGCTATTCGCCACCATGATCCGTATCCATCTTCTGACGCCAAGCGGCGCCTTGGTTACGCCGGAAACCTACAACAAGCTCTTCACCATGCACGGCGTGGCGATGGTCTTCTTTTTCCTCATTCCCTCGATCCCCTCCGTTCTCGGCAATTTCCTGATTCCGCTCATGATCGGCGCCAAGGACCTGGCCTTTCCGAAGATCAATCTTCTCAGCTGGTACATCTACATTGTTGGCGGCTGTTTCGTTCTGTATTCCTTCGGCACCGGCGGGCTGGACACTGGCTGGACCTTTTACACACCGCTCAGCAGCGTGTATTCGAATTCCGCGGTCACGCCCGCGGTCATCGGCATCTTTATCAACGGGTTCTCCTCGATTCTGACGGGCCTCAACTTCATCGTCACCATCCACACCATGCGCGCGCCGGGAATGACCTGGTTCCGGCTTCCGCTTTTCGTCTGGGCGCATTACGCCACCAGTCTGGTGATGGTTCTGGGGACGCCGGTCATCGCCATCACGCTGCTGCTGGCCGGCCTCGAGCGGATGTTTCATCTAGGCTTCTTCAACCCGGCTCTCGGCGGCGATCCCATCCTCTTTCAACACCTCTTCTGGTTCTATTCGCACCCGGCCGTGTACATCATGATTCTTCCGGCCATGGGCGTGATCAGCGAGATCATTCCCACTTTTGCTCGCAAACCCATCTTCGGATACTCCTTCATCGCCGGATCGAGCATCGCCATCGCGGTCATAGGTTTCCTCGTTTGGGCGCACCACATGTTTGTTACCGGCGAATCCACCTATGCCGCGCTGACCTTCTCGCTCCTCAGCTATCTGGTGGCGATTCCCTCGGCCGTCAAGGTCTTCAACTGGACCTCGACACTTTACAAAGGCTCCATCTCTTGGGACACGCCGATGCTCTATGCCTTCGGCTTCATCGGACTGTTTTTGATCGGCGGCCTCACTGGACTCTTCCTTGCCTGCCTGGGTCTGGACATTCACATTCACGACACCTACTTCGTGGTCGCCCATTTCCACTACATCATGGTCGGCGGCGCGGTTATGGGTTACGTCGGCGGCATTCACTTCTGGTGGCCGAAGATTACCGGCAGGCTCTATCCTGAAGCCTTGTCGCGGGCTGCCGCCGTCACGTTGTTTGTCGGTTTCAATCTGACGTTTTTTCCGCAATTTATTCTTGGCTACCTCGGTATGCCGCGGCGCTACCACACCTATCCGCCGGAATTTCAGGTGCTCAACGTGTTGTCCACGGCGGGCGCATCGATTCTTGCGCTGGGCTATCTGCTGCCGATGCTGTACCTGACCTGGTCCATGCGCTACGGCAAAGTTGCCGGGCAGAATCCCTGGCCGGCCACGGGTCTTGAATGGAAAACGGATTCACCGCCGCCGACCGAAAATTTCCATGTCACGCCGGAAGTAACCTGGGAGCCGTACGACTTTCAGAACCGGCCCGATCTCGGGCTGGTGGCGGGCGCGTCTCCGCTCGCGCCGGCTCATGGAGACGACTAGGCAGTTGAGTTCTGGTGTAGTGACGGACTTCAGTCCGTCCTGTTCGTGGCTGAAGCCAGGCCATAGATTGCCTTAGGAAGAGGAGCACCGCGTGCATCGCACCGGAGAGCTATACGGACATTTTGAAACGCTGGAGCAGCAGAAGGAATCCGCTGCGCTCGGCATGTGGATTTTCCTGGTCACCGAAGTGCTCTTCTTCGGCGGCCTCTTTCTGACCTACACCATTAACCGCCATGCATTCAGCACCGCTTTCGGCATTGGCAGCAACACTCTTGACATCACGTTGGGCGCCGGCAACACCGTTGTACTGATTATGAGCAGTCTGACCATGGCCATGGCTGTCTGGTCCGCGCAAGTCGGCAAGAAGAAATTGGTCAGTATTTTCCTGATCGCCACGCTTGCTCTTGGCACCGTCTTTCTTGGCGTCAAGGCCGTCGAATACAAGCAGAAATTCGATCACCATCTCGTCCCCGGCCGCAGCTTTGACATGAAGTACCATCCCACGCATCCCATGCCCGGCGATGACCTTAAGGAATTGGCCCTGGAGAAGGAGGAAGTGGATAAGGCTTTCGCGCAGGACCCAGACATCAATGCGCATGGCCAGCTCTACTTCTCGCTGTACTTTGGAATGACCGGCTTGCACGCCTTGCACATGATCATCGGTGCAGGCCTGCTCCTCTGGCTCATCAAGGGATCGTTTGCCGGCCGTTTCACGCCGCAGTACAACACGCCCGTCGAAATCGTGGGTCTGTACTGGCACTTTGTCGATATTGTGTGGATCTATTTGTTCCCGTTGTTATATCTGATTGACAGGCACCGCTAGGAGAGTTTGGGAGAGCATCGCGTGTCCGAGCACATCGTTTCGCCAAGAGTTTACATCGTCATTTTTCTGTCTTTGATGCTCGGCACTGGCATCACCGTTTGGGCCGCCTTCCAGAACTTCGGTAAATATAATATTGTCATCGCTCTCGCCATTGCCACGATCAAGGCCACGCTGGTAGTTCTCTACTTCATGCACGCCCGTTACAGTCCCAAGCGCACCCAGCTCGTCATCGTCTGTTCGGTTTTTTGGCTCGCCATCATGCTCGCCCTAACCCTCGCTGACTACGACACGCGTCCGCGCGAAGGCCGTTTGGCATCCGCCAATACCTGCTATCACGCCTAATCTCTTAGCGGTTGGTTACTGCTCGGGATAGCTCACACTTACGGACACGCTCTTGGCGTTGCGCCAGCATTCCCGCCGGCATTCCACCTTCAACAGAACGGTGACGCTGCCAGTGACTCTTCTGCCGGAGTTGTCCTCGCCTCTGAACGTGCCAGACATGCCCGTGCCACTCCCCGCGCACCTCAATGGCAGCGCCAGCGATTCAACCGAGCCATCCATGAGGAAGTAACTTAGCTCAATCATGGACCCGTTGACGCACTTGACGCCCTCCGACCATTGATTGGCGGGCTTATCGTACAGCGCCGTCACGTTGATCTGCGTGCCGTGGATTGAGTTCCCGCTTTCGTCCAGCGCCGTGACGTCCTGCAGCAACGAGTGATCGCCGCCAATTTCGGGGCCCGTTCCGTTCCAGTTGAGCGAGAACGTGTCGCCCGGGGCCTGCGCCTTGGCTGGAACGAGTGCCAGAGCGATCAGAGCGAGTGCCGTAACCAGGGAGAACTTTTTCATTTCTTCTCCTTTTCGCGTCGATCTAGGCTCATCATGCCACCAAACGCGGATAGCTGGGCGTCTCTATTCATCAAAAGCGGGCGCGGCCCTGTGAATAAGTTCATAATGGATTCGGCACCTGGTACGGTGGCACTGGTATCATTCTTGCCCTCTAAGTTCAATTCCATAACTTCGAGCGGGCACGCTTTCGTAGATTATTTTGGTGATTTGGGGAGATTTGGTGACGTTCCGCAGGGAATGCCAGGTCACATGCAGGCGAGAAATAAAAAAAGGGGGAGTAGCGAACCGGCCCAGCCCTCAATCCCCTAAAGGGATCCTCGGTTCGCCCCCCCCACCTCTACAAGAAGTGCAAGCCCCAGGCCAATCCTAAACCCTTTATTTTCAATGAACTGCTGAACGAATTCTGAGTAAAAAAGCTCTACCTCCCCCGAAAATTTACCTGCCATGAGTTGGAGCTACCGAATCCCTCAGGTCATCGCCTGATGCGTGAGTTCCCGGCACGTCCCAGCCTCCTCGGATCATCTCCTGGCCACGGGCTTTCTCCTGCTCCCGGTACGGCAGGGCAGTGGCTTCAAGCCATGACCTGCACGTTCTCAGCCGCTACAACCGCCTCTCGGCTGGCTCGCTCCCGCTGATGGAACGTCTTCGGTGAACGTCCATGCCTTGTGGGGCACCCGCGCGCGGGGTAGACTCTTCGCCTGCGTTTACCGGGAGGTGCGGCATGGCCCGTATCGTTCGCTGCGGCCTGATTCAGGCCCAATGTGAGTGGTCTCCGGAAAAGTTCTCGCTCGGTGAAATCAAAAAGAAAATGATCGCCAAGCACGAGCGCTTGATCGCCGATGCCGCAAAGAAACAGGTGCAGATCCTTGGCCTGCAGGAGCTTTTCTACGGCCCCTACTTCTGCGCCGAACAGCAAACTCGCTGGTACGAGCTGACCGAGCGCGTCCCGAACGGCCCCACGGTCGCGCTGATGCAGAAGCTCGCGAAAAAGCACCAAATGGTGCTCGTCGTCCCGGTCTACGAGGTCGAGATGACCGGCGTCTACTTCAACACCGCGGCAGTCATCGACGCCGACGGCCGCTATCTCGGCAAATACCGCAAGCACCACATTCCGCATTGCCATCCGGGGTTCTGGGAAAAGTTTTACTTCACGCCGGGAAACGCCGGCTACCCGGTCTTCCAGACTCGTTATGCCCGCGTCGGCGTGTATATCTGCTACGACCGCCACTTCCCGGAAGGCGCGAGAATCCTCGGCCTCAACGGCGCGGAAATCGTCTACAACCCTTCCGCCACTGTCGCCGGCCTCTCCGAATATCTTTGGGAGCTGGAGCAACCTTCTCACGCGGTTGCTAACGCTTATTTCGTTGCGGCCATCAACCGCGTCGGCACCGAGCATCCTTGGAAGATCGGCGAATTCTACGGCAAAAGCTATTTCTGCGACCCGCGCGGGAAAATCGTTAAGCAGGCCAGCCGCGACAAGGATGAGTTGCTGGTCGCGGAATTGAATCTCGATGAAATTCAGAAAGTCCGCGATACCTGGCAGTTTTACCGTGACCGCCGGCCGGAATCCTACGGAGAAATCACGCGCACCCGTGCAGCGGAAAGCTCCGAGGCGGCAAACTGAATGGCGCAGCGCCGCAGCTATAGCGCATTTCCAGTCCTTGGTGGGACGCGGGGTGAACCTTCACGATGAGTGAAACGAATACGCTTCGCGCGGAAACCATCGAGAGCAGTTCGCTCTACAACAAAGACCTTGCTCCGGTCTCGATCGAGCGCCGCACCTGGCGCACCTACAACTACGCCGCCCTGTGGATCTCCATGAGCGTCAATATCCCCACCTACATGCTCGCCAGCGGAATGATCGCCGGCGGCATGAACTGGAAGCAGGCGCTGTTCACCGTTTTTCTCGGCAATGTGCTGGTGCTGATCCCCATGCTGCTGAACGCCCATGCCGGTGCGCAGTACGGCATCCCGTTCCCCGTTTTTGCGCGCGCATCCTTCGGCGTCCTAGGCGCCAATGTTCCGGCGATTCTGCGCGCCCTCGTAGCCTGCGGCTGGTTTGGCATTCAAACCTGGATCGGCGGCGAAGCCATCAACGCCATGATCGTGGCCCTTGCTCCCGGTTGGGCAAATTTCCATTCCGGCCCGGCGGTGTGCTTTTTCTTTTTCTGGCTTCTGAATGTGCTGGTAATTCTGCGCGGCATTGAAACCATTCGCTTCTTGCAGGGCATCTCCGCTCCGTTCCTGCTCCTCATCGGACTTGCTCTCCTTCTCTGGGCGCGCAGCAAAGCCGGCGGCTTCGGCCCTATGCTTGCCACGCCTTCGAAGTTTCAAACCTTCGGCGAATTCTTCCGTTTCTTCATCCCCTCGCTCACCGGAGTAGTCGGTTTCTGGGCCACCGTCTCGCTGAATATTCCCGACTTCACGCGCTACGCTCGCAGCCAGCGCGATCAAATCGTTGGCCAGGCGCTCGGCCTCCCCGCAACGATGACCTTCTACTCCTTCATCGGCATCGCCGTTACTTCCGCCACCCTGATCATTTTTGGCGAGGCGTTGTGGAATCCCGTTGCCGTCCTGGCGCGTCTCGGCAATCCCTGGGCGGTGGTCCTGGCGATGATCGCGCTGCTCATGGCCACGCTTAACGTCAACGTCGCTGCCAACGTCGTTTCCCCAGCAAACGATTTTTCCAATCTTTCTCCTCGCCGCATCAGTTTCCGCACCGGCGGCCTCATCACCTGCGCCATGGGCATGGTCATGCAGCCGTGGAAACTGATGGCCGACTACGGCAGCTATATTTTTGGGTGGCTCGTCGGCTACTCCGGTTTTCTCGGCCCCATCGCCGGCGTTCTCATCTGCGATTACTTCGTCGTGCGCAAAAAATTCCTGATCGTCGAAGATCTCTACCAGCGGAGTGGCCAGTACGAATACTCGCGCGGCTTCAATTGGACGGCCGTCGCGGCTCTGGCCGCGGGAGCAGGAGTAGCTTTCGTCGGCCTGGTGGTTCCCCCGCTCCGCGTCCTCTACAACTACGCGTGGTTCGTGGGTTTTCTTATCAGCTTTCTCACATACTTCATCTTGATGAATCGCGTAGAGGTTGTCGCCCAGCCGGCGGACTGAGGAGGATCGTTTTCCATGGATTTCGGCATCACCATCAAGCCTGACATTTCCATCGACCGCATCCTGAGCCTCACCCGCCAGGCCGAAAGCTTCGGCTTTTCCTTCGGCTGGATTTTCGATTCCCACGTTATCTGGAAGGAGCCTTTTCCGCTCCTCACGCTCATGGCCGCCAACACGAAAAAAATGCGCCTGGGTACCTGCGTCACAAACCCCGCTGTTCGCGACGTCACCGTTTCGGCCAGCCTGTTCGCCACCCTCAACCTGGCCTCTGGCGGGCGCATGGAACTGGGCATCGGCCGCGGCGACAGTTCCCGCCGCGTGCTCGGCAAAAAACCCACGACTCTCGAAAATCTCGAGGAATTTGTCCGCATCTTCCGCAACCTAAACGCTGGCAAGACTGTCGATCTGGAAGGCGTCCCCGCAAAATTTCCCTGGACCAACGGCGAAGTTCCGCGCGTCTGGGTCGCCGGCTACGGCCCGAAAGCGCTGCGCACCGCCGGACGCATCGGCGACGGCGTGATTCTCCAGTTTGCCGATCCTGATTTGATCGACTGGTGCCTCGGCTTCGTCCGCGAAGGCGCAAAGGAAGCCGGCCGCGACTTCACCAAGATCGAAGTGATGGCCGCCGCGCCCGTCTGGGCCTCCGACGACCTGAAAACGGCGCGCGAACACGTCCGCTGGTTTCCTGCCCTCGTGTCCAATCACGTGATGGACCTCATCTCCAAATACAAGCCCGAGGAGTTGCCCCCTGCGCTGACCTCTTTCGTAAAAGACCGCGGCAAGTACGACTATCTCCACCACTGCGAAGTCGGCAGCGACAACGCCGATTTCGTCACCGACGAAGTCGTCGACCGCTTCTGTGTGATCGGCCCCATCGAAGAACATCGCAAGAAACTAGACCGCCTCCGCAAAGTGGGCGTCACCCAATTCAATATCTACCTGATGTCCGGCGAAGAAGAAAAAACCCTGGACGTCTACCAGCACAAAATTCTCGCGCACTATGCAAAATAGCTGTAGCTCACCCCTTTAGGGGTGAGGCTTTCCGGAGCCCAACCCGCCCATGCATCCGTCAAAGAACTCTCCAACCAGCCGCCAAGTTGACCCACGTGCCGTCGGCATGATGCGCGTCCTTGCCGATCCCGCAAATTCCTTTTGCCAATCCTATGTTTCTCTGGTACACTATCTCTCAGGTACATCGCTGGCCGCTTCGCCACCCTACCCTCCGCCCCCATTCCGCACCCAAAAATGGTCCGAAATTGCTCAATTTTTGTGCAATGTAAGTCCTTTAAAAGCAACACTTACAAAAAACGTAAGGGGCGGGGGTACCCCCGTTTGGCCCCTTTGCATCCGCTCGCGCGTCACCGAAAATCGGTTCCTGAGGAGCAGAAATGCGTTTTGACACCGTAATCCGCAACGGCACGGTCGTAACGGCCACCGATACTTGCCTCGCCGACGTGGGCATCAACGGCGACAAAGTCACCGCCATCGCTGCCCAGCTTCCCACCGAAAATGCCGGCCGCGTCATCGAGGCGACCGGCAGCTTGGTGATCCCTGGCGGCATCGATGTCCACACCCATCTGGACATGCCCTTCGGCGGCACCACCAGCGCCGACGATTTCCAGACCGGCACCATTGCCGCCGCCTTTGGCGGCACCACCACGCTCATCGATTTCGCCATCCAGTACAAAGGCCAAACGCTCCGCCAGGCCTTCGACACCTGGATGAAAAAAGCCCACGATAAAGCCGTCACCGACTACGCCTTCCACTGCATCATCACCGATCTCGGTTCCGCGCAGCTCGAAGAGATGGGCCAGCTCATCCGCGAAGGCGTCACCAGCTTCAAG
>Ga0209131_1000160_pt1 | contig 48552 bp, 38 predicted proteins | sample GraSoi_2013_40cm_FD_185826 | JGI IMG/M metagenome (GOLD analysis project Ga0209131, IMG submission 185826) | Grasslands soil microbial communities from the Angelo Coastal Reserve, California, USA - Sample 9_17_2013_40cm (SPAdes) (version 2) | ecosystem: Environmental > Terrestrial > Soil >...
CCCGCCGCGCCCGCCGCCCCCGCGGCGGCCACGCAGTCGCAGCCAAGAAAACTGCGCGTCGGGGTGCTCGCCGACGCGCGCGAGCAGCCGCGCTGGCTGATCGAGGCCTTCGCCAAGGTGGCGGCGTCGGAGTTCGCGGAGATCGTGGTGCTCGCCTTCGCCCCGGGCGAAGGCGCCGCCGCGAAGGGATCCGCGCTGCTCGATGCGTATTCCAGGTTCGATCGCTGGGCGTTCGCCGCCGGCCCGGCCGAGCTCGGCGAGCTCGCGCCCCAAATGGCGCACCAGCGCCTGCTCGGGGATCCCACCCCGGCCCGGCTCATCGAGCTCGAGCTGGACGTGCTGTTCGCGGTGGGCGCGGTCGACGATCGCGCCTACGACGGCGTGGCGCGCCACGGCGTGTGGCGCTTCTGCTTCGGTCCCGAGCACCGCGACTCCGAGGCGCTCGCCGGCTGGCGCGAGGTCGCCGAGGACGCGCCGACCACCGGGTCCGGCATCCGGGTGCGCCTGTCGGCCGGCTCGCCGCCGCGGCTCGCCTACGAGTCCTGGTCGCGTACGTATCCGCTGTCGGTCGCGCGCAACCGCAACCAGCTCCTCGCCAAGACTTCCGAGTTCGCCTGGCGCGCGCTGCGCGAGCTGCAGCGCTCGGGCTCGGGCTGGCTCGAGCAGTGCCGGCTGGTGCGGGAAAACCGCGACCAGGCGCCGGTCTCGAACCGCGACGTCCTGCAACTGCTGCCGTCGCTCGGCGGCCGCCTGCTGAAGCGCGGCGTGGAGAAGGCGCTGAACGTGGAGCAGTGGTTCATCGCTTTCAAGTTCACCGCCCCGTTCACCGCCACGGCCGCCGAAGGACGCACCATCCCCGACGATCTCTCGGGCTACACGCGCATCCTGCCGCCGAAAGACCGCCTGTGGGCCGATCCGTTCGCCATCGAGAAGGACGGCCGCCACTATGCGTTCTTCGAGGAGATGCCGTTCGCCGGCGCGAAGGGATACATCTCGATGCTCGAGATCCGCCGCGACGGCACGTGGTCGGCGCCGGTGAAGGTGCTCGAGCGCGACTATCACCTGTCGTACCCGTTCCTGCTCGAGCACGGCGGCGAGCTCTACATGATTCCCGAGACCGCGCAGAACCGCGCGGTCGAGATCTACCGCTGCATCGACTTTCCGCTGCGCTGGAAGCTCGAGCGCACGCTCATCGACGGCGTGCGCCTGGTCGACGCCACCTTCCACCGCGGCGCCGAGCAATGGTGGATGTTCGCCAACGCGTCGACGCCGTCGTGGAGCCTGAACGACGAGCTGCACCTTTTTCACGCCGACGATCTGCTCGGGACCTGGCGGCCGCACGCGCGCAACCCGATCAAGTCGGACGTGCGCTGCGCGCGCCCGGCGGGCAGCCTCTACTGGCGCGGCGGCGCGCTCTACCGGCCGGCGCAGATCTGCGCGCCGCACTACGGCGCGGGGCTCTCGATCAACCGCGTGATGCGGCTCACGCCGCACGACTATGCCGAGCGCCAGGTCGAGCGCGTGCTGCCCTCCGCGAGCCGGGGATTGATGGGCATCCACACCGTGAACCGCGCGGGCGATCTCACGGTGATCGACGCCTGCGCGCTGCGCCGGCGCCTTGCCTGACGCGGATGGGCGCTTTCCTTTACGTCAGAAAAGCCCCCGGCGCCGGCGTCGAAGGCGTTCGCCGCCGCTACGGCGGCGCGCTCGCCAGCCTCGCCGCCAAGCACCTGTCGGAGGGGCAGGCGGTGGACGGCGGCAGCTTCGTTCTGTTCCTCTTCCAGAAGCGGTTCGTGAAGACCGAGCAGGCGGTGCTCCTTCCGCGCGGCGATTTCGCCGCCGCGGTCGGCACCCTCTTCTACAAGGGCAAGACCGGCGCCGCCGCGCTGCGCGCGCTCCATCAGGACTTCGGCGGCCCGGGCGATCTGTTCTCGGATCTTTCCGGCCAGTTCGCGGTGGTGCTGCGCAAGAACGGCCTGCTCTATTGCTTCAACGATTATTTCGGCATCTATCACGTCTATGCCGACGAGCAGGCCGACGTCGTCTCGAGCTCCTTCCTCGCGCTGCTGAGCACGCTGAAGGACGCGCGGCTTTCGCCGCAGGCGTTCTACGAATATGTTTTCGACGGCGCCACCTACGGCGACGAAACGCTCATTCAGGGAATCCGGCGGCTCGACGGCTCGCGAATCCATGCCCTGCAGCCGCGCGCGGAGACCGGGTCGATGCGCGTGCCGAAGCTATGCCGCCTCGCGCAAGTCGCGCCGCCCGCGCGCTTCGACGATCAGGTGGATGCCGCCAACGCGGACCTCGTCGCCTACTTCGAGATGCTGCGCGGGGCGTTCGGCGAGCGTTTCCTGCTCGGGTTTTCCGGCGGCTACGATTCGCGCCTGCTGCTCGCGGCGGCGCGGAAGGCCGGCGTGCGGCCGCGTCTGTTCGTCGGCGGCGCCGCGGGGTCGGGCGATGTGCGCGTGGCGAAGGCCGTGGCGCAGGGGCTGGACCTCGAGCTCGAGCACCTCGACACGGCGGCGCTCTCCAGGCCGCCGGCCGATCGCTTCCCGGAGATCGTCGCCGAGAAGCTCGATCACTACGACGGCGCGGGCATCCGCGGCGCGATCAACGACGGCGAAGAGTACCTGTGGCGCTGCCGCAGGATGGCGAGCGCGCCGCTCGAGCTGAACGGCGGCGGCGGCGAGATCTACCGCGACTTCTGGAAGCTCCCGAACCGCCGCATTCCGATCACGGACTTCGTCGCCAAGGTCCTCGAGTTCAAGAACCTCGACAAGATCGCGGCCACCGAGGCGCGCTTCGACCGCGCCGGCTATCGCGAGGCGCTCGCCGGCAAGCTGAAGGCGTCGCTGCGCACCGCCTCGGACAGCATCGATCGCGAGCAGGTCGCCTCGCTCTACACGATCCTGCGCTCGAACGCGTTCGCCGGCCCGACCGTCAAGGAGATGAATCTGCTCGGTCACAGCCTGCTGCCCTTCGCCGAGCCGAGGCTCTCGCTGCCGAGCTACCGCATCCCGCTCGAGCACAAGGTCTACGGTCGCTTCGAGGCGGAGATGATCCGGCGCCTCGATCCGGCGCTGGCGGCGTTTCCCAGCAGCTACGGGCACCGCTTCTGCGATCCGCTGCCCCTGAAGAAGCGGGTGAAGGAGGCGCTCGACCGGCATTGCCGCAACGTCGTGCCGCTGCCGCTCATCTTCCTCGCCTACAGCCTGCTGCGGAAGAAGAACCAGTACAACAGCTCGCCGTACTACTACTCGGAGGGCTACCTCGAGACCCTCGTGGACCCGGCGAAGCTGCGCGTCGCCGAGTACGTCGACATCGACCGGGTCCGCGCCCTGGACGATCCGTTCGTCCTCAGCCGCGTGCTGGCGGTCGAGGTGCTTCTGCAGACCCGCAGTCCGGCGCGCCACGGCGGCGCGCACGGTGAGAACGACGGCGCCGCCGCCCGGCGCGCCGCATGAAAAGGAGATATCCATGGAAACGAACCCTCTCAGGCTAGTCATGCTCGGCGCGGCCGCCGAGACGCGCGGCAGCATCGCCGCGGTCGTCGAGACCTACCGCGCGCACGGGCTTTTCAAGCGCTGGCCGATCGACTATCTCCCGACCCGCGGCGGCGCCGGGCCGCTCGAGAGCCTGGTGCTCGCGCTGAAGGCGCTGCAGCGCTTCGCAGCGCTTCTCTGGAAGCACCGTCGCGTGGTGCTGCACGTGCACGCCTGCTTCGACGCGACCTTCTGGCGCGACGCGGCCTTCATGGCGCTTGCGCTGGCGGCGCGCTGCCCGGTGATCCTGCACCTGCACGGCAGCGGCTTCGAGCGCTTCCACGACCGCTCGAGCACACCGGCGCGCGCCCTGTTCGCCTTCTTCCTGCGGCAGGCCGCCTGCGTGGTGGCGCCGTCCGAGGCGCTGCGCTCCTGGATCCGCGGCGTGGCGCGCGACGCCCACGCCGTCTATGTGCCGAACCCGGTCCCCGGCGCGCAGGCCTCGCGCCATGAGCCCGGCCAGAATCTGGTGCTGTTTCTCGGGCGCCTCGAGGCGCGCAAAGGCGTCTTCGATCTCCTCGAAGCGGTCGCGGCGCTGCGCGCGTCGGTGCCCGACGTGCGCCTGGTCTGCGCGGGCGAGGGCGACCGCGGCGCCGTGGTGCGCTACGCCGAGCGGCTCGGCCTCGCGGACGCGGTGAAGTTCACCGGCTGGGTCGGCCCGTCGGGCAAGCGCGCGCTGCTCGAGAACGCCGCCGTCCTCGCCTTGCCTTCCTACGACGAAGGGCTGCCGATGAGCGTGCTCGAGGCGATGAGCGCGGGCGTCCCGGCGGTGGTCTCGCCGGTGGGCGCGCTGCCCGAGGCGGTGGTGGACGGCGTCAGCGGCCTGCTCATCGCTCCCGGCGATACCGCCGGACTGAAGCGCGCCCTCGGCAAGCTGCTGCTCGATCGCCAGCTCGCCGCGCGCATGGGCGCGGCGGCGCGCGAGTCGGTGCGGCTGCGCTTCGCGCCCGAGCGGGTGATCCCGCAGCTCGAGGATCTGTACGAGGCGGCGGGTCTACGCTCGCTTGCCGGCGCGCCGCAGCCCGAGCGCACCATAGATCTGAAAGAAGCCGCTTAAAAACATGAGCGGCATCGCCGGCTGGATCGCGACGGCTCGCCGCGCCCGCGGCGAGGAGGCGCTCGGGCCGATGCTGGAGACCCTCGCCCACCGGCGCGCGCCGGGCGAGGCGCTCTGCGGTCTTGCCGACCGCAGCGCGCGCCAGCAGGCGGTGCTCGGCACTACGCTGCGCGACGACGCGGCCGGCATCTCGGTCGCGCTCGACGGCACGATCGCCAATGCGGCGGAGTTGCGCGCGCTGCTCTCGAAGCACGGCTACGCGTTCAGGGAAAAGACCGGCGCCGAGGCGCTGCTGCGCGCGTACCAGTACTGGGACAAGGACGTGGTGAAGCGGCTGCGCGGCGCGTTCGCCTTCGCGATCTGGGACTCGCGCAAGGAGCGCCTGCTGCTCTCGCGCGATCGCTTCGGCGAGAAGCCGCTGTTCATGCGCGAGCACGACGGCGCGCTGTATTTCGCCTCCGAGATCAAGGCGCTGCTCGCGGCGCCGGCCGCGCGGCCGGAGGTGGACCTGCGCGCGCTCTGGGATTTCCTCGCGTACGGCTATGTGCCGGGCGCGCGCACGCTCTTCAGCGGAGTGCGCAAGCTCGCGCCGGGAGCGTACGCGGCCTGGCAGCTCGGGCGCCTGAGCGAGGTGCGCTACTGGGTCGCGCCGGATCGCGACCCGCGGCTCGCGCGGAAGAATTTCGCCAAGGACGGGCGGGACGCGCCGCAGGCCGCGGCGTTCCTCGAGCGGCTCGACGAGGCGGTGCGGCTGCAGCGCGAAGGCGGCGCCGGCCTGCTGCTCTCGGGCGGCCTCGATTCGGCGGTGCTCGGCGCGCTGATGGCGCGCCAGGGCGGCGAGCTCAGGACGTTTTCCCTCGGCTTCGAGGGCGACCCGCGCAGCGAGCTGCGCGAGGCCGCGGCGGCGGCAAAGCACTTCGGCGCACGCCACCACGAGATTTCGATCGCGCCGCGCGAGCTCGTCGCCGCTCTGCCCAGGCTCATCGCGCTGCGCGACGCGCCGCTCGCGCGGCCTTCCGACCTGGCGGTGCACCGGCTGGTCACCGAGGCGGGGGCGAGCGTGCGCGTGGTGCTCACCGGCGACGGCTGCGACGAGGTGCTCGGCGGCTACCGGCGCTACATCGCCGAGCGCGCCGGCGTGCGCGTGCGCAGCGGGCGGATCCAGACCGACGCCGAGCGCGACCGGCTGTCGACCCTGAAGCGGGACGGCGCCCTCCGGCCGAACGGCGGGCCGCACGGCGGGCCGGACGGCGCGGGCGAGCTGCGCCCGGGCGATCCCGGCGCCGCGGGCGGGCCGCCGTTCGACGCCGATCCGCGCGCGAGCAAGCTGCGGCGCATGTTCTATTCCGACCAGACCGGACGGCTGCCCGACGATCTGCTCGAGCGCGGCGACCGCCTCGCGATGGCGGCGTCCCTCGAGATGCGCGCGCCGTACCTCGATCACCTGCTCGCCGAGTACGTGTCCGGCGAGCCCGACGAGCTGCGGGTGCGGGGCCTGTCGACCAAATGGGTGCTGCGCGAGGCCGGCCGCGAGCTGCTGCCGCCGGAGCTGCGCAAGCGGCCCAAGGGCGGCTTTCGCATGCCGGTCGCCGACTGGCTGCGCGGCGAGCTGCGCGAGCCGCTGCTCGATCATCTCCAGGGCGCCGGCTCGCTCACGCGCAAATACTACGACTCGGGGGCGCTCGATCGGGCGCTCGATGAGCACCTGAAGCAAAAGCACAACCACGAAAGCCTGCTCTGGACGCTTCTGAACCTGGAAATCTGGCACCGGACCTACGCCCGCGCCTGAAGCGCACGCTGCGCACCCGCATCGAGCGATTGCGCTGTATGAGCGCCGTCGAGATCGGAAGACGCATGTTGCGCGCGGTGCAGGCGCATGCAGAAGGCGTACGGCTGCAGCACGGCGAGCCGGTTCCCGCACCGGATCTCTCGATTCCGGCCAAAGCCTGGATCCACACGGACCAGAGCGTCCCGCCGGCGCTGTATGTCGCGGCGGCGGAGCGCATCGCCGAAGGCTGGCTCGATGTCTTCGCGCTGCGCGGCGTGGACCTCGGCTCGCCGCCGCGCTGGAATCGCGATCCGCGCACCGGCATCGAGGCGCCGCTCGAGCACGGCAAGTGCCTCGACTACGCCGACCCGGACCGGGTCGGGGACATCAAGTATCTGTGGGAGCCGAACCGGCACCGGCACCTCGTGACGCTGGCGCAGGCTTATGCGCTGACCGCGGAGCGCAAGTACTTCCAGGTCATCGTCGAGCACCTCGACAGCTGGTTCCTCGCCTGCCCGTATCCGCTGGGCGCCAACTGGGCGAGCGCCTCCGAGGCCGGCATGCGCCTGATCAACTGGTCGGCGGCGTGGCAGCTGCTCGGCGGTTGCGCCTCTCCGGTCTTCCAGGCGGAGCCCTATCGGGAATTCCGCGCCCGCTGGCTGCGCTCGGTCTACCAGCACCTGTCCTTCGTGCGCGGCTGGCTGTCGCTGCACTCGGCCGACGGCCGCCTCGTCGCCGAGGCGGCGGCGCTGTTCGTCGGCGCGCTCACCTGGCCGCACTGGCCGCAGTCGCGGCTCTGGCTCGGCGCCGGCAAGGCGCTCCTCGAGCGCGAGGCGCTGGCGCAGACCGCCGCCGACGGCGTGAACCGCGAGCAGGCGCTCGCCAGCCAGCAGCTCGCGCTCGAGACGCAGATCCTGTGCCTGCTCGCGGGCCGGGCGCACGGCCAGAAATTCTCCGCCGCCTACGAAACGCGCATCGAGGCGATGCTGGATTTCCTCGCCTCGATCATGGACGCCGGCGGCAACGTGCCGATGTTCGGCGATGCGGATGACAACTCTCTTTTTCCCTTGTCTTCTAGAAATAATGATCCATATAAATCATTGCTCGCGACGGGAGCGATTCTCTTCGAGCGGGGCGACTTCAAGCTGAAGGCGGGCAAGCTCGACGACAAGACGCGCTGGCTCCTGCCCGACGCGCAGGCGCGCTTCGCGGAGCTCGACAGCGAAAGGACGCGGTTGCCGCTGCGCCAGCAGTTCCCGCACGGCGGCTACTACATCCTCGGCTCCGAGTTCGATACCCGCAACGAGATCCGGCTGCTCGCGGACGCCGGGCCGCTCGGCTACGGCGCCGGCGCGGCGCGCGGGCACGCCGACGCGCTGTCCTTCACCCTGTCGGTCGGCGGCCGCGAATTCCTGATCGATCCGGGCACCTACGCCTACCACGCGCAGCCGCGCTGGCGGCGTTACTTCCGCGGCACCTCGGCGCACAACACGGTGCGGATCGACGGTCTCGACCAGTCGGTGCAGGCCGGCAACTTCGTGTGGCTGCACAAGGCGCGCGCCGGCTGCAGCCTGTGGCTTTCCTCGGCGCACAAGGACAGCTTCGAGGGATGGCACGACGGCTACATGCGCCTGCCCGACCCGGTGAAGCACCGGCGCCTGATCGAGCTCGACAAGCGCGCGCGGCGCGTCCTGGTGGAGGACACGCTGGAGATGGAGGACGAGCACGACGTGGAGCTGCTCTTCCACTGCAGCGAGCGCTGCGCGGTGGACGCGGTCCCCGGGGGTTATGTGCTTTCCCGGAAATCCGCTTCAGTGAAAATTCTCATGCCTGAAGCGGCAAAGTCGGCGAGCCAGGTCTACTGCGGCAGCATGGCGCCGATCTTCGGCTGGGTGTCGCGAGGCTTCGACGCGCGCCAGCCGGCGGCGGCGATCGTGTGGCGCGCGCGGCTAACCGGCCGCGCGGTACTTCGCACCGAAATGGTGGTGCAGGCTGCGGCCTAGAAGCGTGCCGTAGAAGTCGGTGAGCCGCGCGGCGATCGCCTCGACCGAGATCGCGGCCGCGTGCACGCGGCCGTCGGAGCGGCGCGGCTCGCGCAGGAGCGCCGCGAGCGCGAGGCCGAGCGCGGCCGGATCGCGCCGCGCGATCACCGCGCAGTGCTTCACGCCGGCGAGGCGCTCGCGCACGTCGCCCACGTCGACCGAGACCACGGGCAGGTTGCAGGCCATGGCCTCCTGGACCACGGTCGGCGAGCCCTCCGTGCGGCTCGTCACCAGCAGGCAATCCGCCGCGTTCATGTAGAGCGGGATGTCCTCCGGCGCCGCGCTGCCGTCCAGCACGACGAACCTCGGGGCTCCGGCTTTCTTCGCCGCCTCCGCGACCGCGGCGGCGGCGAGCTCGGGATCCTTGACCGCCGGGTTGCGGCCGGCGTTGAACAGGACGATCCGCTCGCCCGCGCCGAAGCCCAGGCGCTTGCGCGCCGCCTCGCGATCGAGCGGCATGAAGATGCTCAGGTCGACTCCCGTCGGCATCACGATGCTCGGGCGCGTGGCGCGCGCCCAGACCTTCGAGCGGATCTCCTTGCTCACGCAGATGAGGCCGCGCGCGCCGAAGGCGGCGAGCTGCGACGCCGCCAGGCCGAGCGCCGAGCGTAGCCAGGAGTACCTGGTGTTGCGATTGATGTCCGTGCCGCGAAAGGTGATGACCAGCGGCGGGCTTTGCTTTTCGACGGAAAAAAACAATGCAAGGGTTGAAACAAGCGCGTTGAACTTGCCGAACTGCGCGTGGACGACGTCGGGCCGCGCGCGGCGGATGGCCTGGCGCAGCTTCAGCACCTGCGCGGCGAGGCGCCACGGCAGGTAGCTCTGGTTGTCGAAGCCGAACACGTCGACCTCGTGGCCCGCGTCGCGCAGCGCCTCGGCCTCGCGGCGCACGAACACGAGATGCGCGCCCTCGAGCACGCCGGGCGAGACGAACAGGATGCGAAGCGGTGCGGTTCTGAGCTTGCGGTCTCCGGACATGCGGCGAAGGATGCAGGAGCGCCGTGACATCCGGGCGGGGCCGCGTGCCGGAGCGGCGTGCTCCTTCCGGCGCATCCGGCGGTTTGAAAATTTTTCCATGCGCCGGTCGGAAGAACGTGCCGCTCCGTGCGGACTACACAACGCGGCGGCGCGCCCGCACGGGGCTCAACGAAATTACCGCATCCTCGCCGGCTATGAAAATAAGCGTGCTGGGCCTCGGATACGTGGGTGCGGTATCCGCAGGCTGCCTTGCCCAGGACGGGCACGAAGTCATCGGCGTCGACCCCGAGCGCACCAAGGTCGATCTGATCAATTCCGGACGCTCGCCGATCATCGAGAAGGGCATCGGCGAGATCGTCACCGAGCAGGTGGCGGCGGGAAAGCTGCGCGCGTCCAACGACGTCGCCGCCGCCGTGCGCCACACCGACCTCGTGCTGGTGTGCGTGGGCACGCCGAGCCTGCCGAACGGCGGCATCGACCTGCGCTACATCCGCCGCGTCTGCGAGCAGATCGGCCAGACGCTGAAGAGCCACGACGGCGCACCGGTGATCGTCATGCGCAGCACCATGCTGCCCGGCACCATGCGCGACGTCGTCATTCCGCTGCTTGAAAAAGCTTCGGGAAAAAAAGCGGGTGAAGAATTCGGCGTGTGCATCAATCCCGAGTTCCTGCGCGAGGGCACCGCGGTGCACGACTACTACCATCCGCCGAAGACGGTGATTGGCGAGATCAATCGCGCGAGCGGCGATTTGGTGGCGACGCTTTACTCCAGATTTCCGGGACCGATGATCCGCACCGACATCCAGACCGCGGAGATGGTGAAGTACGCCGACAACGTCTGGCACGCGCTGAAGGTGGGCTTCGCCAACGAGATCGGCAACATCTGCAAGGCGGTGGAGATCGACGCCCACAAGGTGATGGAGATCTTCTGCCAGGACCAGAAGCTCAACCTCTCGCCGTACTACCTGAAGCCGGGCTTCGCCTTCGGCGGCTCCTGCCTGCCGAAGGACGTGCGCGCGCTGCTCTACAAGGCGAAGACGCTCGACGTCCCGGTGCCGATCCTCTCCTCGATTTTGCCCAGCAACCAGCAGCAGATCGACCGCGGCGTGCAGACGGTGGTGGAGAAAGGCAACAAGAAGGTCGGCATCCTCGGCTTCAGCTTCAAGGCCGGCACCGACGACCTGCGCGAGAGCCCGATGGTCGAGCTGGTCGAGCGCCTGCTCGGCAAGGGCTACGAGCTGAAGATCTACGACAAGAACGTGAGCCTGGCGGTGATCCACGGCGCGAACCGCGACTTCATCCTGAACCGCATCCCGCACATCTCGCGGCTGATGGTGGACAGCATCGACGAGGTCTTCGCCCACGCCAAGACCATCGTCATCGGCAACGCCGCGCCCGAGTTCGCCGACGTGACCACGCGCATCGGCGAGGGCCAGACCGTCATCGACTTCGTCCGCGTCTGCAATTCGCGCACGGTGCTCGGGGTCTACGAAGGAATATGCTGGTAAGCGCGGGGTTCCGCTCGGTTCCTTTTCTCGAGAAGCTCAGGAGAAGGGGCACGGAAGTGGAGCGCCAGTTCGCCTTCCTGCGGCGGCTGTTCACTCCGCGCACCGTCTTCATGCACTACGGCGCGCACGACTGCGCCCTCGCGCTGCAGGCCGCGAGCTACGTCGAGCGCGTGTACGCGGTCGACGCGCTCGAGGGCATCGCGAGAGAGGCGAAGCGCGGCGTGCGCCTGCCCTGCAACCTTCGCTTCGTCGACTCGCGCGACCTGCGCGGCGTCGGCGAAGGCACGGTGGACGTGAGCTTCAGCGACCGCCTGCCCGTGAGCGGGCTGCGCGAGATCCGCGCGAAGCTCGCGCCGCGGGGGCAATACGTCTTCCAGCTGAACGAGCTGCGCAGGGAGGCGCGCGAGCGTCTGCTCGAGGCCGGCTTCTCCGGCGTCAGGACCCATTTCCTGGCCAACCTCCTGCACAACCCGAGCCTCGTGACGGCGCTCAAATGACGAAGCGCGTTCTGATCCTCGTCGAGAATCTGCCCAGCCCGTTCGACCGCCGCGTCTGGCAGGAGGCCACGACGCTGCGCGAGGCGGGTCACGAGGTCTCGATCATCTGCCCGACCGGCAAAGGCTACGAGAAGAAGTTCGAGTCGATCGACGGCATCGATATCTGGCGCTACGACCTTCCGGCGGAAGGCGAGGGTGCGCTGGGATATCTTGTTGAATATTCCGCTGCGCTTGCCTTCACCTTCTTCTTGAGTGTGAAGGTTTTTTTCAAAAAGGGCTTTGACGTCATCCACGCCTGCAATCCGCCGGATCTGTTCTTCCTGATCGGCGGGTTCTACAGGCTTTTCGGCAAGAAATTCCTCTTCGACCACCACGACGCCAACCCGGAACTCTACGAGGCGAAGTTCGGCCGGCGGGATTTCTTCTGGAAGCTCATGCTGTGGGTGGAGAAGCTGACCTTCCGCACCGCCGACGTCTCGATCGCCACCAACGAATCGTACAAGCGCATCGCCATCGAGCGCGGCGGCATGGCGCCCGAGCGCGTGTTCGTGGTGCGCAGCGGCCCGAGCCTCGAGCGCCTGAAGATCGTGCCTCCACAGGAGCGTCTCAAGAAGGGCCGCAAGCACCTGGTCGGCTATGTCGGCGTGATGGGCCGCCAGGAAGGCATCGACCTGCTTCTTCAGTCGATTCACTTTATCGTGAAAAGGATGAAGCGAACCGACATCCAGTTCGGCCTGGTCGGCGGCGGCACTTCGCTGCAGGAGATGCGCGACTTCGCCGTGGCGCTGGGGGTCGACGACTACGTGACCTTCACCGGCCGCGTCCCGGACGCGGAGCTGCTCGCGATGCTCAACACGGCGGAGGTCTGCGTGAACCCCGACGTCGCCAACCAGATGAACGACATCTCGACGATGAACAAGATCATGGAGTACATGGCGCTCGGCAAGCCGATCGTGCAGTTCGACCTCACCGAGGGCCGCTTCTCCGCGCAGTACGCTTCGCTCTACGCGAAGAAGAACGACCCGGCCGACTTCGCCGCGAAGATCGTCCAGCTGATCGACGACCCGCAGATGCGCTCGACCATGGGCGCCTACGGCCGCAGCCGCGTCGCGAACGAGCTCGAGTGGCGCTACGAGGCGCCGAAGCTCCTCGCCGCCTACGACGCCCTGACCGCCGCCCGAATCCCGCAGCAGCGGCACGCTACCTAGCGTAGCGCGCCGCCCGCGGCGGCGAACGCTTCCGAGCGAGCGTTCGCCGCCGCTTCCTGCCGCGTCAGCGTCAGCTTCCGCTGCCGTTCACGCCGAACACCATGTTCGCGCTGCCGTCCTCGTGAGCGCCGACGTCCGGCAGCGCGCCCTGGAATTGGTACGGGGCCGGGAGGTCGTCGTTGAAGTTGGGCAGCTTCGAGCCCTGATCGTAGCCGGGAGACGTCGGCTTGAGGCGATAGGTCCCGGCGGCGAACGCCGAAGGCCCCTCGCCCGTCTTGAAGTCGGGCGTGCCGAGGATCGGGTTGAGATAGGGCGGCGCCCCGCTGAAGTTTTCCGCCAGGTCGTAGCCGAAGTCGTTCGACGTCGCCGAGATCTGCGCGTACGGGGTTCCGTTGACGTGCCAGTCGAGATAGATGTTGTTGCGCGACACGGTGTTGTTCACGACCTCGTTGGTGTTGCCCTGGATGCCGCCCGCGTGCCCGAGGCGGCCGAGAGAGGGATCGAGGTACTCCATGACGCTGTTGTGGAAGAGGTAGCGCCGGCCGTTGCCGCTGCCGTTCTGCGAGTTCCCGGACTTGTACGCCTGCCCGCGCTCGTCGGCGGTCCAGGCGTTCGCCCACTCTTTGCGCGAGCGATTGTTGACGTTGCGCCAGACGTACGCCGGCCCGATGGAGACCGAGTCCGTCGCGACGCCGATCGCGCACATGTCGGTGTAGTTCTTCCACACGCGCACGTTCATGCCGCCGCCTTCCGCCTCGATGCAGTCGTCGGTGGAGTGCTGGATGCGGTTCATGTAGATGTCCGAGTCCTGCCCCGGCGCTCCCTGCTGGGTGTCGTTGCTGCTGCCGCTGATGCCATCCTGCATCCAGTGCGCCGGCGAGCCGTCCCCGTTGGTCACGTAGATCTCGTTGTAGCGGATGACGTGGTTGCCGCCGGTGTCCGTCATGTCGATGCCCTTGGGGCCGTCCGCGCCGAACGGGCGGAAGTTCGCGCTGAACTGCGGATCGTGAATCTTGTTCCGCTGGATCACGAGGCGGCGGATGCCGCGGTGTGCCGTCGCGCTGCTGCCCGTCGCCGTGCGGATCCCGGCCTGCTCGTTTGCGCCGATCGGGTTGGCGCCGTACGGCGCCGCCTGGAACCTGCCGGCGCTCGCGCTGCCCCAGCCGCTGATGTCGGACCCCTCGATGACCACGTCGTGCACGTCGTCGTCGATCCAGATGGCGGCGTTCATCCCGCCCTGCACCGTCACGTTTCTCACGATCACGTACGACGCCGAGATGCGGATGCCGAGGGAACTCGAGTTGTTCGTGTTCGCCGTGATCACGGTGCCGTTCTGCGCGCCGCTCAGGACGCGGTAGGCCGTGGCCGTTCCGCCCGTGCTCACCTGCAGGGCGGGAGCGTTATTGGCGCCGTTCGAAATGGCCGCCGCCAGCTGCTCCGTCGCCGCCTCGGGGAACTGCTCGTTCCAGGTGGTGGCGGGCGTTTCCTTCACCCAGGTGATGTTGTTGGAGGCGTCATATTTCCCGAACTGCATGACATAGGCGGTGTTCGGATCGAGGTGCACTACGCTGCCGCGCGCGGGCTCGAGCGCGGTGCCGTCCACGGTAAAGGCGCGGGTGTCGTAGACCATGTCGTAGCCGCGCCGCCAGGTGCTCTCGGCGGCTTTACGGTATTGCACCGGAACGCCCTTGCCGGACAGCGGGACATCGGTGCCCGCCGGCGTCCAATACAGGCCGACGCTGTGGAAAGTCGACACGGTCCGGCCCTCGTGTGGCAGCGAAGGCGGAATCCCGTTAGGGTCGCTCACCTGGATGTCCTGGGCGGCCGGCGCCGAGGTGCCGTTCACGTTCGTCGCGGTAAGCGTCACGTGATAGGGGCCCGGTGCGGCGTAGGTGTGCGACTGAACCTGGTTCTTGTCGCTCCAGATCGCCTGCTGGCCGTCGCCGAAGGTGATGTTCAGGCTGGTGATCGGGGAGCCGTTGTCCGCCGAGCTCGAGGCGTTGAAGTCGACGATCGTGGTGCCCACCCGCTGGCTCCAGGTGAAGCTCGCTGACGGCACGCCCGGCGACGCCACTGCGATGGTCTGCGTTTTAGGCGCCGAAGTGCCGAGCGCGTTGGTCGCGGTGAGCGTCGCGGTATAGGATCCTCCCGCGGCGTACGTGTGTGACTGGTGGACGTTCTTGTCCGTCCAGTTCACGTCCGCCGTGCCGTCGCCGAACTGCAGGCGCAGGTTGGTGATCGGCGAGCCGCCGTCGGTGGTGGCCGCGGCGTTGAAGTCGACGGCGAGCGGGGCCACTCCGGTCGTCGGTGTCGCCGTGAGCTGCGCCGTCGGCGTCGTCGGGCCTCCGGTATACGTAACGCGGAGGATAGGGCGGAACGCCTCGCGACCGCTGGTGCTGGCTTCCTTGGAATAGAAGGATTTGGGCTTGGAGGGGTCGCCGCCGCCGACATAGACGACCTTCCAACCGAAGTTGCTGGCGGGGTTGGCGGCGAAGGCCTGGACGCCGGAGGTGACGTCGATGTTGAGCCATATGTTGATGTCGGTGGCGACGGTGCCCTGTCCATCGGGAGTCGCGGCGACATCCTGCGAGCCCATCGCCCCGGCCGTCTGCCACGAGACCCCGCTTGTGGCCTGGGTCCACGTTGCCTGCATCTCGTCCCAGTTCTTGAGGAAGCGGCTCGCCTTGAACGTCGAGTCGCCGGTGACCGGCCCCCAGATCTTGTAGAGCGACAGCGTGGCGGAGGTGATGGTGGCGCCGTTGGGAACCGGGCCGCCCTCGGACTGGAAGATGGCGAAGCGGATCGCGAGCGAAGTGCTGGTCTCGGCGATGAGGGCGTAGTCGGTGGCGCTGCCCTCGTTGGTGCCGCCGTTGCCGATCCTGGTGTCGGCGGTGCCGGTATAGGCGTTGAGGCCTTGCTGCAGCGTGACAGTGGTTTGCGCGAGAGCGGGTATCGCGAGCGCGAGCCACAGCAGGGCGAGCGCGGCGCGAAGGTAACGAGCGGGCATGGAGGACTCCGGGAGGACGGTGGCGAGAGAAGAGCGGGCGGTCGTCATGGCGCGACGATCTCGATGGTCACGGAGTCGTTGGTCTCCGCGCCGCCGGCAAGGCGGCCCTTGGTGGCGAGGGTATGCGTGCCGAGCGCGAGACCGCTCGTGCCGAGCGTCCACGTATACGGCGCCGTCGTGTCCGTGCTCACCAGCGCGCCGTCCAGGTAGAACTCCACCTGGCTGACCGTCATCGTCGAGCTGCACGTGCTCTGCACCGTCACCGGCTGGCCCTGCGCGACGCGGTGCGGCATCACGTACACCGTGTCGTTGTTGCCGACGATGTACCGGCTGAGGCCGAGCAGCAGGCTGCAGCTCCGCGGCTGCACCAGCAGGTCCCGGGTCACCGTGACGACGTTGCCGTTCGTGTCGGTCGCCTGCACGAGCAGCGTGTGCCGCCCGTACGAGGATGCGACGTTGCCCGGCGTCCACGGAAACTGGTACGGCGGCGCGATGGTGCCGGCCTTGAAGGCGCCGTCGACGAGGAAGTCGATCTGCCTGACGGGCCGTCCGTCGGTGAAAGCGGCGGAGAAGGTGATGGTTTCGTCGGGCAGGATCACCGATCCCGGCGAGAGCGTCACGGCCAAAGCGGGCGCGGTCACATCGAAGGTGGTCGTTGCGCTCGTGGATCCGGAGGGGGAGAACTTGCCGTTGATGGCGACCGTGTGGCTGCCGACCGGGAGCGCGCTCGTGTCGAGCGTCCAGAAATAGCTCGAGCTCACGTCCGAGCCCCGCAGCTCGCCGTCGGCGGAGAACTCCATCTCGGTGACGGTCTTGTAGGAGCTGCATACGCCTTGCACGGTAAGCGGCGTGCCCTGGACGACGGAGGTCGCGCTGAGGAGACCGCCGCAGTTGTCCGCGAGCAGGATCAGGTTGCGAGCCTCGATCGCCACGCTGCCCTGGGCATCGGTGGCTTCGACTCGCAGCGCGTGGCTGCCGAGGGCGTCGCCGGCAGCGGTCGTCCAGCTGTACTGGAACGGCGCGGTGGTATCGGTCGCCTGCAGCACGTTGTCGATGTAGAACTTGACGGACGTGAGCGCGCGCGCATCGGCCGCCTCCACCGAAAAGTCGAAGCGCTCGCCCGCGGTGCGGTTGACGGTGAGGCCCGGGTTGACCGACACGAACAGCTCATACGTGCCGGAAGGCGTCGTGGAGAAGGTCACCTGGTTGTCGGTGCTCGTGGAGGCCGCGCTCGCGGTGCCGGCGCCGTTCTGCGCCGCGCCGGCGGGGATCGATACCACCACCGTGCCGGCTGTGGTCATGCCGCTCACGGCGACGTTGTACGTACTGGGACCGCCGCTCACCGTCACGGTCTTGGTGCCGCCCGCCGTCCCGCTCACCGCGACGTCCGAGCTCGTGAACCCGGTGACCGCTTCGCTGAAGACGGCGGTGAAGTTGATGGGCGAGGCGCTGCCCGGGTCCGCCTGGCCCGCCGCCTGGTTGATGGTGACCGTCGGCGCCCCGGTGGGAGCGGAGAAGGTCACGTTGTTGTCGGTGCTGGTGGAAGCCGAATTCGAGGCGCCCGCGCCGTTCTGCGCCGCGCCGGCGGGGATCGAGACGATCACCGTCCCGCTCGTGGTCATGCCGCTCACCGCCACGTTGTAGGTGCTCGGACCGCCCGAGATCACCACGGTTTTGGTGCCGCCGGCGGTTCCCGTGACCGTGACGTCCGTGTTGGCGAACCCGGTCACGTTCTCGCTGAACACGGCGGTGAAGTTTAGGGTCGAGGCGCTGCTCGGATCGACCTGACCCGACGCCTGGTCGATCGTTACGCTCGGTCCGCTGGGCGGGGGCGTCGGCGCGGCGGCGCGGCCGAACGTCATGGTGTCGGCGCCCGACTGCGCGCCGACGTCGCGGGTCGAATACTGGTCGTTGAAATTCGGGATGGCGACCCCGGCGTTCGCTCCCGTGCCGGTGATCTGGAAGTTGCCGGTCGGGCTCGTCGCGGTGGGACGGGTCGTGGGATAGCCGCCCGTGGGAAAGTTGGTTCCGACGGCGTAGGTCGGCTTGGTGTTCGCGAAGCCATGCGTCTCGGACGGGAAGCTGACCGCCCGGTCGCCGAGCGGCGCGGTGCCATTGAACATATCGAAGTCGATGCTGCAGCGCACGTTCGGGTCCGCTTCGTGATCGCCGCAGAACAGGTCGAAGATGTTCTCGTGCCAGCCGTCCTGCCAGATGTTGTTCTTGCTGTAAGTGTTCCAGAAGTCTTCGTCGCGGCGTATCGCGGAGCCGGCGCCGCAAGGGAAGGTGACGGCGCCGCACGTGCTTGGTGGGGCCTGCAAGGCGGTGTTATGGAAGTAATAGCTGCGGCCGGCGCCGATGGTGTTGCCGCCGTCCCCCGCCTTGATGAACGGCCCGCGGTCCGCCGCGATGGTGTTGGTGTCGTCCGGGTTCGAGGTCGGGACGGTCATGCGCGCCTGCACGTCGCTCACGTTGCGCCAGACGTACAGCGGTCCCTGCGTAACCCAGGAGTTGGCGATATTGACGAGCACCTTGTTCGTGTAGTTTTTCCAGATCCTGACGTTGCGGTTGAAGCCTTCCGACTCGATTCCGTCATCGTGGGTATGCGAGATGTGGTTGCCGTAGATGTCGGAATCGGCCCACGGGAATCCGGGATCTGGGGTGTTGCCGAAGGTGGTCTTATTCTCGGCGCCGGTCACGGCGTCCTGAAAGTACTTGATGCCCTGCTCGGGGTATTCGTAGTACTTCAGGCTCGGATTGGATTCGGTGGCGAAGAAGTCGTTGTAGCGGATGACATGGTTGTTGCCGCACTTCTCGAAGTTGGTGGCGCTTGGGCCGGTGGGATGAAAGGGAGACCCGTTCTGCGCCGCCGCCGTGGTGTTATCGGGCTGCAGGATCTGCGACTGGCCCCAATAGGTGGCCGACCAACGCGCGTCGTGGATCAGGTTGCGCTGGATAACGACCTGGTTGACGCTGCGGTTCGCCGGATTCCTGCACTGGATCGCGCCGTCGCCATCGGGATGGTGCGACAACGTTCCGTTACCGTCGTGCCCCCAACCGCCCCAGCCTCGCATCTCGTTGTCGTCGATGACGATGTGGTGGTTGTTGTCGTTCATCGAGATGGCGGTGCGCGCGCAGCTCGCGAGGTCCAGGCCGCGGATGACGACGTGCGAGGCGCCGTTGATGTTGACGCAGTTTTCGCCGTTGCCGTCGACCCCCTGCACGAGCATGCGCGAAGCCGGATAGTTCGCGCCCTGGATGACGGCGTAACTCGCCGGGTCGGCGGCGTTCGAGACCGTCACGGTCATGACGCCGTTCGCCGTGCTGAACGTCGGCGTCGTCGTGCCGGTGGCGCCGTTGATGTCGATTCGGCGGATGCTGGCCGGCACATTGACGAGGTATCCGGCGGCCGGCGTGAAATCGTCGCTCCAGGTGCGGGTGCACTGCGTCTGGTTCGCGCTGGTGCAGGCGCCGGTCACGGGCAGCACGCATTCGTTCGCCCCGGTGTCGCAGCTCGCGGGGCTGCTCGACCACGCGCCGGTGCCGAGCTTGAGCTGGATCTCGTAGGGGGTGTTCGGCTTGAGCTCCACCAGGCTGCCGCGGTACTCGGTATTGCGCGCGTCGAACCAGAGGTCCAGGCCGTCGCGCCAGGCCGTCGTGCCTTGCTCCCGGAAGCGCACCGTCGCCGTCTGGGTGGCGCTGATCCCGCCCGGCGTCCAGTAGAGGCCGATCGACTCGAAGGTGGTGACCGCGTTCCATTGCGCCGCGGTGCTGAAGCTCGGCGTGGCCTCGGCGGGCCGAGTGATGGCGTAAAGCGCGAGCGCGATCAGGGCGAGGGTGAAGAACAGGTTTTTGGCGCGGTTCATGGGGTGGGCCCGAAGAGTTGAGGTACTAGCGCGCGGGGATTCGATCGAATCAGGCGCGGACGGGAGGATGCATGAGTGCAGCGTAAGGATGCGGAAAGTTCCGCGCAGTCCTCCTGTCAGCATTCGCAAGAGCGCCGCCCGGCGTGAGGCCGCCGCCCGACGCCGGCGCCGGGTGCGATGGCTCTTCTGAAACATCGTGCGCGCGCGGGCGCGCGATTTTCTCGACACGGCCCCTGCGCGTCTATAGTCCGCGGTACTTGCGGCCTGCGCCGCTAAGACCTCCGATAAGCGAGTACGCGAAATGCCTGCATGGCCCGCCCGGCGCAGCCTTCGTTCGACGTACGTTCTCGGTCCGCCTTGCATCCTCGGCGGTTGTGAAGAGATCCTGGAGATGGTCGCTGATCGCGCTTGCCGGCGCCGCGGTCGGGGCCGCCATGCTGGCGGGCCCGGAAGAATCGAGCAGCGCCGGCAGCTCGAGCGGCGCGCCGCCCGAGCTGCCGGGGCGCGCTCAGGCGGATCGCCGCGCCCCGTCCTCGCCGCCGCTCGCGCTGCCGCAACGGCAGGGGATGCGGGACGCACGCGCCGATCTCTTCGCCCCGCCGGCGCCGCCGCCTGCGCCCGCGCCCGCCGCCGCCGCGCAGGCCGCGGCGCCGGTCGCGCCGCCCAATCCGTACCGGCTTGCCGGCACGGCCCGTTTCGGCGAGAAGCTGGTGATCCTGCTCGCCCGCGGCGATGCGCTGGTCGAGGCGAAACAAGGCGAGCCGCTCGACGATCTCTACAAGGTGCGCTCCGCGAGCGCCGAGAGCGTCGCCCTGATCTATGCGCCGCTTGGCATCGAGCAGCTCGTCGAGGCGGGCTCGCCGCCCACGCTTCAGTAGACCGCCGGCATCTGAGCCGGGCGGACTTGCCGGCAAGCCCGGCCTCTGAGCCGGGCGGACTACAGGTCCGCGCGCGGTGTCTTCACTGCTGCGGGGCGAGTATGGCGCCCTGATACCGGAGGAGACCGGGTGCCATGAAATCGGCCAGCTTGAATTCCATTCCCCTGAATGCATTGAAGCGCGGATCGGCGGCGCAGCCGATGAGCTTCGGCGAGCTGAAATTCCTGCTGCGCTGCGACCTGTACCGGTACGAAGGGCGCCAGGATTTGCGCGCGCTCGCAAGGACCTTCCGCGGCAGCCCGGGCTTCAAATACACGTTCTGGATGCGCGTTTGCCGGTACCTGCGCGGCTCGCCCGTGCGCTACCCGTTCTTCCTCTTCGCGAAAAGCATGCTCGAGCACTGCAAGTACAAGTTCGGCATCGCGATCCCGTTCGAGACGCAGATCGGGGAAGGGCTCTATATCGGGCATTTCGGCGGCATCGTCATCAACGAGCTCGCCGTGATCGGCAAGAACTGCAACCTCTCGCACGACGTCACCATCGGGCAGACCAACCGCGGCGCGCGCAAGGGTTGCCCGGTCATCGGCGACAACGTCTACATCGGGCCCGGCGCGAAGGTGATCGGCGGCGTGTCGCTCGGCAACCATGCCGCCGTGGGCGCGAATTGCGTGGTCACCCGCGACGTTCCGGACAACGGCGTGGTGGCCGGGGCGCCGGGAAGAGTGATCTCCCGCCAGGGCTCGGCCGACTACGTGAATCGGACCCTGACCTGAGGCGCGCTCACGGACCGGTGCCGGCGCAGTAGGTGACGGGGGCGTCGAGCTCGACCGGAAAATCGGCCATCCGGACGGCGTCGGCGCTCTTGCCGCGGCGGAGCCGGTCGTGGACCGCCGAGGTGCTGCGGTTCGCGATATCGAGGGTGTCGTGGTAGGACCCGATCTTCAGCAGCGGGTTGACGCCGCTATACAGCGTGTTGATCGGCCCGCGCTCGAGCACCTTCCTGACCGGACCGCCGGCCTTGCGCGCCCAGATGCTGTGGCTGCCTTGCCCGGTGGAAGACCACTTGATGCGGTGGACGAAGTCGTACCAGACGTCTTTCTGCAGATCGTCCAGCAGGCATTGACCGATGTCCCTCAGGCCGGCCGTGGTCCGGTAGCCGTACTGAGTGTGGATGCTGTCGATTCCTCCCTGCCCCGAGCTCCAGGCGCGGAAGAACGTCCGCAGGGGCGAGCCGCGCTGGTTGACGCCCATGACGAAATTGATGCCCGGCGGGCTCCAGAACGAAAGCACGCTCATGCCCCAGCCGTGGACGTCTCCCAGCTTCGAATCCCCCGGTATCAGCAGCGAGTGCGCCCACCACTGCTCCACGCCTTCGCCGGCGCCGGTCTCGGCGGGGGTCAGCTGGATCTGGTTGCGCTCCATGCCCGCGCCCGAGTTCGCCACGTTGTTATCCAGCTTGAGCGTGGCGAGCCGGATCGCCGAGGCGCCGTCGCGGCCCGGGCTCACGAGCCGCATGCGCTCCCCGCAGCTCTCGACCGCGGGGTCCGAGCAATTCGCCTTGTTCAGCACGTCCCATTTGAGATTGCCGAGCGTCGTGGTCGTGATGTAGGTGTTTTCCGAAGGACTTTTCTGCGGCGGCGTATTGAAGCGGGTGTCGGCGGCTTCGAAAGAGACGCACAAATCGGCGGCGCCGCAGTCGGGCGTCCCGTTGGCCGGCGACTGCGCGAGCGCCGGGGCCGCCGGCACGAAAGCGAGAATCAGGGCCGCACCGTGCGAGAGATTCAACATGGTTTTTTCAATCCGGTTTGACGGCCACGGCGCCGACGCGCTGCCGGTCGAGGTAGACGTAGCGGTCGAGCGCGTCGATCCGCGCTCGCGCGACGCTCGCGCGGATGTGCGAGTCGTCCTTGTACAAGGGCCTCCCGGCTTCGTCCGCGCTCGGACAGTAGGCGGGGCCGCACAGCCAGTCGATCGGATCGACCACGCTCGCGCCGGCTTTCGCGGCGATCTGCCTCAGGCGCTCGTCGATCGGCGTGCTCAGCGCGCGCAGCTCGCTTTTCGCCGTCGGGGAGAAAGCGTGGCTCACGCGCACGCGCATCCAGTCGCGGTCGAGCACGGACTTGGGATCGAACGCGCTGCCGCGGGGCGAGGAGAGGACGATGACGACGCGCTTGCCGTCGGCGACGAGCTGCGCGAGCGCGGCTTCGAAGCCCTGCAGCACCCATTCGGTCTGCGGCGTGAGCAGCTTGAGCGCTGCGCCGTCCACGTCGCCGGCCTTGTGATAGTCGCCACGATTCACGAATCCCACCCACGAGGCCGCGATGACCACCGTGTCGACGGCCGGAGCGCGCGCCAGCGCAAAGCCCTCGTCGACGAATTTGCCGCACTGCTGGCCCTTGCGCTCGAGGCCGGGCACCGGCGCGCAGCCGCCTTCGGTCTTGAAGATCACCGTGCGCACCGGCGCGTCGCGCTCGCTCATCACCCGCTGGATCCTGGGAAGGTAGTGCTCCATGTGGCTGTCGCCGAAGAACAGCACCGCGCGCGCGCTGTCGCCCGGAATCACCGTGTCCCGGCCGTAGCCCCAGTCGGCGCTCGCCCGCGAAATTTCGGCGATCACCGGGTTCGACGCGGACTCGGGCAGGACGCGGCTCTGGAACGCGAGCAGTCCGGCCACGGCGAGGCCGCTCATCGACAGCGCGAGCGCCGGCACCACGCGGCGCGCGACGAGGCCCGCGCTTGCGCGGCGGATCTTCTTCTCGACCAGCTCGTAGGTGAGCCATGCGAGCAGCACGCTCGCGAGCAGCAGGCCGATGCGCATCGCGACCGGCGGCTCGCCGCCCTGCACGATGCGCGCGTACGCGAGCAGGGGCCAGTGCCACAGATAGAGCGGGTAGCTGATCAGGCCGATGAACACCAGGCTGCGATGCGCTAGGATCGTCCGGTTGAGCCAGGCCGCCGGACCCGCGGAGACGAGCAGCGTCGCGCCCAGGACCGGCAGCAGCGCCCACCATCCCGGGAAGGCCCGGTCCGCATGCAGAAGGGCCAGGCCCGCGACAACCAGCGACGCTCCAGCGATCGCTTTTGTGTTTTTCAAATAATTTTCTTTCCCGGGGAAAGAATTGAAAGCGGAAAAATAGGCGAGCAGGCTTCCCGCGAGCAATTCCCAGAACCTCGTCACCGGCAGGTAGAACGTGGCGGTGGGATAGCGGCTCACTGCGAAGATATTCAGCGCGAAGGAGACGGCGGCGATGGCGACGATCGCCCAGAACATTTTCCCGGTTTGTTTTTTAAATAAAAATAGAAATAGAGGCCACACCATGTAGTACTGCTCCTCGACTCCGAGCGACCACAGGTGCAGGAGCGGCTTGAGCTCCGCCGCGGAATCGAAGTAGCCGGCCTCGCGCCACAGCGCCAGGTTGGAGATGAAGCCGGCGCCCGCCGCGACGTGCTTGCCGAGCCGGGTGTACTCGTCGGGCAGCAGCACCCGCCAGCCCAGCAGCAGGCTCGCCGCCAGCACCAGGATCAGCGCCGGGAAGATCCTGCGGATGCGCCGCCAGTAGAAGTTGGCGAAGGTGAAGCGCCCGCGCTGCAGGTCCTCGAGGATGATCCCGGTGATCAGGAATCCGGAGATGACGAAGAAGATGTCGACGCCGGCGAAGCCGCCGGGCAGCAGGCCGGGGAAGGCGTGATAGCCCAGGACCGACAGCACCGCGACCGCGCGCAGGCCGTCGACGTCGGGGCGATAGGCGTGGGGTGAGGCGCCAGCCATGCGCTCAGACCCGCGGCGCCTCGGCGCCGGCGCCCCGGCGCGAGCTCCCCGGGTCGGCCGCCCAGAGGAGCGCGCCGATCACGCCGTTCGCAAGCATCATCACGCCGAAAGCGATCGACACGGCGAGCGCATCGCTCTGGGGAATGGCGAAGGCGGCCGCGAGCGCCACGAGCGCGGCCTCGCGCACGCCCCATCCGCCGACCGAAACCGGGACCGCGGCGGCGAGCATCGCCGCGGGCGTGAGGAGCGCCATCTGCCACCACAGCGGGGCCCCGGGCTTGAACCCCATGCACAGCACGGCCACGGCGGCGAGGGTCATGGCGTGAATTCCAAGAGAGGTGGCGAGGATCGCCGGCGAGCGGACCATGCGCCACAACCGCGCCGCCTCGGCGTGCACGCCGATCCACGCGGCAAGCGGCACCGCGGCGACGAAGGCGAGCACCAGGCCGCCGAGGGCGGCGAAGCCCGGCGCGGCGCCGAGCGCGCCGCCTGCAGGTCCGGCGAGGGCCGCGGTCGCCGCCGCCGCCGCGCCCGCCAGCGCGGCAAGCACCCACAGGCCGCTGAGCCGATCGTGGATCACGCAGCGCGCCGCGGCGGCAACGCCTTCCTGCCTGCCGAGCACGGCGATGCGGTACGCGTCGCCGCCGACGGTCGAAGGAAGCACCTGGCTCAGCGTCACGCTGAAGGCCATCCAGCGTACCGCGTCGCGGGGCGCGGGTCCCGCCAGGCCGAGGGCGCGGCCGACCAGCCGCCAGCGCCAGGCGCAAAGGAGCGTGTGCGCGACGAGGAATGCGAGGCACGCGAGCGCCGCGCGGGGGTCGATGGTCGCGAACGCCGCGGCGAGCTCGCCCGGGTCGACGGATCGCAGGCACCACCCTATGAGGGCGGCCGAGACCGCGAGCTTGACGAGCGCCATGGGCGAGAACTGTTTGACGGGCGCCATGGCCGAGCACTGTAGAGGAGAGCGCTTCAGCGGGCCTGCGCCGCGGTTAGGCTGGACGGACTAGCACCCTGCGCCGGATGCTGACGCCGGGCGTCACATCGCCTGATTACCTTGCCGCACATGGCCCAAGCATCGATCCGGACGTCGCCCGAGCGTCCGGTCCTGGCGGTATTCGACCTCGACGGCACCCTTACGCACGGCGATACGCTGCTGCCTTTCCTGCGCTTCGCGGCGGGCGCGGGCGGCCTGCTCGCGGGGCTCGTGCGCAGCCTGCCCTCGCTCGCGGGATTCGCCCTCGGCCTGGTCACCCGCGATCGCGCGAAAGAGGCGCTCCTGCGGGCGCAGCTCGGCCGCGTGCCGCGCGCCGAGCTCGAGCGCCGCGCCGAAGCGTTCGCCCGCGAGCGCCTGCCCGGGATGCTGCGGCCGAAAGCGCTCGAGAAGCTCGCCTGGCATCGCAGCCGCGGCCACTGGTGCGTGTTGCTCAGCGCCTCGCCCGCCCTGTACGTCGAGCCGTGGGCGCGCGCAGCGGGCTTCGACGAGGTGCTCGCCACGCGCCTTCGTTACGACGCCGACGGCCATGTCGCGGGGCTCGACGGCGAGAACTGCCGCGGCGAGGAGAAGGTGCGCCGGCTGGAGGCGCAATACGGCGAGCTCGCCGGCCTGGAGATGGTCGGCTACGGCGACAGCCCCGCCGACCGGGCCTTCCTCGCGCGCTGCGCGGAAGCCCACTACAAGCCGTTCACCGCCGCCCCGCCGCGCAACGACCCGCGCGATCTGCTGCGCCTGATGCGCCCGCACCAGTGGGTGAAGAACGCGTTCGTGTTCGTCGGCGTCATCTTCGGCCACGCCTGGACCAATGCGCCGCTGCTCGGCGGCGCGATCTGCGCCGCCGCCGCGTTCGCGGCGGTGTCGAGCGCGATCTACATCGTCAACGACTTCGCCGACCGCGAGCGCGACCGGCTGCACCCGAAAAAGCGCAACCGCCCGCTCGCCTCCGGGCGCGTCGGCACGCGCGCGGCTTTCAGCCTCGCTGCCGCGCTCGCCCTCGCCGGCGCGGCGCTCGCGCTCGCCGCCGGCCCGGCGGTGCTCGCGGTCGTCGCCTGCTACGCCGCGATGAATCTCGCGTACAGCTTCTCGCTGAAGAACGTCGTCATCCTCGATGTGTTCATCATCTCCGCCGGGTTCATCCTGCGCATCCTGGCGGGCACGATCGGCATCGGCATCGCGCCGTCGCAATGGCTGCTGGTGTGCACGCTGCTGCTCACGCTGTTTCTCGGCTTCGTCAAGCGCCGCTCGGAGCAATTCTCGGTCTCCGGGGAGTTCATCATTCACCGCAAGGCGCTGCTGCAGTACAGCGCCGCGCTGCTCGACAAGCTGATCAGCATCTGCGGCGCCGGGGCGATCATGAGCTACAGCCTCTACACCATGAGCCCGGACGTCGCCCGGCTGCACGGCACGGCGCACCTCGTCTATACGATCCCGTTCGTCATCTACGGCATGTTCCGCTACCTGTACCTGCTGCACGCCAAGCATGCCGGCACCGACACTTCCGGAGACCTGTTGCGCGACCCGCACCTCCTCGCCGCCGTCGGCGGGTGGGGCGTGGTGAGCTTCGCGCTGATCTCCGGCGCGTTCGGATGAAGAACCCGCTCGCCTGGCTTATCGGCGGCGCGCTCGCCCTCACTGCGCTGGTGCTCTTCGGTGTCGTGCCGGCGCTCGAGAGCGGCGTCCTGTCCATGCACTACAAGCTCGGCTTCGCCGACGACTACGACCTGATCGCGAACAGCCTCGCGAACGGGCAGGGCTACCGGCTCGGCCCGGACCTCGCCCAGACGATGATCCGCGAGCCGGGCTATCCGCTGCTGCTCGCCGGGGTGTTCAAGCTGTTCGGCTACGGCCTGACGGGCGCGCGGCTCGCCAACCTTCTGCTCACCTTCGTGGCGGCGCTGCTCGCCTGGCGGCTCGCGCTGCGCGTGACCGGCGAGCGCCTCGCCGGCCTCGTCGCGGTGGCGATCTTCCTGCTGCACCCGGGCACGCTCGTCGCGGAGGCCCGCGGCGGCATCGAGATTCCCTTCATGTGCGCGGCGCTCGCCTTCTTCGTGCTTCTCTATCGCGCGCTCGACACCGACCGCGCCGGAAGCTACCTGCTCGCCGGGCTCGCGCTCGGCGCCACGGTGCTCGTGCGCAGCACGCCGCTGTTCTTTCCGCTGCTACTGGTGCCTTACCTGGTCTGGGCGGCCCCGCAGGGCGCGCGCCGCCGGCGCCTCGCGCAGTGCGCCCTGATGATCGCGGGCATGGGGCTCGCCCTGTCGCCGTGGATCGCGCGCAACTACTCGCTATCGGGCCTGTTCGTGCCGACGGCAACGGTGCTGGGGGTCGCGGCGCAGGAGGGCCAGTACACCTGCGAGCGCATCTCGCTCGGCCGCGGCCACGAGCTGCTGCAGGCGGAGGCGGCCGAGGAACGCAATCGCCTCGCAGCGAGCCTGGGAATGAAGTTCAAGGGCGACTTCTACCAGTACTTCTACAGCACCGCGGACGAAATCGCGTTCAACCGGATGCTGGCGGAGCGCGGCGTCGCCCGCTACCGCGAAGATCCCGCGCTGCTCGCGCGCTGCGTCGGGCAGAACCTCGTGCATTTCTGGGTGCTGGGCAAGGACGGCCTCGCCACCGCGCTGAACGCGGCGCTGCAGCTGCCGCTGCTCGCGCTGGCGCTGGCGGGCATCTTCATCCTGCGGCGCCGCGCCGCGTTCGCGAGCTGGGCGCCGATCGCGCTTTTCATCGCGTACGTGCTGGCGGTGCATCTGCCGCTCATGGCGCACGCGCGCCATTCGATCCCGCTGGTCCCGTTCCTCGCGATCTTCGCCGGCGCCGCCGTCGCCGCCGTCAAGGAGACCTGCTTCTTCAGGCAATTCGAAAAGGCGTAAGGTCTTTTCCTAATCGCTCATCACGTTCGGGAACGCCATCCCGAAGGTGACGATGCAAAGCGCGAGCTTGACGATGAAGAGGGTCTTCTGCGGCGTGGTCATCTGGCTGAACGGCCGGCCGGTATTGCGGGCCTTGGGCGAGGGCGCACCACTCGGAGTTTCCATGCGCCTACCCTATAGCAGGCGGCTGTCGACCCCCCTGCGGGACGCTTGCGGCCTACTGACGCTGGTCCCTCAGCCGTCGGGTGGATGCCACTGATGCTTGTACTCGCGCGAGCGCTCGACATCTATCTTGGATGCGGCGAGGACGATGTCGACCAGCTTCAGGAAGACTTCTTCGGGGATGGGCTCCGTCCCGCGAAACCAGGAAGTCAGCAGCCGGGAGTCGACATCGAGGCGCTGCGCGAGCAGCGCCGGGCTTCCCGTTAAGGCTTCCGCGTACTGCAGCGTTTTCCTGTAGTTCTCCTGGGTCCCCATGAGCCACCTGCCTTCGGCGTCGAGCGCTCGGAGGTTGCCAAATCGGGGCGCCGAATCACGTCCGCAAGGCACCCATCACCTCCGATCGAGTGTACGGCCGCGCGTGCGCGATGTCGGTACGCTGCCGGACATAAAACGCTTCAGAAATCTGCGGCGCAAGTTGTAAAGTCCGTCGGTGAGGCGGTTGATGCGGTAGCCGAAGACGGCCGCCTTGGCCTCGGTGGAAGCGGCGTCGTAAGGCAGGCGCAGGAATTCGAGGGTCCAGCCTACGGTGTCGAGGATCGCGCACTCGGCGAGCTTGTGCCGGCTCTTACGCTGCGCGTCCACCGAGCCCGGATTGGCGAAGACGAGCTTTTCCTTGTCCAGATAAATCCGCCCGGACGCAGGCGCCGGCTCTGAAACTTCGCCGCCGTCCACTTCGTAGACTTTCTGCTCGTGGCTGTGCCCGAAGAAGCACAGGCGCGCCGCGGGGAAGTCGGCGCGCAGGTAGTCCGCGTTCTCGCGGATGATGGCGGGCGTCGTCATGTACTGCTCGATGTCGCGCACGCCGCCGTGCACGAGCAGCACGTTCTCCTCGACCAGGCGGCTCGGCGGCAGCCGCTCGAGCCAGGCCGCGGTGTCGCGCGAGAGCATGCGCCGGGTCCGCTGCAGCGAGTAGCGCGCCTTGTTCGAGCAGCGTGCGAAATCGAGCCGGCCCGTGCCGATGAGATCGTGGTTTCCGGCGATCGCGACGGTGTGCCGGTTGCGCAGGTGCGCCGCGCATTCGTCGGGATCGGCGTTGTAGCCGACGATGTCGCCGACGCAGAGGAACCGGCGGATGTCGCGCGCCTCGAGCGCGCCGAGCACCGCCTCGAGCGCCTCGCGGTTGCCGTGGATGTCGCCGAGGATGCCGTAACGGGCCATGGGTGGATCGCGATCAGCCGTGCAGCTTGCGGCGCAGCCGCGCGAAGCGCCGCTCGACCAGGACGTAGCAGGCGGCGGAAAACGCCACCGCCATCGCGAATCCGGCGAGGGCGCGCAGGATGCCGTCGCCGCCGAGCAGCTTCCTCGCCAGCTCGATGCAGGCCTCGTGCGAGAGGTAGAAGGTGTACGAGATCAGCCCGAGCATGCGCATCGGCCAGATCCCGAGCCAGGCGAACACCGGCCAGCGGTGGAAACGCACCGCGCAATAGAACAGCGGGAACAGACCGAGGCCCTGCAGCGAATAGCGGAAGGTGTCGCGAAATCCTTCCGAGCGGTTCAGGAACGAGAGCAGCAGGAGCGCGACGCCCAGGCCGCACAGCAGCACCCAGGTGCGCGGCGGGACCTTCGCGGGCGCCGGATCGAGCGCGGGATTGAGCCACAGTCCCATCACGCAGCCGAACAGCAGCGAGTCGACGCGCGTGTCGGTGGCGTGATAGATGTAGTGGCTGCCGGCATTCACGATCAATACGAGGAAGCAGCGCCATAGCAGCACGGCGCAGCAGACGAGGAAGAGCAGCTGCGCGGCGCGGGGAAGAGGATTTCTTCCGAGCAGGAGCAGCAGCGCGAGCGGGAACAGCAGGTAGAAATGCTCCTCGACCGCGAGCGACCAGAACGGAACCGTGAAAGGCGCCACCATCGGATCGCTCGCGTTCGGGAACGAGGCCACGTAGTAGTTCGTCAGATGCGCGAGCTGGGCGGCGATGCCGAGCGCGTCCATGTCGTTATGCACCACGCCGGTGAGCCCGAGCAGGATCAGGATCGCGAGCACCAGGTACAGCGGCGGAAAAATCCGGTAGATGCGGCGCAGGTAGAAATGCCTCAGGCTGATGCCGCCGGTCTCCTCGTATTCGCGGCGCAGCAGCGTGGTGATGAGATAGCCGCTGAGGAAAAAGAACACGGTCACGCCGAAGCCGCCCGGCACGAGCTCGTCCAGGCCGGCGTGGGCGGCGAACACGATCAGCGCGGCGATCGCGCGGATCCCGTCCAGCGAGGCGATGTGGAAGCCGCGCTCGGCGGCGAGACCGCCGAGCGCCGGCGTCCGGCTGCGCCGGAAGCCGAGCGCTAGCTCGCCGGGGACAGCCATGGCCTCAGCCTCTGGAGGCGCGCATGCGCCCGCTGGGCGAGCCTGCGCAGATAAGGTCCCGGATCGCTCCAGGAGAACAGGTCATAGACTTTCGGCGCCTGCGCGAGCGACCACAGCCAGCCCGCGGTGCTCAACTCGCCGCGCGCGCGCAATTCCTTGTAGGCGCGCCGGTCGTAGCGCATGGACAGCCAGCGGTAGCGGGTTCGCGCCTTCAGGGGCTCGGGCCGCTTGCCACCGGTCAGGAATTCATACGCCACGCGAGGCAGGTTCACGCCGTTTTTTGCGCCGAGGTAGTGCCACAGGTTGAAGCGGGTGTTGACCTCCAGCAGGTGGAAGCGGCCCGTCGCGCTGCTGCGCTTGAAATCCATCTTGAAGATGCCCGCGAGCGAAAGGCGCGCGGCGATGTCGCGGCCGAGCTCGGCGAGCCCTTCGTCGCGCGCGAGGCAGAGGTATGAGCTGTCGCCGGTGTTTGCCGGATAGGTGCGGATCTTGCGGCCGACGAAGCACGCGAGCACCTCCCCGCCGGGGGCGGCGAAACCGTGGAAGGACCAGATCGCGCTGTCGTCGCCGGGCACGTATTCCTGGAACGTGAGCTGGCCGGCGAGCTGGCGCACCAGCGCGTCGGCGAGCGCTTCGCGGCCGCTCGCGAAGATGCGCGCCTTGCCGACGCCGCCGAAGAGCTGGTTGAGCACGACGGAGTGGTCCCAGGCCGTCCTCAGCTTCGGTTTGACGAGCACCGGGCCGTTCTCGGCGCCGAGCGCGTCCGGCTCGATACGGCGCGGCACCGGCAGCCCGCGGCGCTCGGCGAGCGCCTGGAACGCCGATTTATCGAGCAGCGCGGCGCTCAGCGCCGGCTCGTTGAGAAGGAGCGCGAAATGCGGCGTGAGCTCGGCGCGGCAGTCCTGCACCAGAGCGAGCCGGTCGTCGTTGTCGTAGAAAAGCGGCAGCCGCGCGCCGTGCTGCGCGGCGAGCCGCCGGCCCGCCTGCGCCAGGGCCTCGACGTACGCCTTGCGCTCGGAAAGAGGCGGAAGCGCGACGCTTCCGGCGCAATAGCGCGAGGCCATCGACGGGGTGCGGCGTTCGGACGAGGCGATGATCGCCGGGATCTTCGCCAGCCCGAGGGCGCGCACGATGTTGAGCCCGCCGAGCAGAACCACCGGAGGCGAGGATTTGCGCATTGCCCAGGGAGGCTATCAGCGCAGGGCTACATTTCGCCGACCGGCCCTGAGCCATCCGGAGCAGGCGCGCGCGCTCACGCAGGCACGACTCGCTTTTGTAAGGTTGCGGCCGATGTCGGCCGTCCTTTCCCCAACCGAGCCGGCCACCGCGCGGCGCCGCCCCGCGGGAACCGGCACGATCGTCGAGGTGCTGAAGGACGCCGCGGCGCTGCGCGCGCTCGTCCCGGACTGGGAAGCGCTCGCCGCGGAAGCGGCCGAGCCCAATCCGTTCTACGAGCACTGGATGCTGCTTCCCGCGCTCGAGGCCTACGGTAAAGAGGCGGCCGCGGGCGAGGACTTCCGCTGCGTCGCCGTGTGGGACAGCGGCAAGCTCGGGGCGCTGTTTCCGCTGCGGCTCGAGCACCGCTATCGCGGCCTGCCGCTGCACGCGCTTCGCTCCTGGACCCACCGCAACATGCTCCTCGCCACGCCGCTCGTGCGCGCCAAAAGTCTCGCCACGTGCATCGGCGCGCTGCTGGGAAGCGGCCTCGCGCCGGTGATCGAGCTCGACTGGATCGCCACCGGCGGGCTGTTCTACGGCGCGCTGGTCGAGGCCGCCTCGGCCGCCGGCCTGCCATGGATGGCCACCGGCGCCTATGCGCGCGCGCTCCTGCTGCGCGATCGCGATCCGCGCGAGCGCTTCGCCTCGAACATGAAGAACAACCTGCGCCGCTGCGAGGCGCGCCTTGCGATGCACGGCAAGCTGAGCCCCGTGCGGCTCGAGCCCGACGGCGACCTGGAGGCGTGGACGCAGGACTTCATGCGCCTGGAGGCGAGCGGCTGGAAAGGCCGCGCGGGCAGCGCGCTCGCCTGCCGCGACGACGACCGGCGCTTCGTCGCCGAGACCTTCGGCGAGGCCTTCCGCCGCGGCCGGCTGCAGATCACCGGCCTCGACCTCGACGGCCGGCCGCTCGCGCGCCACATCATTCTCGCGGCGGGCGAGGGCGCCTTCACGCTGAAGATCGCGTTCGACGAGGCCCACGCGAACTGCTCGCCGGGGATCCTCGCCGAGGTCGACAACGTGCGCCAGTTCATGCAGACGCCGGGGGCGCGCTGGATCGATTCGAACACCGCGCCGGAGAACCGGACCACCGGGCGCGTCTGGAAGGATCGGCGCACGATGCAGCGCATCGCCGTCGGCATGCACGGCGCCGGCCGGCTCGCGGTCGCCGCGCTGCCGCTCATGCGGCTGGCGAAGCGCTGGCTGCGCGGGCGAAACGGCGAGCAGGACGCCGCTTCGGATGATTCAGGTGGTGGAGCGAATGAGGCTCGGACTCATACCTCGACCCAAGGGTCGCGCTCTCCCGATTAAGCTACCGCCCCGCACCACGCCCATATCGTCCGGCGCGGACGGCATTCCCGCAATGCGCAGGGCAGCTTAGTCGTGGGATTCCGACAGGGCCGTTTGAGCCGTTCGGCGCAGCCGCGCCGGTCGATGGACGCAGGGCAACTCGGTACTCTCGAAAGCTCCTGGGAACGGCAGGCGCAACGATGATCGTCACCATCCATCAGCCCCATTTCCTCCCCTGGCTCGGCTACCTGCATCGCATGGCGCAGGCGGACCTCTTCGTGCTGCTCGATCACGTGCAGTTCGAGCGCGGCAACCGCGCGAGCTATCAGAACCGCACCCGCCATCGCATGGACGGCGAGGCGCGCTGGCTCACCGTGCCGGTGGTGCAGCGCTCGCACAAGGAGCGCATCCTCGACAAGCAGATCGATACCCGCGACGACGGCGCGCGCTGGCGGGGGCCGAGTCTCTACGCCACGCTGCGCCATGCCTACCGCGAGGCGCCGTATCGCGATCTCTACGCGCCGGCGCTGAAGGAGATCTTCGAAGCGCCGTGGGAGCGCCTGATCGACCTGAACCTGGCGCTGCTCGAGGTGCTGCGCGATGCGTTCGGCATCCGCACGCCTCTCGTGCGCAGCTCGCAGCTCGGCGTGTCGGGCGCGAAATCGGAGCTGATCATCGATATCTGCCGCGCCGTGGGCGCCGGCACCTTCCTCGGCGGGCTCGGCGGCACGCGCACCTACCTGGACCGCGAGGCCTTCGAGCGCGCGGGCATCCGGGTGCAGTGGCAGCAGTTCCAGCATCCGAAATACAAGCAGTGCGGTCCGGCGCCGTTCATCGCGGGCCTGTCTTCGGTGGATCTTCTCTTCAACTGCGGTCCGCAAAGCCGCGCCATGGCGCTGGGCCGCAGCGATGCGATGCGGAAATCGCTTGCTGAGGCCTGACTCGCAAACCAGCCGGTTCTATGAGAGCCATGTCCGCCGATTCGGCTACGACTATCGGGCGCTCGGCTTCGGCCGTCCCGCGTCCCAGGAGAAGCGCTTCGAGGCGCTCGCCTCGCTCGGCGCCTTTCGCGGCCGCAGCCTGCTCGATGTGGGCTGCGGCTTCGGCGACCTGCTGGCGTGGCTGCAGCGGCGCGGCGTGCGGCCGGGCGAGTACACCGGTCTCGACCTGTGCCGGCCGATGATCGAGCATTGCGAGGAGAAGTTCGCCGATGAGTGCGCCTCGGGCGCGGCGCGCTTCGTGAGCGCCGACGCCTTCGACTACCGGCCGCCGTCGCAATACGACTTCGTGGTCGCGAGCGGCATCTTCGGCTACGCCGCGCGCGGAACGCGCAGCCGCGTGCGCGCGACGATCGAGCGGATGTTCTCCTGGTGCCGCGAGGGCCTCGCGGTCAACTTCCTCAGCCGGCACGCGCCGCGGCGCATCCCGGCACGCCTCTATCTCGATCCGCGCGCGCAGCTCGCGCACGCGCTCGAGCTGACCCCGGCGGTGCGCCTGGACCATACCTACATGCCGAACGATTTCACGCTGTTCCTCTACCGCACGCCGCCCTGGCAGGAGGCCTCATGAACCAGCCCGTCGCCGGCTTCGCCGGGCGCTCGCTCGTCAGCCGCTACACGGCCTGCAGCGTGCTCGCGCTCGGCGCGCACCCCGACGATCTCGAGCTCGGCGTCGGCGGCACGCTCGCGCGCCTCGCGGCCGCCGGCGCGCACGTGGTGATGGCCGTCGTTTCCGTGCCCGGCGACCGCGACCGGCGGCTCGCGGAGGCGCGCGCCGCCGCGGCGATCCTCGGCTGCGAGCTGCGCATCCTGATCGACGACGGGCGGCGCATCGACGACCTGAAGCCCTATCAGCTCGTGAGCCTGCTCGACGAAGTGGTGGCCGACGTCGCGCCCGCGGCGGTGTTCACGCACAGCGCCAACGAGTTCCATCACGACCACGCCTCGGTCTACGAGGCGACCGTGTCGGCGCAGCGGCTGCGGTTCTTCGATTTCTTCTCGTACCACCCGACGATGTGCCGGCCGGTGCCGGTGCCGTTCACCCCGCGCGCCTACGTCGATATCAGCGAGACCATCGACGCCAAGATCGAGGCGATCGACGCGCACGCGAGCCAGTTCTCCTGCCGCGGCATCGATACCGGGCTGTACCGCGATTTCGCGCGCCTGCACGGCAGGATGATCGGCGTCGACTACGCGGAGGGGCTCGATGTCGGACGCATGCTTCTCGCCTGACGGCACGGCGCTGCTGGAGGCGGGGCAGGCGGCGCCTTCCGCGCTGCTGAAGGAAGGGCTGCTTCCGGCCTACCGCTCGTCGAAGACCGCCGTCGAGATCCTGCGCGATCCCGCGGCGCTCGGGCACCTGATTCCGCACTGGGCCGATCTCGCGGCGAACGCGCTCGAGCCCAATCCGTTCTACGAGCACTGGATGCTGCTGCCGGCGCTCGAATGCTTCGCGAAGCGCGACGAGGTCGAGGTCTTCGCGCTGTGGCGCGACGGCAGGCTGGCGGCGCTGTTTCCTTTCCAGCGCGCGCGGCGCTACAAGGGCTTGCCGGTGCGCGCGCTCGGCGCCTGGCGCCACCGCCATTGCCTGCTCTCGACGCCGCTGGTGCGGGCCGAGGGCGCCGTCGAGACCTGCGCCGAGCTGCTCGGCTGGCTGCGCGCCGAAGCGCCGCTGCTCGAGCTGAGCTATATCCCTGCGGACGGCCCGTTCCACCAGGCGCTGCAGCGCGCGGGCGCGCGGACTTACGTGGACAACAGATATGAGAGGGCGCTCCTGGTGACGGAGGGCGGCGCCGAGACCTATATCAACGGGTCGCTGTCGCGGCATCTTCGCCAGGAGCTGCGCCGGCGCGAGCGCCGCCTCGGCGAGCGCGGCAAGGTGGCGCACACGGTCCTGCGCGCGGGCGACGACCTCGAGCGCTGGGCGGAAGAGTTCCTGCGGCTCGAAGCGGCAGGCTGGAAAGGCCGCGAGGGCAGCGCGCTCGCCTGCAGCGAGGCGAACCGGCGCTTCGCCACGGAGATCTTCGCGGGCGCGTTCGCGCGCGGGCGGCTGCACATGGTCGGCGTCGACCTCGACGGCCGGCCGCTCGCGCGCTGCGTCAGCATCCTCGCCGGCGCCGGCGCCTACGCCTTCAAGACCGCATACGACGAGGAGTTCTCGCGCTACTCGCCCGGCGTCATCGCCGAGGTCGACCGGATCCGCGAGTTCCACGGCCTCGCCGTCGCGCAGTGGATGGATTCGTACACCGCGCCGGACAACGATGTCCTCAACGCGGTGTGGAAAGGCCGGCGCACGATCCAGCGGCTCGCGATCGGCGCCGGCGCGCGCGGCCGGCTCGCGGTCGCCGCGCTTCCGGTCCTGCGCCGGGCGAAGAAGCTGCTCTCGAAGTGACTACCGGACGCTGATCGTCTCGTCGGCGGCGATCTTAACCATCTTGCCGCCGACCTGGACGGTCCAGGCGCCGCTGTCGTCGCGCGTCGCGGCGGCCTGGGTGGCGGTGCAGCCGACGTTCAGCAGCGCGATGAATTCGGCGTCGGCGAGGGGCTCGCTCGAGAAGCGGCCGTGCCATTGCGCCTCGCCTTTGGAAGGCTCGGCGCCGGCTATCAGCTTGCCGTCGCCTTTGGTGGCCTCCGGGGCGAGCCACGCGTCGGTCTGTGCGAACTTGAGTGGCGGCGCTGCGAGCATTTCCACGCACAGGCTCTGACCGGCGTTTTCAATCCGGATTTTTTTATCGGAAAGCATCGATATTTTCTGCAGGGCGTGGATGTTCCATTCCCAGCGCCGCGCGGTGTCCGAGGCGAGCTTGTCGTGCACCACGAGGAGGTTGGGCCGCAGGTAGACGAGCGAGCGCAGCGCGTGCTTCAGCGCGCCGTCGTAGGCCTGGGTCGCGTCGCCGGTGGTGATGTCGTACTGCGGCGAGCTCGAGAACTTGGTGATGCGGCCGTAGCCCATCTTCTTATAATCGGTCTGCTCGAAGAAGATCTGGCCCTTGCCGCCGTCGTAGGTGATCGCGTTCTTCGCGCGGGTCTGGTGCAGCCAGTTCCACCAGTGCTTCGTTTTCCAGCCGTCGTAGTAGCCCGACTCGATCGCCAGGCGCTGGCCGCCGGCGTTGATCACGAAGCCGTTCTGGTCGGCGTGCTGGTGGTTGAAGGCGCCGTACGGCGGCGGGCTCGACTTGAAGTACACCGAGACGCGGTCGTTGTCCTCGAGCGAGCTGTGCATCGCCACCCAGCCGGTGCTCGGCAGGAGGAGCGCGTTCGGCGTGCCCTTCGGGATCGGCTGCGGGCCGCTGAAGTCCGCCGGCGGCGCGAGGAGATATTCCATGCGCGTCGCGCCCTCGCCCGAGAGCTGCGAGGCGTACCAGCGCATGAGCGGGCTCGGCGCGAAGTAGCTGTAGCCCTTGCCGAAGCGCGCGCTTTGCTCCTTCAGCATCGCCTGCTCGTGGCCATCGCCGAAGAGGCGCGCCGGCGTGCCGGGCGGGTTGAAGTAGGCGAGGAAGCCGGCGTGGTTGCGCACCCAGGCCTTCTGCGCGAAGTCGATGCCGGTCGCCCAGCGCATCACGTACCAGAGCGGCAGGAACTGGCCGGTGTACCAGAGCCCGTACGCGCTGCCGTTGGCGAAGCCGCCGTCCTCGCCGCCCCAGGGCGTCACGAGGTTGATGGCGAGGGGCAGCGCCTTCTTCATCCAGCCTTCGGCCTCCGGCAGGTCGCCCACCACCAGCGTGGCCATCATGCCCAGCATGGTCGCGGTGCCCTGGCCGTGCGAATCGCGCGGCTCCCGCGCCACGTGCGAGCGCTCGCCAATCACGTCGGCATTTATTTGACTCAGCCTCACGGAAATAGAAGAAAGAAGAAGCTGTCTTGTAGGAGCATCAAGACGCGGATACAGCCAGTCGTAGCCCAGGACCATCGTGAAGGTGAGAACGCGGGCGGCAAGGTTGAGGTAGGGGCGGGTATAGGCGGTCGAGCCGTTCGGATCCCACGACGCCAGGTTCCTCACGCGGCGCTGCGCTTCGTCGAAGGCGCGAGCGTCCTTCGTGAGGACATAGGCGATTAGCGCGGCCTGCGTGCGCTTGATCTCGTCGATCACGTTGCTCTCGTCGTTGCTCGGCGATTCGCTCTGCGGCGCGCGCGGCAGCGGCTCGCGCATGCGCCGCTCCACTTCGGCGCGAAGCTCGCGCACCGCGGCTTCGCGCTGCCGCGCCAGCTTCTCGAGCGTCGCGGCCTCGGGCAGGCCGCGCGGATGGGGCTTCGCCTTGAGCTCGGCCGAGAGCTTGTCCATGTCGGGGACGACAAACGGCTTCGCGTTCGCGTCGACGGTGAACTTGCGCGGCTCGCTGGTGCGGGGGCCGCCGCCATCGGTCGCGGTGACCGTCCAGCGGTACGCGCCGGCCGGCAGCACCTCGTTCCAGTTGAGGTAATTTTGCGGCGCGGCGAGCGAGCGCGTCCTGCCGTCGGGGTAGGTCAGGCTGAGGGTGTAGCGGGCCTGCTTGCCGATGTCGGGCCAGCTGAAATCCGGAGGCGTCTGCTGCACCGTCGCGCCGTCGGCCGGGCGGATCGCCGCGGCGTTCGGATCGCTGGTTTCGAGCAGGTCGGCGTGCGCCGGGAAAGGGGAAATGAGCGCCAGCAGCCCGAGGGCCGCCGGAAAGATTTTCAGGGGTCTCATCCGCGGCGATTAGACGCGCTGCAGGAGCAGGCTGCGGCGCGCCGTGTTTAGTCCGCCCGGACCACCAAAATAAAGAGGGCACGGCCGGTAGCCGTGCCCTCCGTGCTTCCTTGCTTCAAGCGGCGATCAGGCAGCTGACTACACGATGTTTGGGCCCCGTGTTCTGGTGGCTTGACCACCCGGAACCTGGTAACAGGGTGTTGGCCTTCGGCCTGCCGTGTAGAACGTGCCCTACACGAGTAGCGATGATGCTACTTCCGTGTGTTACCCGAATGTTACGCACATAGTCCGGTCGGACTATTTCGGGCGGACGGGTGCCTGGGCGGGCGTCTCCGCCGTGCCTGCGCCGGACAGGTTCGGCGGCGTATAGAAGAATTTCCAGTCGGCGTAGGTCGCCGCGTCGGCGAAGGATTGGTCCTCGCGGGAAAAGCCGCCCGATTTGATCGGGTGCAGCTCCGCGAGGCTGTACACGCCCATGATGCCGCCGCCCGGCGCCTCCATGAGGCCCCACTCGGCTTTCCCGGTCGCCGGGTCGCGGTAGAGCTTGCGCAGATAGTGCTGCGGCATCGGGTAGCGCTGGTCCTCGAGCATGTCCTCGAGCTTCGCCGGGAAGCGTTTCGCGCCCCCCGGCGAGCGCTCGTAGTAGGCGGCGATCGCCTGCCGGTACTGATGGCCGGCGAAAAGCAGCTCGGCCTCCTTTTCGCGCTGCTGCGCGTGCGACGTCAATTCGCCGACTGCCGCGAGCACTCCGCCGCCCACTGCCACTGCGATCAGGAGCGCTAGATAGGTGAACCCCTTTTGAACCCCCCGCTCGCCAGCTCGCGCCCCCCTTGTCAGGGGGGCGGAAATCGGCCCCTCACCAGCGCTCATAAGGCGTGCCGTCCAGGCCGTTGCCTTTCGCGTTGCTGTGGATGTCGTAGACGCCGCCTTTCTGCGGATCGGTCGGGCCGACCACCAGCCAATTGCTGCTCTGGGTGAGCGGGTCGCGCGGAATGGTGCGCAGGTAGCGCTTGGAGACCAGCTCGTCGAGCGTCCCCGGGTAGCGCCCGGCGTCAGCGTAGTGCTTGTCGAGCGCATCGCGCATCAGCGTCAGGTTCTCCTTGAGCACGGCCTCCTCGGCGCGGCGCACTTTGCCGATGTAGTCCGGCACCACGATGGAAAGGAGCAGCCCGATGATCGTCAGCACCACCATCAGCTCGACCAGCGTAAAACCTCTTTTGCTTTTCATGATTACCATTCCTTGTAGGGAACGCTGTTGAGCCCCATGCCCGGGCTGCGCGAGTAGACGTCGAAGACGTCGTCGCCGGCCTGGGGGTCGGACGCGGTGCTCGCGTAGCTGCGCACTCCCCAGTCCTCGCCGGTCAGCGGGTCGCGCGGCAGGCGCCGCAGGAAATAGATCTTCGGCCCGTCGGGCTTGCGCTTGTCGGGCACGCCCGCGACCAGCGCCGCGAGCGTCGGCGGATAGCCCGAGCGGTCGGCGGCGCGCTCGATGACGCCGTCGTCGGCGGCGCGCTTGTAGCTGTCGATCGCCTCGCGCAGATCGCGCAGCGCGTGCCGCAGGTCCTGTTCCCGGCTGCGCTGGGAGCTCACTTCCGCGAGCGGCAGCGCCACCGAAGCGAGCAGGGCCACGATGGTGACCGTGATCAGCAGCTCGATGAGGGTGAACCCTCCCGGCTTTTTCATTCGATTGGATTTGTTCACGGAAAATCTCCCTGAAGAAATCCTTATTGAGTCGCCGGTTTCGGCGCAGGCCCCGCCGCCGGCGGCCGCGGCGGCGTCGACGCGGGCGCGTCATACGGCACCGGCGGCTGCTCGGGCGTCGACGGCAGGTCCGACGGCGGCACGCCGCGGCCCGAGGGCGCGCTCGCCGGGACCGGCGCGGTGATCGCCGGCTGCACGTTGGCCGCGTTCGGCAGCGACAGCCCCGCGCCGCCCACCTCGGCCTCGGTGCCGGAGGAGAACTGCTCCAGGCGCACGCCCGGGCGCTCGACGTTGCGGATCACGCGCGGCGTGATGAGCAGCACCACCTCGGTCTTGTTGACCGTGTCGTCGTTGTTGGAGAACAGGCGCCCGGCGAACGGCAGGTCGGCAAGCCCCGGGACGCGGTTCGCGCTGCGCCGGTCCTCGTCGTTGATGAGGCCCGCGAGCACCTGCGTCTCGCCGTCCTTGAGGCGCAGCGTGGTCGACGCGTTGCGCGTGCCGATCTGGTACGCGGTGGTGCCGGAGCTGGTCTTCACCTGGCTGGACACGTTGCTCACCTCCAGGCCGATCTTGATGCCGACGTCGTCCTCGAGGAACACCTGCGGCTCGACTTCGAGCTTGAGGCCGACGTCGAGGTAGTTGACCGACTCCGACACGAAGCCGGTCGCGCCCGCGGTGGTGGTGATGACCGGCACCTTGTCGCCGATGTGGATGCGCGCCTTCTCGCGGTTCTTCACCCGGATGCGCGGATTGGCGAGCACGTTGGTGCGGCCGTTCTGCTGCTTGGCGTTGAGCTGGACCAGCGGGTCGCTGACCGTCAGGCGCACCAGGCCGGAATTGAAATGCGCCACCTGCCGGCCGGTGAGCTGGCCGGGCGTGCCCGCGGTGGTGGTGCCGTCGGCCGCGGTCGCGCCGCCGCCCACCACGCCGACGCCGAGCGCGCTCGGCCACTGGATGCCGAGCTGCTGCAGCTTGTTGTAGCCGACCTCCAGCACCTGGACCTCGAGCATCACCTCGGACTCGGCAAGGTCCTGGTTGGCGATCAGCTTCTCCGCCATGCGCACCGCTTCCGGCGTATCGCGGATCACCAGCAGGTTCAGCTTCTCGTCGACGAAGAGGTCGCGCGTCTTCACGAGCTGGCGCACCATGTTGGCGGTCGACTTCACGTCGGCGTTGGCGAGGTAGAAGCTGCGCACCGTCAGGTCCTTGTAGTCGCGGCTCTTGGCGGGCGTGTTCGGGTAGACGAGCACCGTGTTCTCGTTGAGCACCCGGCGGTCGAGCTGGTTGGTCACCAGCACGAAGCGGATCACGTCGTCGATGCTGGTGTCGCGCACGAACACGGTCGCCTTCGCGTCGGCCGGCACGTCGCGGTCGAACACGAAGTTGAGCCCGGTGCGCTTGGAGATCAGCTCGAACACGGTGCGGATCGGCGCGTCGCGGAACTCCATCGTGATGGGCTTGTTCAGGGCGGCGGTGAGCTTCGGCGCCGCGTTCGCCTCGGTCGCGCGCTTCTCCTCCACCTTGCGCACGATCGCGCGCGCGTCCTTCTGGGCGGGATTGGCGGCGAGGATCTCTTTCGCCTTCGCGTAGGCCTTGTCGGTGTCGCCGCTTTTGAATGCGGTTTGAGCTTCAACGACCTGTCCGGCGCTTTCACGATCTTTCCGGATATTCTCGGTACCCTCCCTCGCCCTGGCATTTTCAGGGTCAAAACGGAGAGCCTGGCCGTAGGCCTGAGCGGCTTGATCGAGCGCGCCGGCGCTGCGCGCGTTGTCGCCCGTCGCAAGGTAGCGCTGCACGGCGACCGCCTTCTGGCGCTCGTAGTAGTTGCGGATCTCCGTGTTGCCGGGATCCTTCTTCAGCTCCTCCCCGATCTTGGCGAGGCCGCCCTCGACGTCGCCGGCCTCCACCATGCTGCGGCCGTCGATGTAGCTTTGGCTGGTCGTGCAGGAGACCGACATGAACGCGATGATTGCGAGAGCGAGGATCAGGAATAGTTTGTTCATCAGTTCACCGCCGGGATGTCTAGGGTTTGTCTTGTTTTCAGGGGCAGATAGGTGAAGGTGATGCTCGTCTCGGTCACCTTGTCGATGCGGTACTCGTCATCGAGCTTCTGCTTCGCGTGCACGCTGTAGCTTTTCTCGCCGCGGCCAAGGAACACCTCGAGCCTGCCGTCCTCGATCGCCTTGCCGAGGTAGACGAAAGGCAGCGGCGGCGCGCTCGGCGCGGCGGCCGGCGCGTTGGCCGCCTGCGGCGCGGCCTGGGGCGGCGAGAAGCTGCGGCGCGCGAACGGATCGACCGCGGGCGCGCCGTCGGCTTTCGGCTCCTCGACGCTGCGCGCGAGCTTCGACAGGTCGAGGTCCAGGTCCTCGGCGCGCGGGGCGGCCTGCAGCCGCGTGTCGATGCGCGCCGCGGGCTGGGCCTCGGGCGTCGAGGGCCGCTCGCGGCCGGCGACCACCGAGGCGATGAGCCCGAGCGCGAGCACCGGCAGCGCGACGCGGGCGATGTCCTTCCTCGAGGGCTTCCAGGGGAAGAACGTTCGCGGGAAGGAAAGCTGCCTGAAAAAAGTCTTCATGGCTTCGCTCCTCATGGTTTCACCAGGTGGAGGGTCATCTTCAGCTCCGCGCGCACCGCGCCGTCGTCGCGGCTCTCGCGCTTGAGCGTGAGCTGGTCGAGCGAGAGCACCGGGATCTCGACGAGGGCGCGCTTCAGGAACTCGCGCAGCTGCGGATAGCTTCCGGCCACCGGCAGCACGATCTCGTAGCGCTCGATGCGTCCGCCGGCGTTTTTCTCCGCCGTGCTCGCGTTGCGGTAGCTGCCGGACTGCAGCTCGACGCCGGTCGCCTTGCCGATGCCGTAGAGCTTCGCCAGCCAGTCGGTCGGCGCCTCGTTCGTGCCGAGGCGGTTGTAGAAGCGCTCGAGCTTGCCGCCGGCGGCGGCCGGCGCGCCCGCTTCCGTGCGGCCCGCGTTGCGGGCGAGCGAGGACTCGAGCGCCTGGCTCTTCTCCTGCAGCGGCTTCAGCACCAGGGAGAAGAACATCGCGGTGACGCCGAGCAGGGCGAGCGAGGCGAGGCCCATCGGGCCGAGCTCGTCGCGCAACTGCAGCAGGCGGGCCTTCAGGCTCTTCATTGCTTTGCGCTCCATTGGGCGGAGACCGAGAACGCGACCGTCTTCTGCGCATCGTTCTTCATCTCGTGCTTGGCGAGCTGCACGTGCGACAGCGCCCCGGCGCGGCTGAGGTTCAGCACGTAGGTGAGCGCCGCCAGGTAGTCCTTGCTGTCGCCGGAAATGACCACGGTGCCCGCGCGCGGATCGGGCTGGATCGCGAGCAGCGCGACCTGCTCGTCGGCGGCCGACTCGAGCGCGCCGAACAGCTTGTCCCACGGCGTGGACAGGCGCTGCAGCGTCTCGCGGGCGAGCGCGATCTCCTCGGGCGAGGCGCTGCGCGCGGGCTTGTAGCTGCGCGGATCGAGCTTCGCCAGGGCTTTTTCGTTTTTCAGATAAGTTTGGTTCGTCTTGAAAAAAGAAAATCCCACGTCGCCCGCGAAGGCGACCGCGACGGCGAGCAGCAGCGGCGCCACCCAGCGCGGGGTGGGCGAGCGGCGGCGAAAGTCGATGCGCAGCGCCTGCGGCGAGCTGTCTCGTTCCCGCATGCGGTCAGGCCCGGGCGAGCGCGAGCTCGTGGTAGCTCAGCGCCTGGAGGCGGAAGTCCTCGTGCTCGCCGGCGTCGAACTGGCCCTGCGCGCAGACGATGACGCGGGTGCACGGCTCTTCGAGGCCGAGGAAGGCGCTCTCGCGCTCGATGATCTCGGGCAGAACCTTGCGCCAGCGCTCGTCGATGCGCCGGCTGCGGATCGCGACCCAGGTGCCGTGCTGGATGAAGGCGAGGGTGAGGCGGCCCGGCTCCTCGACCACCAGCCAGCAGGCGCCGCCGGTGAGGTGGCGCACCTGGTTGAAGGCGGCGATCATGAACGGCTGCACCGATTGCAGGTGCACGCCGGCGGCGGTGAACTTCGCCGCGAGCTCGTCGATCATCTCGCGGTCGGCGGCGCAGGCGAGGCGCGGGCCGGCGGGCGCGGTCTCGGCGAACTTGATCTCCCACTCGGCGGCGAGCGGGCCGTGGATCGCGCAGAAGCGGTGGCGCGCGAGGGCGAGCCACTGCGCGTGCGTCTTCAGCGTGTCGCTCCAGGGGAGCAGCGCGTAGCGCACGAACTGGTCGGCGATCACCACGCTCGCCTTCTGGTTCCGGAAGCTTTCCAGGACGAGCGGCAGCAGGTCGACCGAGGCGCGCCAGTTGGTCGGCTCGGTCCGCCGGAGCGGGAACTGCTTGCCGTTGGAGAGGAACAGCAGCTCCTCGCACAGGCCGATGCGCAGGTCCTTGCTGCGGCGCAGGCGCGAGGCCATGGATTGCAGGCGGTTACGCCACGAACGTGACACGATTGATCTCCTCCAGTGTGGTTTCGCCGGAATTCACCAGCGCGAGCGCGGCTTCGCGCAGCGGGATCGTGCCCGCGCGAAAAGCAGCCTCCTTAAGGGCGCGCGCCGGGGCGCGCGCGACGATCAGCTCCCTGAGCTCGTCGTTCATCACCAGCAGCTCGCCGATCGCCTTGCGGCCGCGAAAGCCGGTGCCGCGGCAGGAAGGACAGCCGGTTTTTTTGCAAGAAGTACAAATCACCCGGATCAGTCTTTGCGCGAGGACTGCATTCAATGCAGAAACGAAGTTATAGGTATCGACGCCCATGTGCTGGAAGCGGCCGAGGACGTCGAGCGTGTTGTTGGCGTGCACCGTCGTGTAGACGAGGTGGCCCGTGAGCGCCGACTGCACCGCGATCTCGGCGGTCTCCGGGTCGCGGATCTCGCCGACCATGATGCGGTCCGGGTCGTGGCGCAGGATCGAGCGCAGGCCGCGCGCGAAGCTGAGGCCCTTCTGCTCGTTCACCGGGATCTGCAGCACGCCTGGCAGCTGGTACTCGACCGGGTCCTCGATGGTGACGAACTTGTCGTCGCCCTTGTTGGTCTCGCTGATGAGCGCGTACAGCGTGGTGGTCTTGCCGCTGCCGGTTGGCCCGGTCGCGAGCATCATGCCGTAGGGCTGCGCCGCCAGATCCCTGAGTTGTTTCTTCAAACCAGATTCAAAACCCAGAACATCGAGCGACAACCCGGTCAGCTGGTCGGTGAGCGCTTTGCGGTCGAGGATCCGCAGCACCGCGTCCTCGCCGTGCACGCTCGGCATCACCGAGACGCGAAAGTCGATGTCCCTGCCGTCGCGTCGGGCCTTGAAGCGGCCGTCCTGCGGCACGCGGCGCTCGGCGATGTCGAGCTCCGACATCACCTTGATGCGCGAGATCACCTGCTCGGCGAGCTCCGTCCCGGCCATCGACTCTGCGGCCGTCAGCACGCCGTCGATGCGGTACTTGATGGTGAGCCCCTTGTCCGTGGTCTCGAGGTGCACGTCGCTCGCGCCCGCCTTGAGCGCGTCGTAGAGGGTCGAGGTGACGAGGCGCACGACGGTGCTGTCTTCCCCCGCCGCGCTCTCGAACGAGATTTCCGGGGTGCTCTCGCTCTGCGTTCCCTGCGCGGAAAGATTTTCCGAGAAACCCTCGAGCGCCTTGAAGCTCTGCTCCTGCTGCGAGAGGAAGCTCGCGACGTCCTGGCGGTGCGCCAGGCGGTAGCGGAAGGGGAACGCGCGCTGCTCGCCGAGCCTCGCCTCGATCCAGTCCTGGGCATCGAGGTCGTAGGGGTCGCCCAGCACCACGGAGACGTCGCCCTCGGCGTCGCGCAGCGCGACGCAGCTGCGGCGCGCGGCGTCGGCGTAGGGGATGAGGTCGAAGGCCGGCGTTTCCTGGCGCAGATCCTCGAGCGACGCGGCCGGCATGCGCAGCGTCTCGGCGAGGCGGCGGACGAACTCGGCGGGCGGGCAGGCGAGCTGCTCCTCCAGCGACTCGACGATTCTCTTGTCGGAGACCTTGGCGGCCTCCAGGTGGGCGGCGGTGATCACTTGATGTTCCCCGCGAGCTCGAAGATCGGCATGTACATGAGCACCACGATCAGGCCGATCGAGGCGCCGAGCACGGTCATGAGGATCGGCTCGAAGGCGCGGGTGAACCAGTCGACGTAGCGCGCCACCTCGTCGTCGTGGAAGCGCGCGATCTGGGAGAACATGCCGCCCATGTCGCCGCTCCTCTCGCCGACGCTCATCATCCGCGCCGCGACCGGCGTGGCGAGCCCGGCCGCGCCGAGCGCGAACGACATCGGCTTGCCCTGCTCGATCATCTTGCGCGCCTGCTCGAGCGGCGGGCGCAGGTGCGCGGAGAGCAGCCCGCGCACCATGTCGAGCGCGCGCACCGCGGGAATGCCGGCCTTCAGGAGCATCCCGGCTGTCCGGTAGAGGCGCGCGAGCTGGTAGGTCTTCATGCGCTCGCCGAGCGAGGGGATCGCCCACAGCTGCGTGTTGAGCCAGAAGCGGAACTCCGCCTTCGAAAAAAGCCAGATCGAAAAGCTGATCAGCGAAACAAAGCCGAGACCCACCACGAAGCCGTTCTGGCCGATGAAGTTGCCGAAGCTGAGGAGGAGGCGCGAGAAGAACGGCAGGGTGCTCGCCATGTCCTCGTACACGCGCGCGAAGCGCGGCACCACGTAGAACATGAGGAAGCCGACCACCGCGAGGCCGACCAGCATCAGGATCGCCGGGTAGATCGTCGCCGAGACGATCTTCTTGCGCACGCGGTCGAACTCCTCCTGGTAGGCGACGTAGCGGCCGAGCGCCTCGCGCACGTCGCCGGTGCGCTCGCTCGCCTTGATGGTGGCGACGTACAGCGGCGAGAAATGCTGCGGGAACGCGGCGATCGCCAGCGAGAACGGCTCGCCGCGGTGGATCGCGGCGAGGACGCCGGCGAGCACCTTGCCGCTCTCGCTGCCCGGGTTCTTCTCGGCGAGCGTGCCGAGCGCCTCGACCAGGTTGAGCCCCGCGCCGAGCAGCGACATCAGCTCCATCGAGAACAGCATCGTCGGGAAGCCGGCGCGGCGCTTCATCAGCACGCGCAGCAGCTTGCGCGCCTCGAGCGCCTTCACCGAGAACACCGTCAGGCCGCGCTGCACCGCCGCTTCGCGCGCCGCGTGCTCGTTCGGCGCCTCCAGCGTGAAGGCGCTGACCTGCTGCTGCCGGTCGAGAGCGTGGATCTCGAATTGCATGGGTCGCCCCTTAGCCGCCGGCCGCGCTCAGCGTGCTCGGCGCGCCGAGGCCGATGTCGGCGTCCTCGCCGGTGCCGCCGGCCTTGCCGTCGCGGCCGTAGGAAAACAGATCGAACTCGCCCTTGGTGCCGGGGATGCGGTAGACGTACGGCCGGCCCCAGGGATCGCTCGGCACGGCCTTCTTCAGGTACGGGCCGCTCCAGTTCGCCACGTTCGCCGGCTTCACGAGAAGCGCTTCGAGGCCTTCCTCTGCGCTCGGGTAGCGGCGCACGTCGAGGCGGAACTGGTCGAGCGCCTTGTCGAGGGACTCGATCTGCGCCTTCGCCACCTGGATCTCGGACTTGCCGACCTGCGAGAAGTAGCGCGGCGCCACGTAGCCGGCGAGCAGGCCGATGATCACGATGACCACGAGCAGCTCGAGCAGCGTGAAGCCGAGCGGTTTGCTTCTGCGGTTGAAAATCATCTTGTTCCTCCTTGAAAGGGAACGCGGGGCGTTGCCGCCCCGCGTGTCCGGACGGCCTGGTTACTGGTTGACGCCGAACTTCATCGCGGGCGTGCCTGCTTCGTGCGCGCCCATGTCGGGCCCGGCGCCCGCGAAGCCGTCGTTGAAGTTCGGGATGAGCGCACCCTTGTCGTAGCCCGGGCTGCTGGGCGCGAGCTGGTACATCCCGCCCGCGTCGCTCGCCGGGCCATTGCCGGACGCGTAGATCGGCGTGCCGAGGATGCCGTGCGCTTCCGCTCCGGTGATCCCGGAGATCCCGCCGTTGCGCAGGTCGTAGTCGAGATCGTCGTTCGCGCCGCCTTGCGTGTTGAAGACGGACCACCAGGACCTGGCGATCTGGAAGACGTTGTTCCGGGAGATCGTGGTCGTCATCGGCTCTGAGGGGCTCGGGCCCGACAGGCCTTCGCCTCCGCCGAGCGTCAGCGTCGAGCCCGCCGGCGGTGGCATCTGCAGCATCGTGTTGTGGAACACGAAG
>Ga0209131_1000165_pt1 | contig 48027 bp, 46 predicted proteins | sample GraSoi_2013_40cm_FD_185826 | JGI IMG/M metagenome (GOLD analysis project Ga0209131, IMG submission 185826) | Grasslands soil microbial communities from the Angelo Coastal Reserve, California, USA - Sample 9_17_2013_40cm (SPAdes) (version 2) | ecosystem: Environmental > Terrestrial > Soil >...
CGGGTGACAACGTCAACCTGACCGTCGAACTGATCGTGCCGGTGGCTCTCGAGCAGGGCTCCAAGTTCGCCATCCGCGAAGGCGGCCTCACCGTCGGCGCCGGCGTCATCACCAAGATCATCGAGTAATCTGAAAGTAAGGTAAGAGCATGGCTTCTAAAAAGAAAGATGTCCGCCCGGTCATTACGCTGCAATGCGGCGATTGCAAAGAGCGGAACTACACTACCGAAAAGAATCGTCGTAACGATCCTGGCCGTCTGGAATTTAATAAGTATTGCCCACACTGCCGGAAGCATACGGTTCATCGCGAAACGAAGTAATCTAGTCTCCTAGCCTCCTAGTCTTCTGGTCATTCAAATGACCAGAAGACTAGGGGCTAGCGGACCAGTAGACTAAATCTAGGCCAGTAGCTCAATTGGTAGAGCTTTCGTCTCCAAAACGAATGGTTGTGGGTTCAAGTCCTGCCTGGCCTGCCTGAAAGTGTGTAAACGCCGTCTCCCATTCTTATGGGGACACGCACAGACGGCGTTTTTAGTCGTCAGAAATAAGGAGAGCAAGTTGGCTGAAAAAACGAATCAACCGAACGCGATCGCCCGCTTCTATCGTGAAACGGTGGGCGAACTCCGCAAAGTCTCATGGCCCACCCGAGAAGAGGCCCTCAACCTGACCGGCATTGTGCTGATCGTGCTCATCGCGATGGCCGCTCTTCTGGGCCTTGTGGATGAGGTTGGCTTTTTGCTTGTAGGCCGGGCTCTGGGGGGGCAGTAGCCTTTGAAAACGGAAAGCCGAGGCAAAATTTTGATGAGCGAGCAAGAGCCCGAAGAACTCGACCCCCTCAAGCCCGAGGATTCCCCAGAAGTGGAATCCCCGCTTTCGGATTCTAAAGACATAGGTTCCGGGCCCGCTATTGAATCCGCCGAGGAACCCGGCGTCAATGTTCCTGCCTGGTTTGTCGTCCATTGTTATTCAGGCTATGAAAATAAAGTGCGTCACAACCTCGAGCAGCGTATTGAAACGATGGGAATGAAGGATAAGATTTTCGATGTCGTCGTCCCAACCCAGGAAGAGATCGAAGTCCGCGATGGCAAGCGGCGTGTCGTAGAACGTCACATTTTCCCAGGCTACGTGCTGGTGAATATGATCCTGACAGAAGAGTCATGGTATGTAGTACGCAACACACCTGGCGTAACCGGATTTGTGGGCATGGGCAACCTGCCGACACCACTGCGCCCTGAAGAGGTGAACCAGATCCTGAAGCGTATGGAAGCTGAAGTACCTACCGTCAAAGTGACTTTCAAGGTCGGCGAACGCGTGCGTATTATCGATGGGCCTTTCAATGACTTTCGCGGCGTGGTATCAGAAATTGACATGGAGCGCACGAAGGTGCGTGTGATGGTCAGTTTCTTTGGCCGCGAAACACCCGTCGAACTGGATTTTCTGCAAGTTGAGAAAGCGTAACAGGCGCGCCGCGCCTGATGCGTGGGAGTGGCGCCGTGGGCGCCACGTTAAAACCACATAAGGAGTAGATATGGCAAAGAAACTAAAGGCAATTGTTCGTCTCCAGCTTGAAGCTGGCAAGGCCAATCCAGCGCCGCCGGTTGGTCCCGCGCTGGCAGGTCATGGTCTTAACATCATGGCCTTCTGCAAGGAATATAATGCCCGCACGTCCAACCGCCCGGGCGAGGTGCTCCCGGCAGAAATCAGCGTTTACACGGACGGCTCTTTCACGTTCATCCTGAAAACTTCGCCTGCACCAGTGCTGATCCGCAAAGCTGCCGGGGTGGAAAAAGGCTCTGCAGTGCCGAATAAGGACAAGGTTGGCAAGATCACACGTGCCCAGGTACGCCAGATCGCCGAGGCCAAGATGAAAGACCTGAACGCCATCGATCTTAAAGGCGCAATGCTCCAGATCGAAGGCACCGCCCGCTCGATGGGTATCACTGTCGTTGACTAATTTCTGGTGGGAGGGCTATTTCAGATAGCCCGTTTGCACCACGGAGGACTACATGGCAAAACACGGAAAGAAATATCTGGCCGCAGCGGCCAAAGTAAATATCGACGAGCAGTACCTCCCTGCTAACGCAATGAAGCTGGTGAAGGAAACCTCCTACGCCAACTTCGACTCGACCATTGAAGTACACCTGCGCATGGGCCTTGACCCGCGCCAGGCCGACCAATTGGTGCGCGGTGTGGTCGTCCTGCCTCATGGGTTGGGAAAAACCGTACGTGTGGCAGTCTTCGCACAGGGTGACGCGGCGGTTGCGGCACGCACTGCCGGAGCAGATGTGGTCGTTGATGATGATGACACTTTCAATAAAATCCAGGCCGGCTGGCTTGAGTTTGATGTGGCAATTTCGACCCTTGACCTGATGGGCAAAGTTGGCCGTTTGGCGCGTGTGCTTGGCCCGCGCGGTTTGATGCCAAACCCGAAGGCCGGGACCGTTGTCCCCGCCGAAGATATTTCCCGCGCAATCAAAGAAGCCAAGGCCGGTCGTGTGGAATTCCGCCTGGACAAGACTTCAAACATCCACGTGCAGATTGGCAAGGCTTCTTTTGACGCAGAGAAACTGAACGATAACTTCGGCGCATTGATGGAAGCCATCAAGAAAGCCCGCCCTGCCGCCGCCAAAGGGAACTATATCAAGCGCATTACCATCGCCGCGACGATGGGTCCCGGCATCAAAATCGATGCGAATGCAGCCCAATCCATGGAGGCTACCGAGTAGGAGCACGGCATTGCCGAATTCTTACACGTTGCTTTATTGAACTGACAAACGAACTTCGCCCAAGACGGCAGGTGTGGCGCCAAGGCGCCACTCAATTCCCTGCCCAGGTGAAGACTTGGAGATAACTCCTCCCCTCTCGGGGAAAAGTCTTTGCCTGGCGTTTGTCAGGCAAAAACTTTTACTGTGTACTGCATAACGAAGCGAACTGTTTAACTCATTTTGGTCCGTAATTCGCATATTTCCAGTTCACTGAATTTTGCAATAAGCAGTAAGGAAAGGAGGTAAAAGTCTTTGGCTCTCTCACGAAAGAAAAAAGAAGAAGTGATGGCCCAGTACAAGGATTGGCTGGAACGCAGTCAGGCAGTCTTTCTGGTTGAATATACCGGTATTACGGTAAAAGAAGTGGATGGTATCCGCTCAAAGGTACGCGAGACTGGCGGCGAATTTCATGTTTTGAAAAACACGCTGGCCCGCAAAGTCTTTGAGACCAACGGAGTGCAGGCCCCGGCCGGCTACTTTGAAAAGAGTACCGCTGTAACGTTCGCATTCACCGACCCGGCCTCAACCGCGAAAGCGTTGACCGATGTGATGAAAAGCGCAGAAGCGATCAAACTCAAGGGCGGTTTCCTGGACAAACAATCCTTAAGTGTTGCCCAGGTGAAAGCTCTTGCTGACCTGCCGCCACTGCCCGTCGTCCGCGCCCAGCTTTTGGGAGTACTGCAGGCGCCTGCCGGCAAACTAGTGCGCACACTCGCCGAACCTGCCCGCTCGCTGGCATCCGTTCTTCGGGCCTATTTCGAAAAAGCCCCTGCTTCTGCGTAACAGGTGTTGCGCAACAATTTTTACTCTGAATCTAAAAATTTCTTTGAACGCAAGGAGTACGTAAATAATGGCTGCTAATCTCGAAAAAATGGTTGAAGATCTGAGCAAGCTCTCCGTCCTGGAAGCTGCTGAACTTGTCAAGGCTCTCGAAGAGAAATGGGGCGTTTCCGCCGCCGCTCCCGTGGCCATGGCCGCCGCCGCTGGCGCAGCTGCTGGCGTCCCTGCCGAAGCCGCTGAGGAAAAGACTGAATACGATGTCGTTATCAAGGATGCCGGCCCCAAGAAGATCGAGGTCATCAAGGTCATCCGCACGCTGACGAGCCTGGGTCTGGGTGAAGCCAAGACTCTGGCTGAAACCCCCGGCGGCAAGGTTCTCTCTGGTGTAGGTAAGGAAGCCGCGATGGATGCCAAGAAGAAGCTTGAAGAAGCTGGCGCTGTCGTCGAAACTGCCTAATTTTGATAGAACGCTACAAAAAGAGGCGCATCATCATAAGATGCGTCTCTTTTGTTTAAGCGTTTTATTTCCGTATGGGTGTAAAAATTACATTGCTGTACTGGTAACTTTGCGAATGACCATCACCACTTTGCCTTTGATTTCCAAAGGTTCGGTGCTTTTGATCATAATAGGCTTCATCGTCGGGTTGGCCGGCTGAAGACGATAACCATCTTTTTCTTTATAGAAATACTTAAGTGTGGTCTCATCTCGCGTCGGGAGCCAGACGGCAACCATTTCGCCATTGCGGACTTCGGTGTTACTGCCCACAGGCTTCATGATGACGTAGTCGCCATCGTTGACCATGGCATCGATCATCGAGTCACCCTGGACTTCTAGTGCATACAGATCATCGGTTTTGCCACGCGTGGGCAGCATGCTGCGGGCGATATCCAGACTGGATTCCGCATCGTAGTAGGCGAAGTCAGAAGGAGGCACAGGAGCCGGGATACCGGCTACGATACGACCTGCAATCGGGACGCGTAGAAGTTCAGTGGCGACATCAGCGGCAGCCTGCGTGACGGTTTTGACACGCATGTTGAACATGCCGGCAATTTCTTCAATCTTATCGGTGACGCGTAGACCACGTGAAATGCGGCGATCGCGCTCGATATAACCCCATTTCTCCAACTGCTCAAGATAATAATTGACGACAGATGTGGATGTAATACCGGTCTGTTCGCCAATCTCGCGGATGGAGGGAGGGTAGCCTTTATCCTGGTAGCTTTGAAGGAGTTCCAGGATTTTGATATGCCGTTCACTTAAACCTTTACTTTTTCGTACCATCATCATAATCACACTCCTGAGCCTATAATCGCTCATCCGTTCTATGAAACTATAATACACGAACATCCGTTCCATGTCAAGAGGAAATTTAAAACCCGATTCGGGTGGAATCAGGTTTATTTAACGGTCAAACAGTTGTGGGTGAGGAGCTATTACCGGGCTTTCTAAAGAGGCAGGCTGAGACATTCTTGAAACGGATCTGCTCATCCCGAATTTTTATATTTGCCAGGCATTAGACCCAGGTGCGGCGCTTCATCCACATCAACATGGCAACCGGCAGGCAAATAAAGATGGCCATGACCAATCCGAAAGCCGCAGCGTTTGTCCAGTCGGTCAGCCCACCGCTGGGTTCAAAAAAGTTCATCCCGAAAAAACCGGTTATGAATGAGACTGGCATAAAGAATGTGGTGATGATCGTGAGCGTTTTCATCACTTCATTCATGCGGTTGTTGATGACAGATAGATAGGTGTCGAGCGAGCCACCAACCAGATCGCGCATCGATTCGTTAATGTCATGCAGACGGACCAAATGGTCGTAGATATCGCGGAAGAAAACGCGATCTTTGGGGTCAACCACTTCGTAGTCGTCGCGAGCCAGTTTGCTGAGCACTTCGCGCTGAGGGGTAATGATACGACGCATGGAGAGCAGGATGCGCTTGAGCGCAAAGATACGTTCTAGGGTATCGGGCGCAGCTTTCACCAGGACCTCGTCCTCCACGCGGTCGATTTGGTCGTCAATGGCTTCGACGATAGGCATATAGTCGGCGATCAGATCATCGATGATTTTGTAAAGCAGATGGTCGGGGCCGTTAGAAGTGTAGCGTTTATCCCGCAAACAGGCAATGCGGGCTTTATCGACGGAGCTAATGGGTTCATCATGGTGAGTAACAACATAGTTCTTACCGAGAAAAACATCCAATTCTTTAGTAGTCAGGGAAAGACTTTCGCTTTCGTTGAAGACCATGGCGTTCAAGACGAGGTAGACGTACTCACCCCAATCGTCCACTTTGGGTACGTGGGTTTCGTCGAGGGCATCATCCACAGCCAACTGGTGGAAATGAAAGATCTTGGTGAGAATCGGCCCAACGGAGGCGTCTGGTTCATTGTCGAAATCAATCCATAGCAAGGCTTTGGGATTCTTCAAAATAGAGGCATATTCCTGTATCAGGACGTCAGTACGGATTTCCTGGCTTGGAATGAAGCACAGAGAGCGGATCATGGAGCCTCCAGAAAAAGGTTTATTTACAATTCAACAAAATAGTTTTGATATTCAACTTTAATATTGACTTTTAGTTATTTTCCCGTAGAATGTTTTTAGAATTCAGAAGCTCTTGATTTTCCAAGGAGATCGAACGTGTTCTCTCTGGCCGGTTCTGAGGTTGAATTTTACCGCAATCGTGAGTTTGAGATGGAAGCTCCTGTTTGCGAGATGCACCTGCTATTAAACAATGCCCGGCAAAGAACTGCCCTGGCATTGCGATCTGCGGGTAAGGAGAGCACATGGCTACTGCCGAAGAACGCATGAGAATTTTAAAAATGATTGACGAGGGTAAAATCGGCGCCGAGGAAGGCGCCCAGTTGCTTTCTGCCCTGAGTGACGGACGCCGTGGGCCGGCACAGCAGATGCCGTCGCGAATCTCGGGCGCGGCGCGCTGGCTGAGAGTGCGCGTCACTGATGTGTCCACGGGTCGCTCGAAGGCAACGGTCCAAATCCCGATTGGCCTGCTGGATGCCGGGATGAAAATCGGTGCGCATTTTGCGCCTGAAGTGAAAGGGGCGGATATATCTACAGTAATGGAAGCGTTACATTCCGGTAGGACGGGCAAGATCATGGATGTAATCGACGAGGAGGGCGGTGAGCACGTGGAAATATTTGTGGAGTGATCTGCCAATTCAATTCGCTTCAATAGACTTTCTAGGCATGCCACCTCGTCGGCCTATAATGATTTAAATAAATACTCAGTTTCGGATGAGTGGACGGAGAAGACATTCCCCGTCCACTTTTTTTACGACGTTTCGGAACTAACCGCCACAGCAGCCACCGCCGCAACCGCATTCTTCGCCGCAGCAACCCAGATCGATCTGTAAGGTCCGCATGGTTCTCACCTCCTTTCTCAAATAGATATGTACCTATAACATAGACAACTGTCTATGTATAAGGGCAAAAAAAGAGATACTAATCAAGCACTTTAAGGATCAACTCGGTAGCTCTTTCTTCTGGAGCAAACTTACTCATCAATTGCCCACAGCAAAAAACCATCTGCTGCTGGTTGAGAGTGTAAAAAGTTTGCTTGCCTTCATGGCGTACATCCACAAGCCCGGCATCGCGCAGGATGGCCAGATGATGGGAAACTGTTGGCTGGCTGACTTTGCCCAATTGCTCGACGATTTCATTTACTGAGCACCATTCGCAGCAACACAGTTTCATGATCTTTTGCCGGGTATCATCGGCTATTGCTTTGGCAAATTCAACAGCGTTGTTTGTCTTCATATCCGTTATCTTCTACCTATGATTATATAGACAATCATCTATTTGTCAAGGAAAAAACTCCTGAGATCAATCTGCAATTTATTCTTTATCTTCATCCACCGGGCGGATTAATTACCCCGCAGCATATACCCCTGCTGTCCCTATGTTAGACTTCAAAACATAATAATAAGAACAGCATCGCTCCAATCTTGGTATCTTTCAGATGCGCTGTGCTCTAAATCTGTAATCCACAATCAAACGAGGAGAAACAAATGAAAACTCGCATTACTTACTTTCTGGCAACATTATTTGTCGTTATCAGTCTGTTGCTCTCGTCATGCGCTCTGCCAAGCGCTACCCCAGTCCCAACAAGTACCCCTGCCTCAACCAATACACCTGAAGCGACAGCGACGATCACCACCACACAAACACCCACGCTTACGCCGACGGCGACCCCTGACCTTGCAGCCACCGAACAGGTCGAGACTTTTGTTGCGAAGGTCAAGGAATATTATGACGCCAAGTATGTTTCGACCACGAATGGAAGCTACATTCGCTTGAAGGGTCATAAACAATCATGGGCGGAAATAAACTATTATCAATGGGAGGAAACGGGCCTTTCTCCGACCAATTTCATTATCAAAAGTGACATTTCATGGAAGAGTGCCAGCCCTGCAGCAGATTCATCTGGTTGTGGCTTTGTCTTGCGTGAGCAGCCGAACCAGGATAATTATATGCTTTTCATCTCGCTTAAGGGCTATGTGCGAATGTCGTATTTCCTGACCGCCAAAGGCAATTTTGTGACTTATTTGGGACTGGGAACCTACGGGCTACCCGCACAAAACGGCGCTGCCCAGGTGACCTTGATTGCAGAAGATAATATCTTCCGGGTACTGGTCAACGATAAGCTGATTAAAGTCTTTTCCGGGCTCCAAGGCAAATTGACGACAGGCAAACTGGCTTATACTGTGGTTTCCGGCACGAACAAAGGCTTTGGCACCAGTTGCGACTTCAAGAATACAGAATTGTGGACAATCAAGCAAGAGTAATTTCCACAACAACGAAAAGACGACGGGGGAACTTGCGCCCGTCGTCTTTTTTGTGATTTGATAACTACTCTTTGATATCACTTGGGTCGTAGTTTTCCGGCAGCCAGCAGCACAATACCAGCTCACGGGCAGCCTTGACTTCATCCATGCGACCGAAGGGGGTCTCATGTGGAGCAGACTTGACCACTTCCGGGTTGGACTTCGCTTCTTCAGCGATCTGGATCAGTGCGTCAGCAAAAGCGTCGAGCGTATCCTTGTTCTCCGTCTCGGTCGGCTCGATCATCAAGGCTTCATGAACAATTAGAGGGAAATAGTTCGTTGGCGGATGGAAATTGAAGTCCATCAGACGCTTAGAGATATCCAGCGCACGCACATCCGAACCTTCGAACTGGCCCTCCATCACAAATTCATGCATGCAGGTGCGGTTGTAGGGAATGGTATAGTGTTTTTCCAGGCGTGCCTTTAGATAATTTGCATTTAACACAGCATTCTCAGCAATATCGCGCAAACCGTCCGCCCCGTGCATGGCAATATAAGTATAGGCGCGCACCAGACCGCCACCGAAATGACCATGAAAAGACTTCATTCGGCCGATCGTTTGTTTAGGCGTAACATAGCCATAGAGCGGCGGAGTCTCTTGATTCCCTTCTTCGAGGATGCCAATCAGTGGAGCAGGCAGGTAGTCAGCCAGGCTTGCGCTGACACCCACCGGGCCGCAGCCAGGACCGCCGCCGCCGTGCGGCACCGCGAAAGTCTTGTGCAGATTGAAATGCATCACGTCGAAGCCCATGTCTCCGGGACGGACGATGCCCAACAGGGCGTTCATATTCGCGCCATCCCCATACATCAGGCCGCCGCACTCATGGACGATTTTCACGACCTGCTCGATATTCTCGTCGAAGAGGCCAAGCGTATTTGGATTGGTCAGCATCATCCCGAATACGGTATCATCACAGGCAGCTTTGAGCGCATCAACATCTACATTGCCGCGCAAGTCGGATGGAATCTGCACGACTTGCAAGCCCAGCATACCCGCCGAGGCGGGATTAGTGCCATGCGCCGAATCGGGGATAAGCACTTTCACACGCTGGTCATCGCCGCGGGCTTTGTGATAGGCGCGCATGATCAACACGCCGGTAAATTCTCCATGCGCCCCCGCGGCCGGCTGGAGCGTGACGGCTGCAAAGCCGCTGATCTCCTTGAGCCATTCCTGCATTTCAAACATCAGCAGCAAGTTGCCCTGTACCGTCTCGATCGGCTGGAGTGGATGGGTAAACATGAAACCGGGCAGCCGGCAAGTATCTTCGTTGATCTTCGGGTTGTACTTCATCGTGCACGAACCGAGCGGATAGAAACCACCGTCCACACTGTAGTTGTATTTCGACAGGTGCATGTAGTGGCGCACGACGTCAACTTCGGCCAGTTCGGGCATGGGTAGGTCGGCGCGTAGGAACGCGGCCTCAGGCAGGTCATAGCGAGGCACATCTGACTCAGGAAAGGTCACACCCTTTCGCCCAGGTGAGGACAGATCAAAAAGGGTAGGCTCAGTCATGGCTGGCCTCCTGGAGAACTTCCACCAATAAATCGATTTCTTCTTTGCTGGTCATCTCAGTCACAGCGATGAGCATATGGTCTTCGAGTGACGGGTAATCCCGTCCGAGGTCGTAACCGCCCAAAATGCCGTGCTCAAGCAAATGCTCATTGATCTCAACAACAGGTTTCGGACAACATAGCGTAAACTCATGGAAAAAAGGCTGGCTGAAACAGAGTTTATATCCGTCCATTTTGCCCAGTTGTTCAGCTGCATAGTGGGCTTTCTGATAACAAAGGTTGGCGACCTGTTTCAACCCGTTCTTGCCGAGTACTGACATATAAACTGCCGAAGCCAGTGCCAGCAGGCCCTGGTTGGTGCAGATATTGGAGGTAGCGCGCTCGCGTTTGATGTGCTGCTCGCGCGCCGTCAGAGTCAGGACGTAGGCTTTTTGCCCACGCGAATCGACGGTCTCCCCCACCAGGCGTCCGGCCATTTTATGAACGTAGGACTTTTTGGTGGTGAAAAACCCCAGATAGGGTCCGCCGAACCAGAGAGGGATACCCAGGGGCTGGCCCTCGCCGACGACGATGTCCGCACCCATGGCACCCGGCGTTTTGAACATCGCCAGTGCAGTTGGGTTGACAACCACACAGACCAGCGCGCCTAGGGCGTGAACGGATTCGATCAGCCGGGTATAATCGAAGATGCGTCCAAAGAAATCGGGATATTGGACGATGACCAGGGCGGTATCCTGGTCAATTAACGAGGTCAAAGTTTCCGGGGATGCATCGATGTCAGTGTCGGGACCATCACCAGATAGATTTAGTCCGAGCCCCTGCGTATACGTCCTGATGGTCTCGCGGTATTGCGGGTGGACAGTGGGCGAGATAACAATCTTGCTACGCTTGCCGCGAAAGTTGGCGTAGGCCATATTGACGGCTTCTGCAGCGGCGGTCGCGCCATCATAATGCGAGGCGTTTGAAACGTCCATGCCCGTCAGGGCAGAGATCATGGATTGATATTCAAATATGGCCTGTAAGGTGCCCTGCGAGATTTCTGGCTGGTAAGGGGTATAGGCTGTATAGAATTCGCCACGCCGGATCATATGATCGACCACCGAGGGAATATAATGGTTGTATACTCCCGCCCCGAGGAAAGAAACCAGATCGCGTGTGCTCTCGTTGCTGGCGGCAATTTCATTGAGTAGAATGGCGGCCTCCATTTCGGTCAGCGCCGGGCGAAGATTAAGTTTTGGGAAGCGATACTTGGCGGGAATAGCATCAAAAAGATTGTCGACAGTCCTGATGCCAATCGCCGCGAGCATCGCATCCCGCTCTTGGGGAGCGTGGGGAATGTAAGTCATGTATTCTCCTGACTTTTCAGCACTCAGCTTTTATTAACGCAAAATGCAGATCAATGTGCGCGACCTGCACAATATTTCTCGTAAGCAGCGGCGTCCATCAGACCGGAAACATCCCCGCCCTCGATTTGGATGATCCAGCCTTCGCCATACGGATCGCTGTTTAATGTTTCGGGCTTTTCGGTGAGGCTTTGATTAGCGGTTACGATTTTGCCAGAAACAGGAGCATATACTTCCCCTGCGGCTTTGACGGATTCAACAGAAGCCAGCGGTTTGCCCGCTTCAATTACCTCACCCATCGAGGCGAAGATTTCGAGGAAGACAATATCCGAGAGTTGGCTTTGGGCATAATCCGTCAGTCCGGACCTGCCACTGACCGGGTCAAACCACTCATCACTTTTTGTATATTTAAGATTGGCGGGGGGATTCATGACGGCTCCTGGTGAATATGGATTTAAAAACGAAGAGGGCGCACAAGGTAGTGGTGTGTGCGTCCTCTGTCAATAACCTGAGAGATTCGCCCTTGTTCGCCCTGAGCAGATTGACATGCAATCGAAGGGTGAACTGGGGCTTGCCCCGTCGGTGTTCCTTAGGGGAACTTTCCAGAGTTAATCGAAACAGGGTCCTTTTGCCTGAGAGTTTCGTCCGGACGTGCCCGCCACGGATTTGCACCTTCGGCGCTCTGTTTTGTTATGGTAGGTGATTACCATAACAACGAGTCTCTTGCCTGTAACAACTCAATTGTACTTTCATTCCTTTAGGATGAAAAGGGAAATAAAAGGCCCTTTCTTAAACAATTATAGAATGGGCAAGAGAAAGCCGGGCATCTTCAGGAGAACTTAGCTTTCCAGCGTTCCGCGTGCCCAGTCGCCGATCAGCCAGTATTTGAAATCCTGGCCCTGTGATGTTTGCACAGCGCCGATAATTCCATAGATGGGAGCAATGGCCATGCCCAGTAGGAAGAGGGGCGTGAGGATACACGCGAAGGGAATGAGTACAATCCCAATAAGTATTGCGCTCAGGGCGCCGACAAGCGCCCACATGACCCCTAGCCCATACCAGAGGGCTAGTTGGAACAGGAATGACTGCATGGCGTGATATGCAACGTATTTGGAGCGCGAGGAGAATATCAGATAGATTACCAGCGCGACCAATGGACCAAGTATTCCGGTAAACAGATTGACCAGTACGCTCAGATGAGCCAACATGGCCCAGGTATGCTCATCTGATGGTGAGAGTGGCGTGGGCACAGCAGCATTTTGAAGTGCAGTTGTCATGATAACCTCGATTCTTCATAAAGCCTCACGGCAAAATTATCCAAGAATATTTACGCGGGTTGTATCACAAAGTTGCAGATCAAAGGAAAACAAAACAGACACCTTGTTTTACAGGCATCTGTTCAGTCAACTCATGGGATTTATAAAGATAAATCTCTTATTTTTTCTAGAGCTGTGTATGGATTATTCTTCTTCGACGGGAGCTGGGCCAGCCAATTTGCGATGTCGGAAAGTGATCCGGCCTCGTGAAAGGTCGTAAGGAGACATTTCCACCTTTACGCGATCTCCAAGCAAAATGCGAATATAAAACTTACGCATTTTGCCTGAAAGATATGCCAGGATTTCCACTCCATTTTCCAGCCGAACCTTGAACTGTGTGCCAGGCAAGGCCTCGATTACAGTTCCTTCAACGACAAGCTTGTCGTCATCTTTTGGCATACACACCTCCGAAGACTTGCGAGTTATTCATAAGTCTTTACCGTGCGCCGTTTGAGGCGGCGAATTGCCTTCTTTTCTTCCATGCGGCGCTGCTCGCTTTTGGAAACAAACCAACGTTTGCGGCGTACAGTGCTTAAAACACCACTTTTTACAACCTTTTTGCGAAAGCGCTTCAGCAGCCCTTCCTGGGATTCATTAGGGCGTAAAGTTACAGCAGTCATAAGTGTCACCTCCCTTCCATGAGGGAATGTTCCTTGCATAGGAATAAGGACAAAAACTCGGCCTGTCGATAGACACAGCCGAGGCAAAATGCGTAACCCAGAGAGATGATGATATCAACACTGAGAATGTAACGCTCTGCACAACTCCTTGATTACCAGTAATACTGGCAATCACGTGGGGGCTGTCTACACAACAAACAAATTATACTATACAACTTTTCGAGTGAAAAGGTTAAAAGAAAAAGCCCCTTGGCAATGACCTACTCTCCCGGGAGGCTTCCCTCCAAGTACCATCGGCGCTGACGAGCTTAACTTCCGGGTTCGAGATGGGACCGGGTGTATCCTCGTCGCTCAAATCACCAAGAGACTTTATTCACAGTATTAGTGACACTGAATAGCAACTTTCAACCTAGAGCCGAATTGTATCAGAAAAAGTACCAAGTTCTCCGCACCACGTAGATCAGCCCTCGACCATTAGTACGGCTTAGCTGAACACATTGCTGCGCTTACACTTGCCGCCTATATAGCAGGTAGTCTACCTGCGGTCTTACTGACTTAACGTCATGAGGGATCTCATCTCGAGGCAAGTTTCCCACTTAGATGCTTTCAGCGGTTATCTTTGCCAGACATAGCTACCCAGCAATGCCGTTGGCACGACAACTGGCACACCAGAGGTCTGTCCACTCCGGTCCTCTCGTACTAGGAGCAGATCCTCTCAAATCCCTTGCGCCCACAGCGGATAGAGACCGACCTGTCTCACGACGGTCTGAACCCAGCTCGCGTACCGCTTTAACGGGCGAACAGCCCGACCCTTGGGACCTTGTCCAGCCCCAGGATGCGATGAGCCGACATCGAGGTGCCGAGCGAAGTCGTCGATGTGAACTCTTGGACTTCACCAGCCTGTTATCCCCGGGGTAGCTTTTATCCGGTAAGCCACGACCCTTCCACGCGGTATCGTGGGATCACTAAGCCCGACTTTCGTCTCTGCTCGACGCGTTGGTCTTGCAGTCAAGCTCCCTTCTGCCTTTACACTCTATGGCTGGTTTCCATTCAGCCTGAGGGAACCTTTGGGCGCCTCCGTTACTTTTTAGGAGGCGACCGCCCCAGTCAAACTGCCCATCTGGCACGGTCCTCCACCCGGATTACGGTGTGGAGTTAGGATCTAAATATGATCAGGGTGGTATTTCACTAACGGCTCCACCGAGGCTAGCGCCCCAGCTTCAAAGCCTCCCACCTATGCTACACAGATCAAACCCAAATTCAATGCCAAATTGCAGTAAAGCTCCACGGGGTCTTTTTGTCCTGCTGCGGGTAGGCCGCATCTTCACAGCCATTTCAATTTCACCGGGTCCATCGTTGAGACAGTGCTCTAGTTGTTACGCGGTTCGTGCGGGTCGGAACTTACCCGACAAGGAATTTCGCTCGGTACATCCCACTCCGTTTCCGGAGGAGCCGGACTTTATCTTTCTCGTCCCGTATTCATTGCAGAGGCAATTGCGCGGATCTTATTGATCCCTTCCAAGGTCAGGTGTTCGTTGCGCTCCATCAAGAGCAGGACTTTCCTGAATTTCAGAAAATCCAAATACTTTTTGGATTTCAAAGGATGTTTTTCGAAGAACGGAATAACCCGCTCTCGCAGGTGCTGGGCGCCGCGTACCCGGTAAGCCATTCGCTCACCGTGGTTTTGCCGCACCACGCCACACCCGAAAAATTTCTTCAGGGCGTGCAGGAGTTGCACATCACGTTCATGTTGCACGACCGTGAATTCGGGCAAAACCTGGTAACCCGCCTGCATTTCAGGCTGGGCGTTGACACCTATATAGAAACATCCTTCTCCATCTACGAACCCAACAACCCATTGCGCTTCTAACCTCGTTACGGGGGAGATCGAACGTGAAGTCTCTGAGGGTTCTTCCTTTTGCATATCTGTATCCATGGAAGCCTTCCCTGCGGATTGTCCCCGTGTCTGGCGGATTTTTACTGCCGTCCTAACGACGGCGAGTACCGCTCAGCTGTGTGAGGAGTTTCCCGCAAATAGTTCGATTTTACTAAGGCTCGCGAATTATGAACCTTAGGACCGTTATAGTTACGGCCGCCGTTCACCGGGGCTTCAGTTCAAAGCTTCGACTTGCGTCTAACCTCTCCCTTTAACCTTCCGGCACTGGGCACGCGTCAGCCCCTATACATCGCCTTACGGCTTAGCAGAGACCTGTGTTTTTGTTAAACAGTCACTAGAGCCATTTCACTGCGACCCACTTGCGTGGGTACCCCTTATCCCGAAGTTACGGGGTCATGTTGCCTAGTTCCTTAACGATGGTTCTCCCGTTCGCCTTGGTATACTCAACCCGTCTACCGGTGTCGGTTTGCGGTACAGGCACCTGAATCTCAACGCTTAGTGGCTTTTCTCGGCAATAAGGCTCAACCACTTATGTCTCAAGGACTCGCGCTCGTCTCAGCTCAGCTTGCGGATTTTCCTACAAGCCTCAACGCCTAAACGGATTGCACCCAAATCCAATAATGGGCTGGTCTACCTCGTTGCGTCCCCACATCGCTCCATTCAGGTGGTTCCGGAATGTTGACCGGATATCCATCACCTACGCCTCTCGGCCTCGGCTAAGGCCCTGACTAACCCGACGCGGAATGACCTGGCGTCGGAAACCTTAGACATACGGCGAACACGGTTCTCACGTGTTTGTTCGCTACTCATGCCTGCATTCTCACTTCCGCCCGCTCCAATCGTCCTTACGGTCGACCTTCACTGCTGGCGGAACGCTCCCCTACCGACGGCGCAAAGCGCCGTCCCATAGCTTCGGTGCTACACTTAGCCCCGTTAAGTTTTCCGCGCAAGGTCACTAGACCAGTGAGCTATTACGCACTCTTTAAAGGGTGGCTGCTTCTGAGCCAACCTCCTGGTTGTTAGAGTAACCTCACCTCGTTTCCCACTTAGTGTAGACTTAAGGACCTTAGCTGATGATCTGGGCTGTTTCCCTTTCGACCCCGAAACTCATCTCCCGGAGTCCGACTGCTATGCTATGGAGTACTGGCATTCCGAGTTTGATTGGGTTCAGTAAGCTGTAAGCCCCTTAGCCCATTCAGTGCTGTACCTCCAGTACTAAACGCATAACGCTAGCCCTAAAGCTATTTCGGGGAGAACCAGCTATCTCCGAGTTCGTTTGGCATATCACCTCTACCCACAGGTCATCCCCTAATTTTGCAACATTAGTAGGTTCGGGCCTCCACGAGTGATTAGACTCGCTTCACCCTGCCCATGGGTAGCTCACCCGGTTTCGGGTCTAATCCCAGCGACTATACGCCCTATTCAGACTCGCTTTCGCTACGGCTTCGGATGTAACTTCCTTAACCTCGCCACTGAGATTAACTCGCAGGCTCATTCTCCAAGAGGCACGCCGTCAGGCATAGCGCCGCGCACAGGATTACTCCTTAGCACCGACACGCCATTAGCCCTCCGACTGCTTGTAAGCTTATGGTTTCAGGTTCTATTTCACTCCCCTAACAGGGGTACTTTTCACCTTTCCCTCACGGTACTAGTTCACTATCGGTCGTCAAGTGTATTTAGCCTTGGAGAGTGGACTCCCCAGATTCCTACCGGATTAGCGTGCCCGGCAGTACTCAGGTACCCAGCGGAAGTCAATCAGTTTTCGTATACGGGGCTGTTACCCTCTTTGGCAGGCTGTCCCACACCTTTCCACTAACCAATTGATTTGTAACTTCCATGTGCCAGGCCCTACAACCCCAGAGAAGCAAGCCTCTCTGGTTTGGGCTAATCCCCGTTCGCTCGCCACTACTAGGGGAATGATCTCTTTTCCTCCGGGTACTTAGATGTTTCAGTTCCCCGGGTGCCCTTCCTCAAACCTATATATTCAGTAAGAGGATACTAGAGGTTCGCTCTAGTGGGTTTCCCCATTCGGAAATCTCCGGGTCGGGCGCCTGTTAACGGCTAACCGGAGCTTATCGCAGTTTCCCACGTCCTTCGTCGGCACTTGACGCCTAGGCATCCACCATAAGCTCTTAGTAGCTTCACCACGTGATGCGGAGAAGTTGATACTTTTTCGTTACGGCCTACAATTTCATGCTTTAGGTTTAATTGCTATTCAGTTGTCAAGGTTCAATTTCACCGTTGACCGGTGAGCAATGCTCTCGAAAATTTCGAGAGCATTGCTCACCCTTCAACAAATTTCCATTTTTCGACAAAGCGACCCGGCTCATCGCCGGGTCACAGAAGTGCCTCGCGGTTTGAGCTTCTATAATCGTTAGACCAGATTGTCGTAAATCGCCAAACTTTTTCCTCACAATAATTGATCATGCAGCTCTGTGGAGATGGCGGGATTTGAACCCGCGACCTTCGCCTTGCAAAGGCGCTGCTCTCCCACTGAGCTACATCCCCAAGCCAAATCTGTGGGCTTGACAGGATTCGAACCTGTGACCCCTGCGTTATCAGCACAGTGCTCTAACCAACTGAGCTACAAGCCCGGGGTTGCGTCCTTAGCAACTGAGAAGTGATAGGAAGGCGAACAACTTTTGTCTGCTTTCACCACCGCGGTGAAAGACTTAAGTTATTGAGTGGAGCGAGCCCATAAAATGGGCGAGCTCGAGAACTCTAGAAAGGAGGTGATCCAGGCGCACCTTCCGGTACTCCTACCTTGTTACGACTTCGTCCCAGTCACCAGCACCACCTTCGACAGCGCCCTCCTTGCGGTTAGGCTACCGGCTTCAGGTGTTACCAGCTCCCATGACGTGACGGGCGGTGTGTACAAGGCCCGAGAACGTATTCAACGCACTATAGCTGACGCGCGTTTACTAGCAACTCCGACTTCACACAGGCGAGTTGCAGCCTGTGATCTGAACTGAGGCCGGCTTTGGGGATTGGCTCCACCTCGCGGCTTAGCGACCCATTGTACCGACCATTGTAGCGTGTGTGTAGCCCCGGATATAAAGGCCATGCTGACTTGACGTCATCCCCACCTTCCTCCGGCTTGATACCGGCGGTCCCACGTGACACATGTAACACGTAGCGAGGGTTGCGCTCGTTAGCGGACTTAACCGAACATCTCACGACACGAGCTGACGACAGCCATGCAGCACCTGTGAAAGCTCCCTTGCGGGTCGGTCACCTTTCGGATCCCTACCACTAACATGTCAAACCCGGGTAAGGTTCTTCGTGTAACATCGAATTAAACCACACGCTCCGCTGCTTGTGCGGGCCCCCGTCAATTCCTTTGAGTTTTAACCTTGCGGCCGTAGTCCCCAGGCGGTAGACTTATCGCGTTAGCTACGACACCGAAGGTTTTGAACCCTCCGACGCCAAGTCTACATCGTTTACAGCTAGGACTACCGGGGTCTCTAATCCCGTTCGCTCCCCTAGCTTTCGTGTCTGAGCGTCAGGAGCATCCCAGAAGGCCGCCTTCGCCACTGGTGTTCCTCCGGATATCTACGCATTTCACCACTACACCCGGAATTCCACCTTCCTCTGATGCCCTCAAGTTCGGTAGTATTGAACGACTCCTCCCAGTTGAGCCGGGAGATTTCACATCCAACTTGCCGAACCGCCTGCACACGCTTTACGCCCAGTAAATCCGGATAACGCTCGTCTCCTACGTTTTACCGCGGCTGCTGGCACGTAGTTAGCCGAGACTTATTCCTGAGGTACTGTCCTTGCTCATCCCTCAGAAAAGTGCTTTACGACCCGAAGGCCTTCATCGCACACGCGGCGTTGCTGGGTCAGGCTTTCGCCCATTGCCCAATATTCCCTACTGCTGCCACCCGTAGGTGTATGGCCCGTGTTTCAGTGCCATTGTGAGGGACCACCCTCTCAGGTCCCTTACCCGTCGACGCCTTGGTAAGCCATTACCCTACCAACTAGCTGATGGGGCGCAGGTCCCTCCCGAAGCGCATTACTGCTTTAGTTATCAGTTTCTAAATCCGATAACCACATGCGGTATTAGCAATCCTTTCGGACTGTTATCCCACACTTCGGGGCAGGTCACCAACGTGTTACTCACCCGTTCGCCACTAGGATACTCTCGTATTGCTACAAAAGCACCTCGTTCGACTTGCATGTATTAAGCACGCCGCCAGCGTTCATCCTGAGCCAGGATCAAACTCTCCGCAAAAAATATCACCCTTACGGGTGTAAGTTACGGAATTAAAACGACAGGGGTTGTCGTATCTTCCTATCACTTTTCAGTTGTTAAGGTACTGTCAACCGAGCGGGCTACACTCACCCGCAGCATGTTGGCCTGTCAAGGTTCTTCGAGAGACAAAACTACCGATGTTATTTCAACATCGGCTCGTCAGACTGCAAAACCAACGGCTCTATGTCTCTGACGGGACGTCTCTCTTAGGTTATAAGCGATCTGTCGGGATTGACGAAATCGTTCTTGCTGACTGGCTTACCTATTATACATACGCCAGTTTTTCTGTCAAGGGTTATTCGGTAATCTCTGCAAAGTTCGTTGTCAGACAACCTTTTGACCCGGACAGCGAAGGGCAATTATACGCATATCGAGTGGAGAGTCAAGAGGATTCGGAGAAAATCCCAATATTTTAAGGTTAGGGATCGGATTCTTTAGAATCGAGCCGACCATTGATCTGGATCAGATTCCCACCTGAGCTTTGCCGCCATTATAACGATAGGGCTCTCAGCCGCCGCGAACGCCGTCAAAAGGCGATCCGACAAATAAAAAGGGCGTGGTCACCGCACCCCTGCAAAAGATCAGTTCATCTCCTGCCGCCCGGATAGGGCCCGCAACAAGGTATTCTGGTCGGCATATTCCAGGTCGCCACCAACAGGCAAGCCACGCGCCAGGCGTGTGACATGCACGCCGGAAGGCGCCAACTGCTGGCGCAGGTATAGTGCCGTAGCGTCGCCTTCCATGCTGGGGTTGGTGGCCAGGATGATTTCCTTGACACGCCCCTCTCTCACACGGACAAGCAGTGGTTTGATCTTCAAGTCGTCCGGACCAATGCCTTCGATAGGCGAAAGTACGCCGTGCAGAACATGGTACTTTCCATTGTATGCCCCGATACGTTCGAGGGCAATGACATCCAGCGGCTCCTCGACCACACAGATGACCGATTCGTCCCTGGCAGCGCTGGCACAGACTTCGCAGCGTTCCCGCCCGGCCAGCATGATGTTGAAGCACTCCGGGCAGAACGCAGTCTGTTCTTTAAAAGCGATCAGCGCTTCGGCCAGGGATTGGGCAATATCTTCGGGAGCACGCAGTAAATAGAAAGCCAGCCGCGAGGCGGACTTTGGTCCAATACCAGGCAGGCGTTCGAAGGCGGTAATCAGGTTCTGGATGGGTTCGGGAAGGATCATGGGGATCAGGGAGTAGAGAGAAGAGAGAAGCAAGAGCGGAAACTAATTTCTACTCTCTTCTCTCTATTCTCTATTCGTCTAAAAGGGCAGCCCGCCCGCCAGCGGACCCATCATTTTTTCCTGCAACTCGCGGGATTTGTCGAGGGCTAGGTTGACAGCCGTCAGCACCATGTCGTTTAGCATTTCGGCGTCGGCGTCTTTCAGGAAGTCCGGGTCGATCTCGACAGACTGGCACTTCTGGTCGCCAGTCATGGTGACTTTGATCGCGCCGCCCCCCGCAGTGACACTTACGGTTTCGACAGCCAGTTTCTCCTGAGCTTCGGCCATCTGCTGTTGCAGCTTCTGGATCTGCGCCATCATCGGATTTCCGCCGCCACCCATGCCGGGCATTTTGTTGTAGCCTTTGGCCATGTGAAACTCCTAAGAAATCAGAAACGAGTAACAAGAAATAAGTGAGAAGTAAAGGCGAAAAGTAGGAATAGTTAATCGCAAGAACTCATGGCTACTTTCTTTTTTTTACTTCTTACTGAACTTATTGTATATCCACGATCTCCCCGCCGTTCTGGATGGCAGTAGCGACCATTCCGTCGGGTTTGACGTTGGGCGGCAACGTGCCTTTCCCCCCGGCCAAGATAGCCTGTACAGGTAACTCCACATCCAGCGCTTCGCGGATAGCGGCCTGGGCCAGGTCGAGGCACTCGGGACGGTTGAACTTGGACTGCAGGATCTCGCTGGCGAAACCGATGATCAGGGTGCCGTCCTTGATCTCCATCAGTTTGCTGGAATTCAATAATGCGGCTACGTTGGAATCCCGTTTCTTTACGATAGCCGAGATCTGGTGCCAGGCTTTGGTGACCGCTTCCAGACTGATACTCTCTGAAGCAGCGGGCGCGCTCGAAAGAGATGGCTTCGATTCCGTTTTCTTCTCCGGCGCAGACGATGCCACAGACGGCGTTCGGTCAGCCGGCGCGGGGGCATGAGCCGGTGCGTGCGATCTTCCCTGCTGGGAACCTGGGGCACTCGTCTTGGGCGTGGAGATAGGCGCGGCCTGAGCAGCAGGAGCTTCGAGCATTTCGGCAAAGGCCAGTTCGAGTCCCAGCGCGGGCGACCAGCCGCCGCGTGTGTCGCTCGCAGCGGCGTTGAAGGCACGCATCATACGCAGCACATCCGTAGTAGGCAGGGCGTCAGCATGCTTGACCATTTGGGCGCGTGTATCATTGGGGACTTCGACCTGCTCGCCATTGCCCATTTGAATAAGCATCAGGTTACGCAAGTAATCGACGGTCTGGCGGGCCAGGGCGCGCGCATCGGCGCCGCCATCCAGGGCGTGATGGATTTCGTCCAGGCCTTTGCCGGGTTCACGGTCGATCAGGGTCTGGACCAGGCCGATCACCGACTGGCTGGTGGCCGTGCCAAGCACGGTCTGGGCCAGCTCGAGCGTGATCTTGCCGCCGGTGGAAGCCAACTGGTCGAGCAGGGAGATGGCATCGCGCAAACCGCCGGAGGCTTGACGGGCGATCAGGTTGAGCGCTTCGGGGTCGGCCTTGATCTTCTCGCTTTTGCAGATCTCTTCCAGGCGGCGGGTAATCTCACCCAGCGGGACACGCCGAAACTCGTGGCGCTGGCAGCGCGAGAGCACCGTGGCCGGGATCTTGTGGATTTCGGTGGTGGCCAGGATGAAAATGGCATGCGGCGGCGGTTCCTCGAGCGTTTTGAGCAGCGCATTGAAGGCAGCCGTGGAGAGCATGTGGATTTCATCGATAATGTAAACTTTATACGTGCCCTGTGAGGGGGCAAAATTGATCTTGTCGCGCAGATCGCGCACGTCCTCCACGGAAGTATTTGAAGCGGCATCGATCTCGATCAGATCCATGAAGCGGTTTTCGTTGACCGCCAGGCAGTGGTTGCACTCATTGCAGGGACGTTTGGTGGCGTCCTCGGCCAGGCAGTTGACGGCTTTGGCCAGCAGGCGCGCGGCAGTCGTCTTTCCCGTGCCGCGTGGGCCGGAAAACAGGTAAGCATGTGCCACGCGGTCGGAGGCCACGGCGTTTTTCAACGTCTGGATAATGTGTTCCTGGGAGACAACTTCGTCCCAGAGTTGTGGGCGCCATTTACGGTAGAGGGCTTGGGTCATTTTGGATACTTCGACTTTGCTTAGTACAAGTTTGCGATTTTAGATTGGCGCAAGAAATATAGAATGAACGCCTATGTTATGTGAAGCGCTTATGTACTTGTTTATGATAGCACAAAGTAAGGGCGAAGGGAGATTTTTTAATTTGCGGCCTGTAGGAGCTGGCCATTATGGAGCAATTTTCGGCTTGATCTCCTGCCAGGTAACGCCGCCATCCGTCGTCTTGACTAGCGCAATCTGCCCATTATCGGTGGCGACTGCCCAGGCCATATTGGCGTCCACAAAGCTGAACTGGCCGTCCCAGTTGATAGTCTTGACGGGCAGCCAGGTATGCCCGGCGTCCGCCGAGCGCTTTATGTTGCGTCCTAGGGCGAAGGCCGTTTGTGTGCCGATGAATTGCAACGGGCCGCCCGGGTAGGCATAGGTATTCCACGAACCGCCGCCATCGGTGGTCTCATAGAGAAAGCTCTGCTGGGTCGAAGGATCGGTTGCATACTGTGTGCAGTTCAACACCAAATCCACGCTGGTGGCCGTGAAGAATATCGGCGGAGTCATGTCGCAAAAGCTGTGATTCTGATCGAAGAGGTTCGGCGCAGCGGACGGGGCTGGCAGGTTGACGCTCTCCCAGGTGGCGCCCCGATCCTGCGTCTTGAAGTAGTAGGGAATGGCAACCACGCCGTGGTAGTCCACCGTCATCCAGCCATCCTGTGGGGTGATAAAAACTAGCCCACTTTTGGAACCACCCTGGGTCCCACTATTATCGTCATACGGCGAGATGAGCGTCTTCCAGGTAACACCGCCATCGGTGGTGGCCAGCAGGGCAAAATAATCGTGGTTCATACCCGCGCCCACGTGGGCCATCATCCAACCATGCTGGGCATCCACAAAAGAAAGGTCGGAGGGGATATACGCCTCATTGCCGTATAATGCGGGTTCGGTCAGCCCGCTGTAATTCCAGGTTGCGCCGCCATCCGTTGTGTACCAGACATAATCCTGGGCAGGTGGTGACCCGATGCCAAAGACATCGGTGTAGAAAGCCGCCCACGCCTTTTGCGCATCCATGAAATACCCGATCGCCTTATGGGAGGTCTGCGGGTCGACAGGAGTCGGTTCGGGTGGGGTAATATCCTTCCAGGTCAGGCCGCCATCGGATGTGCGGAAGACATGGTCGCTGTTGCCGTTGAGACCGCCAATCGCCCAGCCTTGTGCGCCGTCCAGCATTTTGATGAAGGTGATCTTGATACTCTGCCCGGCGGGAAAATGCGCAATTGGCACTCCGCTGGGCGGCTGGGCCGTCGAAGTGGGCGGCTCCCCCTGGCCAGGCATATCCGTGGGCAAGGTAGCAGTCACGGTCGCTTCCACCGGCGCGGGTGTGGGGCTGCCGGGCGGGGCAGTCGTTTCGGTGACGGCAGACGGCAAGCCGCAGGCCAATAAGACAAGAACGCTTAACAACAAAGGCATGAAACGTTTGAACATAACCACCTCTCAATCTGGAGCAAGTAAAGTCAGCCTTAATTATGGCGATGGAGCTGCGCAACCCAATCCCCCATCTGTCGCTGTTCAACCTGGGCCAGGCCGTGTTTTTTAGCCGAGGCAGCCACTCCGTCCGCCTGATGGTCGAGGATGCCCGAAAGGATGATCGCTCCGCCGGGCGCGATCAAGTCTGTCATGCCGGCCTCGAACAGGCGGATCAGCACCGGCGCCAGGATATTCGCCAGCACGAGCGGCGCCTGGTTGAAAGCAAACTTCCCGGCTTTAATCTCTTCAACAGAGCCAAGGCCCAGCAGGAATGCCGCGCTGCTGACGCCGTTATTGTCGGCGTTTTCGCGGCTGTTTTTAATGGCCGCTTCGTCGATATCCACGCCGAGGGCCTGTTGCGCGCCGAGTTTAAGCGCCGCAACGGAGAGAATACCGGAGCCGCAACCGATGTCTATTACGGACCGTGGATCGTGGACCGCAGACCGTAAACCCACCGTCCACCGTCCATCGTCTTCGGTCAGGGTCTCAAGCAATTCAAGGCAGAGCTGTGTCGTCGGATGCGTGCCTGTGCCAAAAGCCATGCCGGGGTCTATCTTGATGGCGATCCGGTCAGGCTGGGGGGAGTCCATCCAGACCGGGACAATGATCAGTTTTTTGCCAATTGGGATCGGTTGGTAATGGGACTTCCAGGCCTCCATCCAGTTCTGGTCGGCGATAGGAGTAAAAGCCGGGGCCGGCAACGGCTGGATCATGCCCAGGTAATAGAGCGACTCTTCGAGCTTCTGGCGTGTCTCGTCGAGCTGTTCATCGGCCGGCAAATAGGCGCGCACAGTGATCGGACCGACAGGCGTGCCTTCGTCCTCGTCGTTGGTGAAGTTGACGGCCTGCTCGGTCATCACGCCGTTAGGCGCAAAACGGGCAAGCACATCGGCAACAGCTTCGGCCAGTTCGCCGTTTACGGTCAGGGAGACTTCGAGCCAGTTGGTTATTTTAACCACTCAACTTTGACTTCGCTTTCCAGCATTTTAAACTCTCTGTCCCCTGTCACAACTACACCGCCTCGGGCTTTCGCAAGGGCAGCGGCAAAGCAATCGGCGTAGGAAATATTTCCTTTAGCTTTGTATATTGCCGCCTGGCGAGTTAATAACCAATCCGGGTCTACAATCTCAATCGCCATGCCCTGAATTTCCTGAATGTAACGGTCGGCGCTTTCAGGAGAAATCTTGCGCGAAATTGAATACCAGACTTCACCCAGATTGACGATGCAAATCGCAAGTTCAACTTTCCCCTGTTCGGCAGCGTTGATTAAGTTTTCAACGATTTCTGCGCCCGGCTCATCGTGGAAGAAAGCCATTAACGCAAAAGCATCGAGGATTTTCGTCTCCACTATTTTCCCTTTTGCTTATCTTTCTCTCGCTCTTCCATTAATACCTCGAGCGCGCCTGATCCCTTCAGAGAACCACGCAGTTTCTTAATCCGCTCGCGCGTCACGGGGCGCAGGATAATTTCGTCGCCATGATCCAGAATAGTGATCTTCGTACCTTCAATAATCCCATATTTTTTGCGCAACGCAGCCGGGAGCAAAATCTGGCCTTTGACAGTCGAATACGTTTCCATGAGTATATCCTTTCGTGAGAAAATGATACACCAGTTCAAAAGGTAATACAAGTGCAAAAATGTATCGCCTGACAAGAAACATGTGCACTTTCACAAAAGAGTACATGTTTGCCATTAACGGTCAAGGAGACTTCGAGCCAGTTGGTCATCGGAATCCTTTAGACTGATCTTTCATCTTGAACGGTATATGGAGCACTGATATCGTAGGTATCTACGCTATAGGCGCGGTATGTAATTGTGCCGGAAAATTCCAGCATGTCTTTCATGCGGCCGCGAATGGATGGGCGGCTGATGCGAGACAGCGCATCCGCTTTATTCCCCATTCGACTTTCAGGCTTTCTTCGCTTTCACGCGGTTCACCGGAAATATATTCACAGATAAAATCCGCCATTAAAATAGGCGGTTTTCGCAGGTTCGAATATAAGCCCACTAAAGATTTGACCGAGACAATCACGCCCGTTTCTTCAAGGATTTCGCGCTCGAGCGCCCCGGTCAAGGTTTCACCTTCATCCACCTGCCCACCGGGGAACTCCCAATCACGGCAAGGACTCTGGATCATCAATACCTGGTCGTGGGCATTCGTCACCAGCCCGGCAACAGCCACAATATGCATAGGGAATTTTTGTTCCGACATAGGAATATTTTCTCCGCACCATCTAACCAGCCAACGAATTTATTCAACGGGAAATTCGAAATTATCACAAATGATTGTATCTAATCGTTGAGCAAAACCATCCACGACCCGCCGATAATCCAGTTCATTCATTTTCAGGTTTTTCGCCTCGGCAAGAGAAAAGAAACCGAACTCAGTGGTCTCATTACTGGTTTTTAGTTCACCATTGACATATTCAGCTTCAAAATGCAAAACTAAAATTTGCCATTTATTCCCATCATCGTATTCAAGCAACCAATTGGGCGTTGTGTAAACACCAATCAATCTCTTCGCACGAACGACAAGTCCCGTTTCTTCCAGAACTTCACGGCTGCAAGCCTCGGTCATACTTTCTCCGGCTTCCATGTATCCGCCAGGCACACACCATTGACCATTGTCTGTGCGGCGGGTAAGAAGCATTTTTTGCTTCGCGGAATCAAAAACACTCGCCGAGCAGCCAATGGCCATACGACCAAGTTTTCCAACACGCTCACCAACGACGATTCTTGCCACTTCTTTCTTGTACCTCTTATCCCTTAATCATTATTATTCACTCAGCCTGGTGGCCAATGCATTTGCTGACCACCAATGACGTGCATGTGCAAATGCGGCACCGTCTGGCCACCATCCGCGCCGCTGTTCACGACAACACGGAAGCCACTTTCGGTAACTCCATCGATTTCGGCGATTTTGCGGGCTACAGTGAACAGGTGGCCAAACAACGGTTCTTCGGCCTCTATTGCATCGTTGACCGAGACAATATGCTTGTTCGCGAGTATCAGTACATGGGTCGGCGCAACAGGATGGAGATCGCGGATGGCAGTGACCTGTTCGTCTCTATAGACGATGGTAGCCGGTATTTCGCCGGATATGATCTTGCAGAAGAGGCAGGATTGTGTGGTCATAAAGTATTCGGAATGAACTGGAAATAAATTCCTCTCATTCCTATCTCCTTCTATTACGGAATTGCGCCATAGCTTGGGGCGCAGACGATGTCGTAATATTCCAACTCGGTGGCTTTATTTTGCCCGGCATAGGCAGCGGCAGCATCACCGATATTGCGCACCGTGTCCAGATGGGCGCGGGCATCCGTGTCCCAGTAGCGCGGCAGGGTCAAGAGCGGATCGTTAACCGGGCCTTCAGCGATATAACTGGGACGCATCGGATCGGTCTGATCGATGAGCGGCACCCAGTTAAACATCAGCGGGCCGCGCGGGTTGATCGTAAAGGCGAGTTTGTAACCGGCCTGGCGCGCAACCTGCACCGCTTTGCTTGTAAACCCGCCACCGGCCCAGATGTAGGCGATGGGCGTTTTTTTGAAGTTCGTTTGCATGGCTTGCATGGAGCCATATAATTCATTATGAATGAATTCTTCGCTTGAACCCGGATCAATTGGGAGATGTAATACGCCATGAGACTGGTAATCGACCCAGCCTTCATCAGACAAGGCCACGTTTTCCGGCAAATAGATCCTGCCCGTGTCATCATTTGCGTTGATCCATGCGTTGACAACCGGCCAGCCCCACTTTTCCCAGTAGGGACGGAAAATATCGTCGAAGTTCTGAGCGGTATGACGATCATCCTGTAGAAGCATAACGGAACGCTGTGGAATTTTGGCGTTGTGGTCCAAAAAATCGAACAATTGCTGCGTAGTGATCGCAGTAAAGCCCTGGTCTTTCAAGTCATCCATGAGTACCTTGAAATCAGCCTTGTTCATATCTTGAGGCTTTGCAGGCGCCCCTTTTGAAATGCCATGGATCATGATGACCATCACAACCGTACCCGGCGCGGCATTGTTTGGGTCCCATTTGGCTTTGAGCGCCTGGCAGGCATCCTGGATGTAGGTGTGCGGTGTGTCGAGCGGATTTAACAAATCGGTGGAGAAACCGCTAGGCAGGGCCGGCGGGGTACGGGCAACAGTCGGCGCAGAGGTAGGAGTTTCCGTGGGCAAAACAGCCTGGGCCGTTTGTGTCGCGTCAGCATAAACGGTGGCGACGGCCTCCGTCATGGCGGCGTTCACGTCCGGTGTGGGCGCAGGCGGCGTCGAGGGGGCGCAGGCGGTCAACATAACGGCAAGCAGAAAAAGGGCGGGCAAGATGCGTTTGTGATAAGCCATAAGGAGATTTTACCCGAAATTAAGTAGGGGCAGGTCTGAGACCTGCCCCTACCAGACCTGCCCCTACGGGATTCTTATTCTTTGCTCTCGCCCTTGATAAAGGCCTCGGTCATATCACGGCAGATATTGTCCTTGAACTGCCTGGGAGGGGTCTTGAAGAAATAGGACGAGGGGCCGACGATCGGTCCGGACAGGCCGCGATCCAAGGCCAGCTTGGCGCAGCGCACGGCGTCGATAATCACGCCGGCGGAGTTAGGGCTGTCCCAGACTTCGAGCTTGGTCTCCAGGTTAAGCGGCACGTCGCCAAAAGTGGTACCTTCCATGCGAATGTAACACCACTTGCGGTCAGTCAACCACGGCACATGGTCCGACGGGCCAACGTGGACGTTATCGGCGCCCAAGTCGTAGGGGATCATGCTGGTGACCGCGCCGGTCTTGGAGATCTTCTTGCTTTCGAGGCGCTCGCGTTCGAGCATGTTCAGGAAATCGGTGTTGCCGCCGAAGTTGAGCTGGTAGGTGCGGTCGATGCGCACACCACGGTCGACGAACAGGCTGGTAAGCACACGGTGCAGGATGGTCGCGCCAACCTGGGACTTGATGTCGTCGCCCAGGATGGGCAGGCCGGCGTCCTTGAAGCGCTTGCCCCAGTATTCACTGGAAGCGATGAAGACCGGGATAGCGTTGACGAAGGCGCAGCCCGCCTCGATGATCTGCTCCACGTACCACTTGGTGGCCATCTCGGAGCCAACCGGCAGGTAGCTGACGACGACATCGGTCTTGGTGTCCTTGAGGATCTTGACGATGTCGGCAGTGGGGCCGGGGGCCTTGGTGATCACTTCGGAGAGATACTTGCCCAGGCCGTCGTGGGTCATACCGCGCACCACGGGGACATTCAGCTTCGGCACACTGGTGAACTTGTAGGTGTTGTTCGGTTCGGCGAAGATGGCTTCCGAGAGGTCTTTGCCAACTTTGGTGACATTGATGTCGATGCCAACAGTGAACTCAACGTCGCGGATGTGGTATCCACCCAGATTGACATGCATCAGACCGGGGACAGTAGCATCGTCGGGTGTGTTTTTATAGAATTCAACGCCCTGAACGAGAGACGATGCGCAATTGCCTACACCGATAATTGCCACGCGTACTTTCTTGCTCTTAGACATGTTGTTGGGGCTCCTTGGACTTGCGGTAAGTTTCAACCCCTGCCTAATATTCGTGTGATGCAGGGGAAAAGTTGCCTATGCTATAATCGGATTACAGTGTAATCCCACTTTCAAAAACTGTCGACTTCTCCAAACATGGACACACAAACCCGTCACCTGGAGCACCTCACACAGATCGGCCGCGAACTGAGTACTGCGGCGGACCTGGATCACGTGCTGCAATCGATCCTGTCTGCAGCAGCCGAATTGACCGGTTCGGAAACCGCATCCATTCTGGGGCTGGATGAAGAGAGCAACGCGCTGCGCTTCCTGGCACTCTCATCGCAGCATCAAAACACCCTCGAAACGGTAGCCGTTCCACTTGATAAGAGTATTGCTGGAATGGCGTTCAGCCAGAAAAAGGCGGCTGCGGTCAATGACGTCAACAATTCACCTTTTCATTACAAGAATGCCGACCAGATCAGCGGGTATCAGACCCGTTCTGTGCTTGCTGCACCAATTTTGTTTCGGAATGAATCGCTTGGAGTGATCGAAGTTCTCAACAAAATCGACGGGGCTGATTATACCGGGGATGACGTAACAATTCTAGAGACACTTGCCTCACAGGCAGCCATCGCAGTCCAGAATACACGCCTGCAAAAGCTGATGGAAAAAACACAGAGCGACGGCACTCGCCTCGATAAAATGAAAAGTGATTTTGTGGCCATCACCTCGCATGAACTGCGCACACCGCTGGGGCTGATCATCGGCCATTCCACGTTTTTACGCGAACTGGTCGGGGATGAATATCGCGATCAGGTGGATGCGATTATCAAAAGTGCCATGCGGCTCAAGGAAATTATCGAGAACATGTCCAGTATGGATAACTTCCAGAGCGGGATGTCGGTGGTTCGCCAGCGCTCGGTCTCTGTCCGGCGCCTGATCCTGGATACGATTGTGACCTATCGTCAAGATGCGGAAGCCAAAAAGATCAAGCTCGACCTGGACCTGGCCGATTCTGAGCTGATGATCGAGGGCGACGCTGAAAAAATTGGCATTGCCATTACCAATCTGGTCAATAACGCAGTGATGTTTACGAATGAAGGCGGGCACGTGTTCATCGTCTCAGAGCAGGTCCCGGGCTATGTCAAAGTCTCGGTGATTGATGATGGCATCGGTATCCCGTTGAAGGACCTGCCGCATATCTTCGAACGTTTCTACCAGGTGGAGTCGCACCTTACCCGCAAACACGGCGGGATGGGGCTGGGGTTGTCCGTGGCGAAAATGATGGTCGAAATGCACGGCGGCCGCATCTGGGCCGAGAGCAATGAAGGCAAAGGAAGTATCTTTACCATGCTTCTGCCGCTCGATTCATCCCAGGCGCAGGCCGCCGAGCGTGTATTCCGCTAACCATGCCTGCAGAAACCAGACTTGTTTTCGCCGGGCAACTGCGCCGGCAATATTTGCTGCCTCCTGAAGGGCGCCCCCTGCTGGATATGCCTGGGGGCAATTTGCTGTACGCCGCGACCGGTGCGCGCCTGTGGGCCGATACAGCGGCGCTGCTCGCGCGCGTGGGCGAAGACTATCCGCACGATTGGCTGCGCCAGTTCGAACAAAAAGATATCGACCCGCAGGGGATCAAGATCCTGCCCGGGCTGATGGATCTACGCCAGTTCATGGCTTACACAGATACAAACTCTTTCCAGAACTCCAACCCGGTCTCCCATTTTGCCCGGTTAGGCATGGCTTTCCCCAAGGGTTTGCTTGGCTACCAGCCACCAGCCAATGACGTGGACAGTCGTATCACTGGCAATGCCGATTCACCCAAGATTTCCGATATCCCCTCCGATTATTTTTTAGCCAAGGCCGTCCATCTTTGCCCGCTAGACTATCTGTCCCACGCCCAACTTGCTCCGGCTTTTCGCCAGGGCGGCGTTGCAACCATTACGATCGACCCTGCGCCAGGTTACATGAACGGAAACTTCCTCAGTGACATGCGCTCACTGCTGCAGGGTATCACTGCCTTCCTGCCTTCCGAAGACGAGATCCGCACCTTGTTCTGGGGCCGCACCACCGATCTGTGGGAAATGGCCGAAACGCTTTGTAGTTACGGCGTGGAGATGGTCGTGATCAAACGCGGTGGGCGCGGGCAATACGTCTATGACCGTGATAGCCACAAAAAATGGGATGTGCCCGCCTACCCGGGGCGCATGGCCGACCCCACCGGCGCCGGCGATGCGTTCTGCGGCGGCTTCCTGGCTGGCTACGTCAGTTCCTTCGATCCGCTCCAGGCTGTGCTGTATGGCAATGTTTCTGCTTCGCTCGCCATTGAAGGCAGCGGTGCATTCTACGCGCTCGAATCGCTGCCCGGCTTGGCACAGGCCCGCCTGCAGTCCCTGGCCGATATTGTCCGGCTGGTGTGAATCGACCGTGGACTGTGGACCACAGACCGCAGCCTTTGTCTGACATACCTCGTCCACTTTCTAAGGTCTAAAATCTAACCTGTCATATCTGACCTATGCTCAACCGCCTGCTCGACCTCGCCATCCAGATCCAGCAAATTCCCGCGCCGACCTTCGACGAAGCAGCCCGCGGAAAATTTATTCTGGAAATGTTCTCTCATGAGGCCTTGCCCGACGTTCAGACGGATTCGGTTGGAAACGTCTTTGCCCGCATCCCGGGTAGCGAGTCGAAGCCTCCCCTGGTCGTTTCCGCACATCTCGACACCGTCTTCCCCGCCGGAACCGATCTCGGCATCCGGCGTGAGAATGGCCGCATCTGCGGCCCCGGTATCGGCGACAACTCCTTGGGGGTCGCCGGCCTGCTTGCTCTGCTATGGTCGCTGCGCGAGCAGAAAATCTCCCCTCCCGGCGATGTGTGGCTGGTGGCGAACACTTGCGAGGAAGGCCTGGGCGATCTGCGCGGCATGAATGCCGTGGTGGACAGGTTTGGCACAGGCCCGCGCGCATACATAATCCTTGAAGGCATGGCGCTCGGGCATATCTATCATAGAGCCGTGGGTGTGCGCCGTTATAAGGTCAGCGCCCATACCGACGGCGGCCACTCGTGGATCGATTATGGCAAGCCATCCGCCATTCACGAATTATCGGAACTGGTCACAAAGATCGCAGGGCTGTATCTACCCCTCAGCCCGCGCACCACGCTCAATGTGGGACGCATGGGCGGCGGGACGAGTATCAACACCATTGCCGCCGAAGCCTGGCTGGAACTGGACCTGCGCTCGGAAGCAGTCGATGCTCTTGCGGAGCTTAGCCGTCAACTGGAATCACTTGTCGAAACGGCGAATAAGACCGGGGTAGAGTTTGATTTGCAAGTTATCGGTCAGCGCCCGGCGGGCGAGATCGCCATTGACCACCCACTCATCAAATTGGCTGAGTCCTGCCTGGTCGAACAAGGCATCCAGCCGAACCTGACAGTTGGTTCGACGGATGCGAACATCCCGTTGAGCAGGGGGTATCCGGCGCTGGTACTGGGGTTAACGCAGGGCGGCGGCGCGCATACCGCGCAGGAGTTCATCGAGACCGGTCCGCTGGAGCAGGGCCTATGGCAGCTGGTCAATTTCGTGAAGCAGGTGTGGGAATAAAAACTCCCCGGTAAATCCGGGGAGTTTTTTGCTTTTCGATAAGAATACGCGCCAGAAGGCTTGTGGAGTGTATTGTATATCTTGGGGGGAAAAGCGTCCATCGTCAGCGGCCTACGGGCCAAGATTTACTTCAGGCTCAAAATTTCGTATACAGGGATGGGCTCTTTCTTGCCTTTGACTGTCATCGGTTCCATGGGTTGGACGTTGACGAGTTTTTTCACGCGCTCATAAGCTGCGCCGCTGATCACGATCTGGTTCTTGCCGGCGTTTTCCTGCAAGCGCTTGGTTGTATTGACGCTGTCGCCGATGGCGGTGTATTCCAACCGTTTCTCGGTGCCGATCAGGCCCAGGATTGCGTCACCGTAGTGGATGCCCACGCCAAAAGCCAGGTGCGCTTCGGGTGGCATGACGGCATGCAGGGCCTCAATACGCTCACGCAGTTTCAGCGCTGTGCGCACGGCACGCAGCGTGTGGTCAGACTGGGGAATCGGGGCGTTGTACCAGGCCATGACGGCATCACCCAGGAACTTGTCAACGGTGCCTTCCTCGTCAAGAACGGCTTCGGCTCCGGCTGCCAGGTAACGATTGAGCACCGAAACCAACTGCTCCGGCGACTGCGTTTCGCTGTAACTGGTGAAGCCGCGGATATCGGCAAACAAGATGGTGATGTCGATGCGCTTGCCGCCGAGCGCCAGACTGTTCGGGTCGAGCTGTTGAATGACAGCCGGCGAGACCATGCGCTCAAAGAGTTTACGCTGGGCTTCAAGCCGTTTGCGCTCGGTAAGATCATCCAGCACGATGGCAATTCCCTGCGTGGTCTGCTCAGCATCCTTGAGCGGTGACATGTTCAGGCGCCAATCCACCGCGCCACGCTGAGGGATATTATGGCTGATTTCCATGTCGGTGACGGGGGTATCCCGGTCGCGGATGGAAGCCACCTGCGGCAAGATCATGTTCGCAATGGAAGGCAGAACGTCCTCCAGTTTACGGCCAACGATCTGAGCGGAAGTTTGGCCAATGATTGCTTCGGCGGCGCGGTTGCTCAATGTGATCTGGTCTTCGATATCCGCAGTGATTACGCCACTGGCAATGGAGGCGAAGATGTTATCCATCATGTTCTTCAACTCAGTGACTTCGGCCAACGTACGCCGCAGCGTGGAAAACAGACGCGCATTATCAATTGCAATCGCACCCTGGTTGGCAAACACGCCCAGCAGGTCGCGCTCGGACTCGGAGAAAATCCCGGAACGGATGCGGTTATCAGCGTAGATAACACCGATCAGTTCGTTTTTGACTTTCAGGGGAACGCACAAAATAGAACGCAGATTGAAAGCGATGATGCTTTCCTGTCCACCAAAGCGCGGGTCTTCCTGGGCGTTGGTGGTCAGGATGGCTTCGCCGGTCTCGATCACACGCTTAATGACTGTACGGCTGACGGCATGTTCGCTCTCGTTAAGCGATTCCTGTTCCCAGTTTCGGGCAATACGGGTGGTCATTTGCCCGTTGTCATCGCGCAGCATCAGGAAGCCGCGCTCGGCCTCCGTGAGCCGGATAATATTATCCATCACGATACGCAAGACCTCGTCCAGTTCGAGAGAGGAATTGATTACCTGGCTGATCTCGGTCAGCGCGATCAGGTTATTGCGTTCTTCTGCAAAGGCAGCCACGTCCTGGGCCAGCCGGAAGAGGCGGCTTTCAAGTTGGGAAAGCTCTTCGAGCGTGGTGGCCGGCAGGCTGGCCCGCGCCGGTAAAATCGCCGAGCGGATCTGTCCCGCAAGCTGGCTCAGAGCTTTGATTTGGCGGTCAACAGAAATAGGAACGGTCATATCATTCATCTTTTGCTCCAACAAAACGTCGCACGATGGCACGGATCGTCAAATAACGAATTTTCCAGGCGGCGCGAATGGCTTTGGCAGGGTCGCCCGGATTCAGGCTAAAAAGGGTCTGCTCATGCTGTTCTTTCAGCGTATCGATATCTTCGGCCAGCGCTGGCAACAGATCCTTGAGCAGTTCGGCCCGTTCTGCCGCGCTAACGTGCGGCGGCTGGGGTCTTCCAAGCCAGGCAAGACTCTGGTTGATGGCGTGGAACGAGCGTTCCACCATGTTGATTTCGCTCCAGCGTTCCCAGCGTTCCAGCCAGATCGGAATACCTAACCCGTAGCGCCGATAAAAACCATGGAACAACTGCGGCATACGTCGGCCGAGTGGTTTTTTTGGATCCAACAGCCACAGGCTGCACCCTGCCAGGGACAACAGAATTATAAAGATTATAACCCACACCATAATGGTCTGGTATGCAGTGATTGTATTACCGTTTTGTAAAATCTCATCCTCCCCTGGCCTTTTGGAGGGAGGATTGATACCCTCCCCCGTGGGCGGCCGAACGGTTCCAGCATCCTGGCCAGTGGATTCACGCGGACGCGTGATATCCGGCTGGCTGGCAGTTGGTTCAAAATCGACCCAGCCGATACCCGGAAAATAGACTTCCGGCCAGGCGTGAGCGTCCAGCTCGTGGACGATAACTGTGCCGTCATCCGCAGGCTGCCCCTGAGCATAGCCCACCGCCAGCCGGGCCGGGATTCCAACGGAACGCAGCAGCATTACTTCGGCACTGGCATAATAATTACAGAAACCGCTTTTCGATCTAAATAGAAACCAGTCCAGCGGTTCCAGGCCGGGCGGCACGGAAGGGATACTCGGGCTGTATTTGATTTCCGTGCGCAGGTATTCGGTGATGGCATTGGCTTTGTCGTATGGGGTGGACGGTTCACTTGCCAGGCTTTGGGCCAGGTTACGGATCTCCCGGGAAAGATTGGCCGGTACCTGTAAATAATGCTGGCTCACCCATTCGGGATAATCCGTACCGGCGCTGCGCAGGTCCGCCACACTTGGGTTGATCAATATAGCATGCGCCTCATACTGGTCGCCGGTCTGGAGAGACAAATCCGTATGCCAGCTGAGCACATCAAGCCGATTGGATCCCACATCGACAAACTGGATTTCTCCCGAGCGGCTGGCCCATACCGGCTGCGAGGGAAGCGCCAGCAGAGTCGCAGGGCCGGATTTCCAGTGGAACCAGAAATCGGCCGCCCGGGCAGATTCATTCCCAGAGATCGATAGATCCGCCCGCTCCGGCGTAAACTTCTGGCTTAAGCTGGGGGAGGTGTGCCAGGTGCCTTCCGCATACGTATCATAGACGCGCATCCTCCAATGATAGCGTGGGAAATCCGACAGGGGCAGTGCAACTGAGAAAACTTCTTCCGTGCCCTGGCTGGCGTTATTCCCTAGCCCCATGCTCTCTCCATAGGTCTCGATGCCAGCCTTGGAATTGTCCCGTACGGCCGCCAGCATATTATTGATCCATTCGCGGGTGCTTTCAAAGGGTTGATTCACATCCTGCCAAACATGCTCTGCAGTTGGCAGCGCCACGGCGGGAGTTGGAAGCAGCCAGGCCAGCATGATTACTCCGGCTGCCATTCCAATGATGCTGCTGGTCAGTTCGAATTCCGGCTGGTTGCTGGTGGAAACCCAGTTGGACAGCCAGGTTTTTTGTTTCTCGAGCAGGCTCACGCGCCCAATCAGCAGCAGTATAAGAAAGAAGTAAAAGCCGATGATCCAGAGCCGGTCCTGGTGGGAGGCGTCATAATACTGCACGACCAACAGCGGAATAGTCGGAACGATCAGGACACCCAACAACCGGCGGTCGCGCATCAGGCGGTAACCGCAATAGACACCGATTGCCCAGTACAAAATCGACATCAGCGTGATGAAGAATATCGGGTCCTCGATCCGTTTGGCAGCCAATAATTGCCCGAATGCGAGCGCCAGCCGTTCCCCGCTGCTAGTCAGTTGCTCGAGGGTGCTCATCTCCCCGCTGCCAACACGTGTCATCTGCCAGGATACCAGGATAACCGTATAAGCACTTGTCAGCCAGCCAACGATGCGGCCTTCGAAGCGGCTGATTCCGAGGGCCAGACCCAGGATTGTCCCTAATACGGCCACACTTTCAACGTAACCGAGTTCACGGGTCCAGTTCGTGATCGAAAGCCGTACAACTGTGGTATATACAATAGCCACGAGCAGTATGGCAGTATACCAATCCCATTGTCGAGGCGCAGTTTGTCTCATTAACATTGAGTGTACAATAATCTAAGTGCATTCGTCAATTTGGAGGAGACATGGAAATACTACTGCAAAGCGGAATAACTTTTATCGTAGCCTTTCAATCGCTCGGCGGTTGGCTGACCCTGCCCATGAAATTTTTCACCTTCCTCGGTTCCGAGGAATTCTTCTTGTTGATTTTGCCTGCGCTCTATTGGTCTATCGATGCCGGCCTTGGAATACGAATGGGCACCATCCTGCTGATTAACACCGGCCTGAACGAAACGCTTAAGCTGCTCTTCCACACACCCCGGCCTTACTGGTACAGTTCACAGGTCAAAGGCATGGCTGCCGAGCCTGCTTTTGGCCTTCCCTCTGGCCATGCACAAAAGGCTGTGGGAGTATCGGGCATGTTTGCCGCGCATATTAAACGCGCCTGGGCCTGGCCGGTGGCATTATTTTTGATTCTGATGATCGGCCTTTCGCGCCTGTATCTGGGCGTTCACTTCCCGCATGATGTAGTCCTTGGCTGGCTGGTTGGTGGAGTGGTGCTGTGGAGCTTCCTGCGTTATTGGGACCCGGTCGAAGCCTGGGCAAAGCAACAAAGCCTGGGCACGCAGATCAGGCTGGCTTTTGCGCTCTCTGTGCTGATGCTGGCAACCGCATGGCTGGCGCTGCAGCCACTGCAGGGCTGGACGATGCCCACTGAATGGGTCGACAATATCACAAAATCAGGGGAGACACAGCTGCCTGCCCCGGCCTCCCTGGATAGTGCACTGAGTGCCGCCGGGGCCTTGTTCGGCTTGCTGGCCGGCGTGGCGTGGATCACGTCCAGGGGAGGGTTTGCGACAGATGGGCCTGTGTGGCAGCGGGTGGCACGATACGTTTTCGGACTGCTCGGAATCCTTGTCTTATGGTTTGGCCTCGGAGCGATCCTGCCGCGCGGCCCGGAAATCATCGCTTCTATCCTGCGTTATACGCGTTACGCCCTGGTTGGCGGATGGATTTCGGCTGCCGCACCTTACCTGTTCATGCGTATTAACCTTGCGAAAAGACGTATGGATAACAATCTTGTTAGCCAAACGACAATGTAATTTATATGCAACGAACTCTGATGAGAAAGCTTCCATCCTTTGATATAATCAAAAACAGAAGCACTATGTTAACTTGCGCTGTTGATTCCTCACAATGACCCTTGAGCAAGGCACGCTCCTCAACGGACGTTACCGCATCGTAGATATCCTCGGCCAGGGTGGCATGGGATCTGTTTACCGCGCCATGGACGAAAACCTGGGCATGGAAGTGGCGGTTAAGGAGAATCTATTCACTACCGACGAATATTCGCGCCAGTTCAGGCTGGAGGCAGTCATCCTGGCCAGCCTGCGACATCCGAATCTGCCGCGCGTGACCGACCACTTTGTCTTTGAAAATCAGGGCCAGTATCTGGTAATGGATTATATCGAAGGGGAAGACCTGCGCCAGCGTATGGAGCGGCTGGGAACCATTCCAGAGGAAGACGCCATTTTGATTGGCGCAGCCATCGCCGACGCGCTATCTCATCTGCACTCACGCAAACCCCCGGTTCTACATCGCGATATCAAACCCGGTAATGTGAAAATCACGCCCGACGGGCGTGTATTTCTTGTGGACTTTGGCCTTGCCAAACTGGTGCAGGGCAGCCAGACGACGACCACGGGTGCCCGGGCCATGACTCCAGGTTACTCTCCCCCGGAGCAGTATGGCACAGCCCGAACCGACCCACGCTCTGATATTTACTCTCTTGGGGCTACGTTATATGCCGCATTGACAGGCGTTATTCCTGAAGACGGCTTGGCTCGCGTGATGGACAACGTACAACTTACACCCATACGCAAACACAATCCGAAAATTTCGCGGCGCCTGGCCACTAGCATCGAAAAAGCGATGGAGGCTTATCCAGACGACCGTTATCAATTGGCGGATGAATTCCGACACGGATTGCTTAACTCAAGTTCGAAGACTCAGCGCTTTACCGAGCTGGATTTGAATATTACCGTTCCCCCTCCACCTGAAGATGTCTCATCGCCGGCGAACGGAGAACAAAAATCTGAAATTTCCCCTGCTACACCTCCCAAAGCCATAGTCAATTCCTTGACGACCTCAACCATGCGCATGCGCCGCCGCTTGCGCCGCAATGCTGGTGCAATCGTGATGGTCGGGCTGATTATGCTCGGGTTGGCAGCCTGGTTCCTATGGAATAACAATTCTTCTTTCCATGCAGGCGTCGTTGCCATGCTGCCACCTGATGTGGTCCAAACCTACTTCCCCCAGCCGGCACACAGCGGCACCAATGTACCCGGTATATTTCCCCCTGAAAAAACAGCTACACCAACATTCGAAGCAACCAGCTTACCTACCGCTTCGCCCACACCAACTGCATTGGGCGGCGGGCAGGATGGACAACTGGCCTTTGCATCCGACCGCACCGGCATCCCACAGATCTATCTAATGGACTCTAATGGAGCAATCCTTCGCCAGCTCACCAATGAAACGGATGGTGCCTGTCAGCCCGATTGGTCGCCTGATGGAATGCAGCTGGTGTATATCTCGCCGTGCCGTGCCAAGGATGAAACAGGAAAGGGTTACCAGGGTTCCAGCCTGTATGTCATCAAAGCCGACGGGACTGGAAAATATTCTCTACCGACAACGATTGGCGGCGATTTCGACCCGGCCTGGTCGCCGGACGGCAAGCGCATTGCTTTTACGTCCCTGCGTGATGGCTATAATGAAATTTATATGGTCAACCTGGAATCAAACCAGGTTACCCGGCTGACAAAGTCACAGTCGATTCCCGGAGCCATTTATGCGCGTATGGGGGCTTGGAGCCCGTTCGGCACCCAGATTGTCTACGTACTGAAACGCCTGGGCACAAATCAAATCTGGGTAACGACGGATGCCGATGTAAATACCACCAAGCCCAATGAGCAATTGGTCCAGAGCGGCAATACTTTTTCAGATTTCCTACCCGCCTGGTCGCCCGACGGCAAAGTTGTCATTTTCAGCGAGTCAAGGAACAACGGCCTGGACCCGGCTTCACTGATGAGCATCCGCTATGAGGACCGCGACACAAAAAAGGCGGTACGCCTGCCCATCCAGCCGCTCCCAGTTGTGGATGCCACCTTTTCACCGGATGGTTTTTGGATGGCTTTTGAATCCTGGCCAGATAAATCTGGCAATCAGGACATCTATATCGCCACCGTTACCGGAGCAAATCGTACCCGGGTGACGACCGATCCTGGTTACGACTTCGACCCGGTATGGAGGCCACTCCTGCCGCAGACGGTTCCCTGACGATACCTCCCTTTTGAAGGGAGGTTTTATTTTAGCCACCTGACAATTTGCCAAAAGAATACATCGCTCAACTAACACAAACTTCAAAGTGTCAGATGGCTAGGCTTTATTTTTGATTTAATCGTATAATCGTGACAATGATTCGGGAAACTTGAAAAAAATATGACACTTGAACAGGGCGATCTTCTCTACAGTCGTTACCGTATCCTTGATATTCTCGGGCGTGGGGGCATGGGTTCGGTTTACCACGCCATTGATGAAAGTCTGGGCGTGGAAGTTGCCGTTAAAGAGAATCTATTCGTGACCGAAGAGTACGAACAGCAGTTTCGGCTGGAAGCAGTGATTCTCGCCAGCCTGCGCCACCCTAATCTGCCGCGCGTCACCGACCATTTCACCATCGAAAACCAGGGACAGTACCTTGTGATGGACTACATCGAAGGCCGGGACCTGCGTCACATGATGGATAACGGCCCTCTACCTGAAGAAGAGGCCGTACATATCGGAGTAGCGGTTTGTGATGCCTTGACTTATCTGCATTCGCGCCGGCCCCCTATTTTGCACCGCGATATCAAACCCGGCAACGTTCGAATCGCACCTGACGGACATGTCTACCTGGTCGATTTCGGCCTAGCGAAGATGGTCAACGAAGACGAAAACACCCTGACGGGCGCACGCGCCATGACTCCTGGCTATTCTCCCCCCGAGCAATATGGCACGTCCCGCACTGATACTCGTACGGATATATATTCGCTGGGCGCCACACTCTATGCCGCCCTGACGGGCTTCATCCCTGAAGATGGCCTGGCCCGGGTGATGGATGAAGTCAAGCTGACGCCTCTGCTCAAGCGTAATCACAAAGTCTCCAAGCGGATAGCAGATGCGATTGAAAAGGCGATGCAGCCCCAATCAGCCAAACGTTATCAATCTGCCGAAGAATTTAAATGGGCTCTGCTTAACGTGGAACCCGGGCAGCTCAAACCAGAATCCGGCCCCGCACCCGACGAATCTCTGACACAGCCGCCGCCTGTATTCCCTTCCGTCCAGGAAACGGCACAGCCTGGCCAGCGCAGGACTTCGCTGCTGGGGTGGGTCATACGGATCGGTATTCTGGCTGCGCTTGCTTCGGGCGTTGGCTGGGTGATAACCCACCCTGAAGCCGCGCGCCTATCTTTGCGTAGTATATTCGCGCTTGTGGTCAGCCCAACTCCAACATTAATGGCGACGGCTTCCCCACTGCGAACTTTTACTCCATCTTCAGTTCCGAGGCCAACGGCCACTGCCACCTTGAAACCCATTGCAACCATCACCTCTACACAACAACCATCCTCCACCGTTGCTGCCGTCGAACCTGCAACCAGTTCCACACCGTCGCCCACTTTTACAGAGACATCGATACCCACTCCAAGACCCACCTTGACCGGCGGAGGCATGGGCGAGATCGCTTTTGCATCGGTGCAGGATGGCATACCGCAGATTTTTGGAATCAATGCCGATGGTTCGAATCGCCAGCCACTGGTACATGAGCTAAAGGGAGCCTGTCAGCCTGCGTGGTCCCCGGACGGGAATAAATTGGTCTACGTTTCTCCTTGCGCCGACAAAAGCGACCAGTATCGCCAATCTTCACTTTACATTCTCGATCTTGAATCGAGCACAACCAGCCCGCTGCTATCTTCTCCAGGCGGCAATTTTGAACCGGCCTGGTCGCCGGATGGCACAAAAATTGCTTTTACCTCCGTTTTTGCCGGCCTGCCACAGATTTATGTCCTCGATATGGACGATCAGTCAGTTACCCAGCTCACGACTGCCAGCGATAACGTCCAATCACGCCAGCCCGCGTGGTCGCCGGATGGCAGGCAAATCGTTTATACCGTCCGTCGCTTCAATCTTTTGCAAATCTGGACAATGGCCGCCAACGGAAAAAACCAGGCTCAACTGCTGCGCAGTGGCGGAAGTTTTTCCGATTACCTGCCCGCGTGGTCGCCGAACGGCTCCTTTATATTGTTCAGCGAAACCAACGAAAATGCTACCTCGCCGTCATCCTTAATGCGTTTTGTTCTTGGTGCAGCGAAAGCCGAAACGGTCTCGATCCCGCTGCAAGTGGTAGATGTGGATTTTTCCCCGGACGGGAACTGGATTGCTTACGAAACGTCGGATACCATAAATCAAGATATCTATATTCATAACCTGTCCGATGGCACTTCTCAACGGCTGACAACTTCCCCCGCGCTGGACTTTGACCCGGCCTGGCGGCCATAGTTGAGTTGCAGATATGATTTTAACGAGAGAAGCCTCCTGTATTCTGGAAGGCTTTTTTTGTACCTCGCGGCTGTCACAGCATGTACGAGCATACTCTCATCTTTGCAAGATTAACACAGCTCTTATTGACGCTGCTATTTCAGCGTGTTATGATTAAAAACAACATATTAGCACTCTCTTCGTTTGAGTGCTAAATCCTTAAAGGTATCATGACAGATCTTTCCGAACGCCAGAAAATGATCCTGATGCTTGTGGTGCGTGACTACACCGAATCGGCCCAGCCGATCGGCTCACAACACCTTGTTGAGCATTATCGCCTCGATATGAGTTCGGCCACCATTCGTAATGAAATGGTGGCGTTGACCGAGTTGGGCTACCTGCGCCAGCCGCACACCTCCGCCGGGCGCATCCCGTCTGAGGCTGGTTATCGCTATTTCGTCAGCCATCTCATGCACCAGACGGATTTGCCAGAAACCGTTCAGCACACCATCAGCCACCAGTTCTATCAGGCCCGCCCGGAGGTCGATCAGTGGATGACCCTGGCGGCTTCCGTGCTGGCGCACCAGTCGCAGGCCGTCTCGATGGTGACAGCGCCCCACGCCGAGCAGGCGCGCTTTAAACACGTGGAATTGATCTCCACGCAAGGACGGCAGGTGTTGATGGTGCTGGTTACGGTAGGCGGGGAGGTCAGCCAGCAAATCCTGAGCCTGGCCGAGCCGGTTACGCAGCCACGTCTCAGTGATGCCGCTGCCCACATCAACCAGGCCTATCAGGGCCGTTCCATGGAGGAGATCAGCGCCCTTTTGGGTCGTTCAGACGCCCTCGAAACAGATATTTCCACATTGATCGTCCAGGATATGCGCCGGGCCGATGCGCTCGTCGGTGGAGACCTGTATTATGACGGCTTGACCAATGTGCTTGCCGAGCCAGAGTTCAACGCCAGCGACGAGGCCCGCCGCGCGCTGCGTCTCTTCGAAGAACGCTCCACGCTTCAGGGCATGCTTTCTCGCACCATGCAAAACAGCGGCGTGGGCGGCGTGCAGGTGCTGATTGGCGGCGAAGGTACGTGGGAAGAACTGCGCCAGTGTTCGATGGTGCTGGCCCGCTATGGCGTCGCCGGCCAGGTGACCGGTACGCTCGGCATCCTCGGCCCGATGCGCATGGCCTATACGCGCATGATTCCGACCGTGCGCTATGTCGCCGGCCTGTTAAGCGATCTTGTTAACGATACTTTTGCAGGAGAAAAAACAAATGACCAAACGTAAAGATGAATCCACGCCCGAAATGGGCTCTTCGAATACCGCTGCTGAGGTTTCAGCCGAGGAATTTTCGGCCTTGGCCGCCCAACTTGCCGAGACTCAAGCCAAAGCACAGGAATATCTCGATGCCCTGCAGCGCGAGCGCGCCGATTTCACCAATTTTCGCCGTCGCGCAGAACTGGACCGGGACCAGAGCGGGCGCTGGACATCCGGGGAGACCATCAAAAAATTCCTTCCCATACTCGACGACCTCGAACGGGCATTGTCCCACCGCCCGGCGGATAGTTCCTGGGCAGATGGAGTCGATCTGGTTTATCGAAAATTCCAATCCCTGCTTGAAAAAGAAGGCATTACCAGCATCGACGCCGTAGGGAAACCGTTCGACCCGAACCTGCACGAAGCCATCATGCAGGAGGCCAGTGACGAACACGAGCCCGGCACAGTGATTGCTATCTTACAGCAGGGGTATATGTACGGTGAGCGTGTTCTCAGACCTGCGCTCGTCAAAGTGGCCCAATAAATTGTGCCAGGTATCAAGTGCCACGTTTCAGGAACCCCTGAAATCGGACGCCTGAAACCGGACACCGGAGAACGCATGAGCAAAATCATCGGCATCGATCTGGGTACCACCAACTCCGTCGCCGCGGTGATGATGGGTGCTGAACCAATCGTCATCCCTTCCGCAGAGGGAGAACGCCTGGTACCGTCGGTTGTGGCCGTTAATAAAAATGGTGAAAGGCTGGTCGGCAGGGTGGCGCGCAACCAGGCCATCGTCAATGCACAGAACACCATTTTTTCCGTCAAACGTTTCATGGGACGGAAATCCGACGATGTGATGGTCCAGCGCACCCTGGAACGCGTGCCATACAAAGTCAATGCCGCAGAGAATGGCGACGCGCGCGTGGTCATGGCCGAAAAAGAGTATTCCCCGCCTGAAATCTCCGCCATGATTTTGTCCAAGATCAAGGCAGACGCCGAAGCCTATCTGGGCGAACCGGTGACAAAAGCGGTCATTACCGTCCCGGCATATTTCAACGACGCCCAGCGCAATGCCACCAAAGACGCCGGAAAGATCGCCGGGTTGGAAGTGCTGCGCATTATCAACGAGCCGACCGCTTCCTCCCTGGCCTACGGGCTGGATAAGAAAAACAATGAGATCATTGCCGTTTACGACCTCGGCGGCGGGACGTTCGACGTCTCAGTGCTGGAGGTGGGTGACGGAGTGATCGAGGTCAAGTCCACCAGCGGCGACACCTTCCTCGGCGGCGATGACTTCGACCAGCGCATCATGGACCACCTGATCCAGGAATTCCAGCGCGATAACAACATCGACTTGGGCAACAATTCTCCGGCGCTCCAGCGCCTGAAGGAAGCCGCTGAAAAGGCCAAGATTGAACTGACCACAGTCCTGCAGACCGAGATCAACCTGCCTTACATCGGAGCAGATTCGTCCGGCCCGAAACACCTGGTCATTACGCTCACCCGCGCCAGGCTGGAACAAATCACAGCCGACCTGGTCGAGCGCACGCTCGCGCCCGTCCGTCAAGCGCTTGCAGATGCCGCGCTGAGCCCCGACCAGATCCGGGAGGTTGTCATGGTCGGCGGAATGACACGCATGCCCGCCATCCAGGAAGCCGTTCGGCGCATGTTTAGCAAAGAGCCGCACAAAGGCGTCAACCCCGATGAAGTCGTGGCCATCGGCGCAGCCATTCAGGCCGGTGTGCTGGCCGGCGACGTCACCGATATCCTGCTGCTGGATGTGACCCCTCTGACTCTTTCGATCGAAACGCTGGGCGGCGTGGCCACCGCGCTCATCGAGCGCAACACCACCATTCCCACGCGCAAAAGCCAGGTATTCTCCACGGCCACCGACAACCAGACGCAGGTCGAAATCCACGTGGTACAGGGCGAGCGCCCGATGGTCAATGATAATAAATCCCTGGGCAATTTCATTCTGGATGGGATCCCGCCCTCCCCGCGCGGCATCCCGCACGTCGAAGTAACCTTCGATATCGATGCCAATGGTATTCTGAAAGTCACCGCGCTCGATAAGGCCACCGGCCGCTCACAGCACATTACACTTACAGCCTCCTCCGGCCTGTCCGCGGATGAAATTGAGCGCATGCGCCAGGAAGCCGAAGCGCACGCCGGGGAAGACCGCAAACACCGCGACGAGATCGGCCTGCGCAACCAAGCCGATAACGCCGTGTATGCCGCAGAAAACGTTCTCTCCCAGAACGGAGAGAGCCTCCAGGCAGATATAAAGGCCGAAATCGAAACTAGCCTTTCGGCGTTGAAAGACGCGCTGGCAAAAGACAGCCTGGATGTTATCCGCGCGCAGACCGAGGCCTTGTCCCAGGTAGTCCAGCGCATCGGCGGTTCCCCGTACGGATCGATGCCGCACGAACCGAATCCCGCAACCACACCTTTCGCCGAGGACCCCATTGACGGCGAGACCAAAGAACTCTAAATGACTACCAACCGCGACTACTACGAAATTTTAGGCCTATCCCGGGGAGCCTCGCAGGCCGAGATCAAGCAGGCCTTCCGTAAACTTGCACGCCAGTACCACCCAGATGTGAGCAAGGAAAACAACGCCGAGGAACAATTCAAGGAAATTAACGAAGCCTACAGCGTACTCTCAGACGAGCAGAAACGCGCCCAGTACGACCGTTACGGCCGCGCCGGCCTGGGGGATATGGGCGGCATGAACAATGCCAACGTCAATTTCAACGATATTTTCGAGGAATTATTCGGCTTTGGCATGGGCGGCGGCGGGCGCGGCTCGCGCCGCAATGCACCCCGCCGCGGGCGCGACCTGCAGATGTCGATCGATCTGACCTTTGAAGAAGCCATCTTTGGCGTCGAAAAAGAGATCCAGTTCGAACGTGAAGAGGCCTGCTCCACTTGCCGAGGTTCGGGTGCGGAACCGGGCAGCAACCCGCGCACCTGCGAAACCTGCGGCGGGCGCGGCGAAGTGCGCCAGGTACGCCAGACTTTCATCGTCCAGATGGTCGAGACCGTCACCTGCCCGAACTGCCAGGGCCGCGGACAGATCATCGAAAAGCCCTGCCACACCTGCTCCGGGCGAGGGTTGGAACGCAAACGGGTCAACAAAAAAGTATCCATCCCCGCCGGTGTCGACAATAGCATGCAAATCCGCCTGCCTGGCGAGGGCGGCCCCGGCACGAACGGCGGCCCCAGCGGGAACCTGTTCCTGATGGTGGACGTCAAGCCGCACGAGTATTTCAAGCGCCGCGGCGAAGACATTCTGCTCGACCTGAACATCAACATCACCCAGGCCGTGCTCGGCGCCGATATCGAAGTGCCCACGGTGGACGGGCAGGAGAAACTTACCATCCCCGCCGGGACGCAGCCCGGTAAAATATTCAACCTGCGCGGGAAGGGCGTCCCGCGCATCCGCCAGTCCGGCCGCGGCGATGAGCGCGTAATCGTCAACGTGGACATCCCCAAGAAATTGACTGTCGAGCAGCGCGAACTATTCGAGAAACTGGCCTCCACCCTGGGAACGACCCCGAAGCCACAGCAAAAAGGGTTCATGGACTGGTTGAACGAGGCTTTTGGGGGGTGAGGAACGAGTAATGAGTGAGAAGTGAAAAGTAGGGACCCAAAGCGAGATGAAAACAAGACTTCCGAGTTTCGCGTCCCCATGGGGGATTGGAAATCTCGGAAGTCGTTTTGTCAACATCCCATTTTTAGTACCATTTGAAAGTAGAAAAAGTCAGGCAGTTTGCGCCGCATATTGGTAGGGTGTTTGTCCTTGCAACGCATCATGCGGCCGGATCGCGTTGTATTCTTCAAGCCA
>Ga0209131_1000166_pt1 | contig 47955 bp, 86 predicted proteins | sample GraSoi_2013_40cm_FD_185826 | JGI IMG/M metagenome (GOLD analysis project Ga0209131, IMG submission 185826) | Grasslands soil microbial communities from the Angelo Coastal Reserve, California, USA - Sample 9_17_2013_40cm (SPAdes) (version 2) | ecosystem: Environmental > Terrestrial > Soil >...
TGGCGTAGGCGTTGGCGTTGGCGTTGGCGTAGGCGTTGGCGTAGGCGTTGGCGTAGGCGTAGGCGTCGGCGTAGGCGTAGGCGTAGGCGTAGGCGTCGGCGTCGGCGTCGGCGTAGGCGCGATAGCGCCACTTGTAGATGTCAAGGAACGCCGCTTTCAGGATAGGGCGCCACTGGTCGGCCGTGAACTTCTCGCCGCCGAGCGCCTTGGCCTGCATGGTCATCAGGGCTTCGTGCGCGGCTTTGTCGCGGGACTGTTTCTCGGCGGTCTTGATGGCGAGTGGACCGACGACATTGGCCTGCCAGTCATGGATGACGGAGAACGGAACCTTGCCACCCAGCCGCTTCAATTCAGCGTAGAAGGCGAGGCCCCACGTCTTTGCGTCATCGAAGGATTGGCCGTCGAAGAACCAGACCGTTTGCTGCGCCAACCAGCGCGGCATGACCTCAGCGGGACAGTCGGAGACACCGTTGACCTCATCGCCGATTACGCCTAGCGCGCAGGCCAAGTCCTTGCCATTGCGTTCATGCCAGGAACCCTGAACCAGAGCGCCAACGTCATAGGCATGCTGGTATCGGTCGAAAGCTTCGGCGGCGGTGGTCGCGGTGGTCATGGATGCCTCATCGGGTGGGTTGAAGGGGTTAGGCGGTTTCTGTCTGACGTGCCGTGGGCCTACGCGAACCACCCTTGCGGCCTGCCTCTGACGCCAGCAGCGGCCAGCGTGAATAGGCGCGGTTCTCAGGCTTGACGCTATGTCCGCCCATGGAGGCGACCTTGCGGCGGGCCTCTGGAGAGAGAAGGGCGAAGCCTCGGTGTTGCTTGGGGGTGTCGGTCATTGGGCGTCCTCTGACGGGATGGCTTCGATCATCGAGATCGCCACATCGAGCATATTGAGAACGTCATTGCGGTTGATCGCCATGGCGCGGACGGGGTCTGGCTCGCCGCCGAACATATCGGCAGCGATCTCTGGATTGGCTTCGGCCTCAAGGTGAGCCACAGCGCAACGCAGCGTTTCCAGAAGACTGGTGACGGACATCAGCGCCCCGTCTCATAGTAGCGGAGCAGCGCGGCTGGTTTCATGGCCCGCACGACGGCGAACGCGTTCTTGCTCGCATCGTCAGGCATCATCTGGTTGCAGACGTATTGATCGGTCAGCGCCTTGTGGACTGACAGACGCATGTGAATGAGCTTGGAGCGGGTCATCGGTTCGTCTCCGTCTTGATGAGGGTAGAAGGGTTTAGGTGAGGTCGCTGGCCTTTCCGGGGTTACGCCCGATCCGGCTAAGGAGTTACATCCCCAGCGGCCTCGCCTAAAGCCTCCCAAGAGCGCCGGGGAAGCCGCCCCGGCTCGGCAATGACTAGAAACCACATACGCAAAACTGGTGCAACACTTATTTGGTGCTTGCTCGCATTTTTCTTTCGTGGCAACGTCTCACCATGACATCCGACCAGCTCAGAGAACGACGCCAGGCGCTAAGGCTCACGCAGCGAGGCGCGGCCGCTGCCCTCGGGGTAAAATATCGCACCTATCAGAACTGGGAAATGGGAGCGGTCGCCAAACTGCCGCCCTTGCTGGATGCTGCACTTGAGAAGCTTGAGGAAAGCCTAGTCGCATGAACCCCGTCGTCTACAACCTCATCCTCTCCGCCATCTGCTCTGGCATCGTGATTGCTGCGATATGCTGTCTGGCTCTTGCGCTGAAAGGTATTGAAGACCTCTGGGCTCGCCAGCGTGAAAGGCGGGCGTTCTAATGGTTCATACAGCGGATCACCCAGCCGACACCGATGCGGTAAAGGACCGCCCCGCGACAGAACTTTATCGTCTAGCCAAGACGCTGGAGCCGATGACGTTCGACGGCAAGATTCTGGCGGATGGCCAGACGGTCGAGCTGGATGAGGCTGGCGCTCACGCCATTGTCCGCGCCATTTTGGCGGCCATGCGAGAGCCAAGCGATGGGATGATCGAAGCCATGCTGGACCGTCGCGAAAACGATTGGCCCGATGGCATCAGACTTGGGGATTACATCAGCGACACCGAAGCTGGGCTGGCGTTTACCGCCGCCATCGATCATATCCTCGGAGAGCCCTGACATGCTCCGGGGGCAATCAATCATTTCCCAAACACGCACACCTTTTGCCCCACAGCTGGTGATGCGTGGACCGGGGGGCTTGTGTTCCCGCCAGTTCCCCGGTCATCCCCCCAAAACATGCTCAGGGTTGCCCCCTAGCCTGGAGCGTGAGGCGATCTGGAGTCATCCCCTCCTTATCGCCAGAGGCGGCGGAGTCTCTCCCAAGGTGGCTCCGTCGTCTCAAGTTGTTTGTTCAGCCCGGACTAGCCCAGATGCTCGCATAGAGGCGCGGTCGGCATGAAAGACGTGTCCAACATTTTACCGTTTCGGCAACCCGAGAGAACTCAGTCTCTCAATGAGATTCTGATCGCTCGTATTGTCGGGATTCCGGCGCAGCCTGCGCCGGAGGGTGAACGTGATCCGACAGACCCCAATATACCGCAACCGGGCAACATTGAAGAACCGAAATGATTGCCGCCGCGCCCCTCCCGCAAGGCCCGTTCGGTTGCATCCTGGCCACCGACTCCCTCGAAATCGGGAAAGCGGCGGAACATCTGGTTTGTGCCGATCTGATGCTCGCAGGTTATCGAGCATTTCTCACGGATCAGGGGCTCCCGTATGACGTGATGGTGGATCTTGGTGATAGGTTTGTGCGCGTCCAGGTCAAATCCACGCTCAAGCCCAAAAACGGCAACGCTAAAGGCCGCTGTCCGAACATGGTCTATGTCTACCATGTCCGGCGGCGGGGACGTGACGGCAAAGGTGCGCGCCTTTCGACGGAGCATTGCGATGTGCTGGCGCTGGTCGCGCTGGACAGCCGAACAGTGGCGTATTTGCCCGTTCGGGCCGTCAGCCAGACAGTTTCACTTTATCCGATCGGCTACACGTTTCCGGGCAATTTCAAGCGCAGTCGATATGCCGCGATTGATGGCTTTCCGTTTATGGCGGCGCTGGCATGAACCCGCTTCCCACTACGCCTAGCGGCTTTGCCTGTCTGCTTGCGGACCCGCCGTGGGCGTTCGCTGGCTGGAGTGGCGCGACATCGTTGCCGACGCTCGGCGAGGATCATTATGCGGTCACCGCCACTGCCGACCTGTGCAACCTGCCTGTCGGCGAGGTGGCGGCGCCCGACTGCGCGCTGTTCATGTGGGTGGTCGATTCGCATATGGCTGAAGCACTCGATCTGGGGCGGGCCTGGGGCTTCGAGTTCAAAACCTGCGCGTTCGTCTGGGTCAAGTCCAAGCTCGGCGGCTATCCACACGTCGGCATGGGCTACTGGACCCGTAAGCAGACCGAGCAATGCTGGCTGTTCACCAGGGGCTCGCCCAAGCGCCTGAGCAAGGGCGTGGAGCAGATCATCCACTGCCCGCGCGGCGCCCACTCAGCCAAGCCTGACAGGCAATACGAACACATTGAGGCGCTGGTTGGCGGGCCTCGGCTTGAACTTTTTGCGCGTTCTCGTCGCCCTGGATGGGAATCCTGGGGAGACCAAGTTGGAATCCGTGACGGCTCTCTTTTCCAGGAGGCCGACTGTGCATAAACGTACATGGACGAGCATGAGCGCCAAGCCTGCTCGCCCGGTCCTGCGGTGGCACGGTGGCAAGTGGTTATTGGCGCCGTGGATCATCGAAAACCTGCCGCCTCATCGCGTCTACGTCGAGCCCTATGGGGGCGCTGCCTCGGTGTTGCTCCGCAAGTCGCGCTCCTATGCTGAGGTTTACAACGACCTGGACGATGACGTTGTGAGTATGTTCGAAGTTCTGCGCGGTCCACGCGCTGCCGATCTCGTCGCCAGTCTTCGATTGACACCATACGCTCGCACCGAGTTTGCATTGGCTTACAAGAAGACGAGCGATCCCATCGAGCGCGCCAGACGGCTGGTTATCCGATCATTCATGGGTTTTGGCTCTGACGGGCATAACGGCGCGCGGCCGACAGGCTTTCGCGCGACAAGTACCCGTTTGGGTACGACGCCGGCGCACGATTGGGTGAACTATCCTGATCACCTTGAGGCGATCATCCGGCGCTTGTCAGGCGTCGTCATCGAGAACCGTCCAGCGATTGAAGTGATGCGACAGAATGACACGGCGGAGACGCTATTCTATGTCGACCCGCCCTATGTGCATTCAACTCGGTCAAAGCCACAAAACTCGGCGCGGAAGAACTACACCCATGAAATGGACGACGCTGACCACGGGGCGTTGCTGGCCTATTTGGGCACAGTGCTGGGAAAGGTAGTCATCTCCGGTTACCCGCATCCGCTATACGATGATACGCTGAGGGGATGGAGACGCATCGAGCGTGAGGCCCTGGCCGATGGCGCTAGGCCGCGAACTGAAGTGCTTTGGCTCAACGAGGCTGCTACCGAGCCCACGCTATTCTCGCCGCGTCCTCTATCCGACAGGAGCCCTCTTGCGACTGAGATGGGCGACGCCGGGATGAATAAATGACCTCCTGGCTTCCTTCCGAAGATCATACCGCAAAGGCCCTGTGGGAATCCGGCAGGACCGCAAGCGAGATCGCGAAGGTCAACGGTCGCACGCGGAATGCGGTGATTGGGAGGCTTTCCAGGCTCGGCTGTACGCGCTCCGATCCTGACCGCCGGTCTAATCTGCGCCGTCTCACTGGCGGCCGCTTTCACAAGCCCAAGGCCCACGCTAAGCCCAAGCCTCCGAAGATCAAAGCCCAGAAACCAGAGCTCGTCATCATGGAAAGCCAACCGCCTCACTACTCGCTCAATCTCCGCCTTACCGAGCTCCGTCCGCACATGTGTAAGTGGCCTACGGGCTATACGACGGAGTACACGTTTTGCGGAGCGCCGACCGATGGTGTCTATTGCCAGGCGCATCGGCGTCTCGCGGTGGTTCCGCCGAAGCAGAAGCGTGCTGCGTGAGGCCGCTCGCCGTCGATCTTTTCTCAGGCCTGGCCTACCTCATCACCTGCCGTGTGAATGGTCGACAGTACGTCGGGATCACTGGCCGCACGCTTCGTCAACGATGGAAGGAGCATATCTCCGATGCGCTACTTCGCCCGAAGAGGAGTGCGCTTGGGGCGGCGATCCGCAAATACGGGGCCGATCAATTCGCCATCGAGCCGATCTTCAGCGCGTTTTCGTGGACCGACCTCTGTATTGCTGAACGGATGCTCATCGAGCAGCATGAGACGCTCAAGCCGCATGGCTACAACTTGTCGCCTGGCGGCGAAGGCAACTTGGGGATCAAGCGCTCAGACGAGACTAGAGCGCGCCTTCGTGCTGGCCGTCTAGGCAAGCGCCACACTGCTGAGACTAAGGCGCATATGTCTAGCGCGAAGATGGGTATCTCGCAGAACGTGGGCGCAGCCAACGGTGGCGCCAAGTTGACAGATAGCCAAGCGCGCGAGGCAAAGCGCCTCCTGAGGGCTGGCATTAAGCAGCGTGTCGTCGCTCGTCAGTTTGGCATCTCCTACACGGCGGCTTGGAAGATCGCGAATGATCTGAAGTGGGCGCACCTATGAGACCGCTGGCTATAGATTTGTTCGTGGGACTCGGCGGTTGGTCTGCCGGCTTAGTCGCTGCGGGTTGGCGCTCGGTCGGCTTCGATCTCGAAAACATGTTCGAGGTTCTCAACGAGCCAATGCCTGAGCATTTCAGCCTCGTGATCCAAGACGTTCGGACGCTTCATGGTAGCCAGTTTAAGGACGCGCAATTGCTTGTCGGGTCGAGTCCATGCACCAAGTATTCGTATATGGCTATGCCCTGGCAACGCGCGAAAGCACTTGCCGCTTGGTATGAGGAAGAACCCTCGCGCCAAGTCCAGTTGAATGAACTCTTTGACGCTCAGTTTAGGATTCAGCGCGAAGCCAGCGAGGCTGCTGGCCGACACATTCCGATGGTCGTGGAAAATGTCAGGGGCGCTCAGCGGTGGGTAGGCAGGGCGAGAGCGAATTTCGGGAGTTACTATCTGTATGGCGACGTGCCGGCGCTCATGCCGATCGTTCAGCGCACCATGAAGAATGTCGACGGCGGCAGCTGGTTCGGTCTGAATCCCGATGGCTCGCCGGGGGCGCTCAACAACGCGCGCGATGGTCGCAAGACGAACGGCGACATTCCGCACATTCGAACCGGCGCACGTTCCACGCCGCACCTGACCAACGCCGCCGAGCATAGGGACGTTAGGGCATTCGATGACGCCTTTGCGCCCTCCGATGGCCGCAAGGGCGCTGGCTACGCCTGGTTCAAAAAGGGGACCGGCGCATGGGCGCGCGATCCTGTGAGCGCCGCTGGTTCGCATGGCTCGCCGCGCCGCAAGGCCGCTTCCGCCAAGATCGCCAAGATACCGTTCACCCTCGCCCATTGGATCGGGAAAACCTGGTTTCCGATGACGGAGGCCGCATGACCTACTACGACTGGCACATGCGCGGAGCGGCGCACGATTGGCTGATGCACTCCTGGAGGCTGGACCTGCGCCAACGTCTCACGTTTTTGTACGCCGATCCAGACAAGCGGCTGGAGGTCAACCAGCCTGACGTAGCAGCTTGGCGCAGGCTGGGGGAGAAGACGTGATGCGCCAGGCGCTTTCACTCTGGCACGGCTTGATCCCCTGGCCCAACACGATGGCTGAGATCACGTCGGAGACGGCCGCGAAGCACGGCGTGACCGTTGAGGCGCTGAAAGGCCCCAAAGCCGCCAGAGCCGTCTCCTGGCCCCGGCAAGAGGCCATGTGGCTAATGAGGGAGGCAGGCTTCTCTCTTAACCAGATCGGCCGCTATCTTGGAGGCCGTGATCATGCCACGGTTTTATACGGCGCTCGGACTCACTTGGCGCGATCTGAATCTCAATGATCCGGGCGTATATACGTGGGGCTTATGAGGCTGGGCTGGTGAGGGCGGTTTAGGGCTCTGCGAGGGGCTTGCGGCGCGCTCCGAAACGGTGGAAAGTGAGCGGGCGGGGAGGACTCCCATCCTCAACCCGCCCAGGCCACCGGCGACCGAGGGAGGTTGCGCCAATGACTGCCGATAAACTAACCGTACCGCGCGACAGTTTCAATCCCTACCTCATTCAGGGACCGGCGCTGATCAGCTTCTCCGGTGGGCGGACTAGCGCCTACATGCTGCACCAGATCATCCAGGCCCACGGCGGGACGTTGCCGGATGACGTGCGCGTAACCTTCGCCAACACCGGCAAGGAGCTACCCGAAACCCTGCGCTTCGTCCACGAGTGTGGTGTGCGCTGGGGCGCACCCATCGTCTGGCTGGAACGGGGGCCACGCGGCGTTCTGCACATTACCGGATACAACAGCGCCAGCCGCGCTGGCCAGCCCTTCGACGCCCTCCTAGACGAGAAAAGCGCCGTCCCCGACTGGCAGGCCCGCTGGTGTACGGGTGAACTCAAAGTCTTGCCGATGATGGCCTATGCCGCCTCGCTCGGCTGGGAGCCGGGTTCGTATCAGGAAGCCATCGGTCTGCGCGACGACGAAGGCCATCGGCTGCTCAAGATGTACGCCCGCAATGAGAAGGACGGGCGCCACTGCATCGCACCCTTGTCCAAGGCCAAGGTAGTCAAGGCCGACGTGATGGCCTTTTGGGCGGCCCAGGACTTCGATCTCGAGCTGGAGCCGTGGGAAGGCAACTGCGATTTCTGCTTTGCGACCGGCAAGCGCGTGCGCTTGGCCCGCGCCCGCCGTCGCCCGGACGTTCCGCGCTGGTGGGCCGCCGCTGAAACCCGGTTGGGCCATACCTTCGACCGTCGAGACAGCGTGGCCGATTTGGTCGCGGAAGCCCATCGCACGCCCGACCTGTTCGATAACCTCGCCGCCGATGACTACGACGTTGAATGCGGCCTTCTCTGCGAACCGGAGGCCGCATGAGCGTTCCGGCCACAGCAATTCGTAAGATGGCGGACCTTGGAATTTCGGCCGCCGACATAGCTGAGATTTGCGAGCTGATCGACGCTGGAGGCGTGCCCGATACGCTCACCAAACGGCGCGAATATGACCGCAACCGGAAGGCCGAAATGCGGAAGTCCGGTGGAAAGTCCGGTAGACAAAACGCGGACACGTCCGGTGGAATGTCTACCGGAAATCTACCGGACACATCGGTCCTCGCGCGTGTGAAGGATATAACTCCTCTTACAGAGATATCTGGAAAGGAAGAAAGAAAGTTATCGAAAGGCTCGCGCCTTTCCGACGAATGGATACCGACCGAAACCGATGAGCAATTCGCCCTGACGGAGGGCCTGACAACCGAGGAGATAAAACGTGCAACCGATGAGTTCCGCGATTACTGGCGCTCTCTCTCAGGCTCAAAGAGCTGTCGAGGCAACTGGTCGCTCACTTGGCGAAACCGAATCAGGGAGATCGCTGACCGAAAGCGACAACGCCAAGCGCGAATGGGTAATGGGTCGCCGCCCGGAGGAAACGGACAGGGCATTACGAGCTTCGTTGACATCATCGCTGAGCGTCGAAGTCGTGCCGGTCACTGAGCTGCGCTTTCCGGTCGAGGGCGGATATCGCGAAGTCGTCGCCGGCTGCAATGTCTCAGGCCCGGCGGAGAACATGCAGGCCGCGCTTGCCAAGGTCGAGGGCGCAAGCATCGGCCCGACCAAGGACCAAGCGGAGGAATGGCTGGCGATCCTGCAAGTGGCGACGGCGGGCGGGCGCAAGACGGAGGCGAACCACAGGCTGGCGCTAGGCGTCTATTCCGGCGCCCTGACCCGATACCCCGCCGATGTGGCGAAAGAGGCTTGCTACCGCCTCGCTACATCGTCCAAGTGGTTTCCGACGCTGGCTGACGTGATCGAACAGTGCGACTTGCTCAGCGCGCCCAGGATGCTGATGCTCCAAGGTCTGCGCCGCCGCTGCGGACTGCCGGCATGAACGGCCCGCAACTCCCGCTAACCGTCTCGGAGAGCCTCTGGAACGCCATGGCCAAGGACATCCGGCCGGAGTTCGCGGATAGCTACCTATCAGGGGCCAAGCAGACCGCGAGCACACTGACGCCGCACACGGTCACCGCCTATCGGCGCTTGGCGGAGCACACATGGGCGAAGAAAATCATCACAGACCACGGCCTGACGCTGCTCAAGCCGCTTCCGTTTGGTCATCCCGACCGCCCCGACTACAAGTACGTGGGCTAGGCCCTCTCCCCGATGGGAGCCCTCTTACGACCAAGACGGGCTGACTCCGGGATGAGCTAACCCCTTGCACACCCTCCCAAAACACGGTTACCTGAGCGGGCCACATGACAGACAATTATCACCAGACCATCGCCAACCTTGAAAAGCGCATCGCCGCCCTTGAGGAAGACAACGCCCTCATGAAAAGCGATCTGGGCCTCGTCCACGATCAAGATCGCATAGGGATGTTCGTCGGCGTCCTGCACATTCCGCCCCAGGCCGCTCGCCTGCTGATAACCCTCATGGACTGCAACGGACGCCTACTCAATCGAGACTACATCTGGCAATCCCTACCCCATCCAAACGGCGGCGAGGACTACAAGAAACTGGATGTCTACGTCAGCCACATCCGCCGAGCCCTTGGCTTCAACGCCATCGCCACCGTTCACGGCGTAGGCTACCGACTCACCCCCGAAGGCCGAGCAAGGATTCCGGTACAACATTCGTTAACCGCCGCTGCATAGCGTTGCCGAACTATCTCGCGAAGCGAGCCATCAACTGACCGCGAAAGGCTCGCGATATGACTTCCTTCACCAATGACGCAGGCGACGGGTCGGTTGTCTCCAACACCGTAACCGCCGCCACGATCACCGCAACGACTGGGTTTGTGGGAAACCTCACAGGCAACGTCACTGGGTCGATTTCAGGTGGCACGACCACCAGCCTGGTCCCGCAACTGATCACGGCCGCCGGCGCCACCCAAGGCGCGGCTACGGCCATTACTGGCTCGCTCGCCATCATCACGGTCTGCACCGCCTCCGCGAGAGGCGCGAAGCTCCCCGCGGCCGCGACGGGCAAGATGGTTTATGTCATGAGCCTGGCGACGCAGGGCTGCAAAATTTACCCGTTCAGCGGCGACAAGATCAAAACTTCCGCGACCAACACCGCCGTTGTCCAAGCCGGCTTCAAAGGCGAACTCTATGTCGCAAAAGACCTCACCACATGGGCCACGCTCGTCGGCGCTTAAATGAACCTCGCCCGCGTCGGATTCGATATCCACACGCCCCACGACGCCGATACGGTCAACGCCCATATCGCGCACGCCCTCTCGCTTGGCCTGCCCGAAGCCGATGCCGAGCCGATCCGCAAACTCACCATCATCGCCAATGGTCCCTCGGCCATCAACGCTCCACTTCACGGCGAGACACTTGCCCTCAACGGCGCGATCAATTTGTTCTTCAACAGCGGCCGTCTTCCGACCTATTGGGCCGCGTGTGATCCGCAAGCCATCGTCGCCGACTTCCTGCCCGCCGATCCGCCACATGGAATCATCTATCTCGTCGCCTCCAAATGCCACCCTAGCGTCTTCCAGAAGCTCCAGGGCCGCGATGTCAGGCTCTGGCACATAGACGATCATCCGATCCCAGAAAGCCTGCGCAGCGTCGCCTGTGCGTCATCAGTGACTCTTGTAGCCATGCAGCTCATGCACCAGGCGTTCGGCTATCGCGAGTTCGATACTTACGGCTGGGATGCGTGCCATGAAGGGATGATCCATCACGCGTCGGAGCCGTGCCTGGCAGAATATCCCGCTGAGACCACGATTGACCTTGCCGTAGGCGCTGAGCAGATCGAAATTCCCGCCAGACCCGCAACGCGCCTTGAACGCTCCATGAGCTGGCTCGCGCATCGCATTCAAGCCATCGCCCTTTGGATCGCCTCTCGAAAGCCCATTCCACAGCCAACCGGAGACTTCCAAGGCGGAAGATGGTTCAAGACTTCAAGGACATGGGCGGCGGAAGCACAGGACGCCTGCGTGCAAATCCATCACGCCGACTACAAGGTCAACGTCCATGGCGATGGATTGATCAGAGCTATTTTGGAGGCGAAGGGCTTGCATGTCGCGCGGAGAGACGCTTAGACGCACGATACTCCCGCATGTAAGCCGCTCGATCACGAATAGCCTTTGACGACGCCTCCTCTATCATCGTTTTGAGTTCGGCAATCGCAGGGCGCGTCACAGCGGGAGGCAAGTCAACATCAACCGCATCGTTCTCAGGAGGCGCGACTTTCCCCTTCCAGATATGCGACAAGCCCCAATGAGCCTCGCCGCAGACCTTGCACTTCGGAGCCGTAACCATGTGTAACCATCGCACGCCTGCGTAACCACGCAAAGCCACATTGCCCAATCTCTAGTGGTGCGCTAGGTTCATGAGGCGGATTACAAAATTAGATACGTGAGTAGGAAAAATTGGCGCGCGGGGCAAAGCCTGGTGAACGACGCGGCGGCCGCTCAAAAGGAACGCCCAACAAGGCGACCAAAATCCGCGAGGAGCTTATTGCCGCCTCGAATCTCACGCCGCTGCAATACATGCTGATGGTTCTTGAGTCGCCAGAGGCTTCGGACGCTGACCGCAAATGGGCCGCTCAGAACGCAGCGCCTTACGTTCATCCCCGCCTCTCCAGCATTGAAGCCAACGTCAAAGGCACGCTCGACATCCGCTCCAAGCTGCTGGAAATGAAATGAGCGTCCGCATCAGTCTCTATCCGCTGAGACTATCATCCTCGACAGGAGCCGCCACGCTTTGGGAAATTGATGGCCAACGGGTGATGCTGGAAACGCGGGAGTTTCGGTCACATAACTGGATGTACATTCGGCAAAAGACCGTGCGTATTGGCTCTTCAGAGCATGCTCAATTCGTCTCGGCTATCGAGGCTGCCGTATGAGCGAAATCGTCCAGCATGACTATGATGAACTCGCCGCTGCGATTTGTGCTGATGACTGGGACTGGAATACCATTGTCGCGACGCGCTTAGGCGATAAGTACCGCACCTATGCTAAGCGCGCCGCAACGGCACTCGGATGTTCTTCAGACGCCACGTTAGCTGAGCAAATCGCCGCTGCGCACCGCGCTATGCGGACAGGGATACGACGGCGATGAGCGCCGCATACGATTATGTCGATCCCGTAGACGCTCAGATCGTTCGCCTCCGCGACGACTTCGATTTCTTCGCCCGCAACACCCTCAACATCAGGACCAAAACCGGCGCGATCGAACGCCTGCATATGAACCGCCTCCAGCGGCACCTGCATGAGAAGCTGGAAGCCCAGCGGCGCAATACAGGTAAGGTCCGCGCCATCGTCGTCAAAGGTCGTCAAGGCGGATGTTCAACCTACCTCGAAGCCCGCTACTATCATCGAGGCTGGGGCGCGAAGAATGCCCTGCAAATCTTTATCCTCACCCACGAACAGCCGGCGACCGAAAACATCTTCGGCATCGCCCAGCGCTATCACGATGGAATGCCCGATGGCCTGCGACCTCCAACCAAAACCGCCAATGCGAAGGAACTCGCGTTCTCAGACAATGGCGTCGGTTACCAGGTCGCAACAGCCGGAACCAAAGGCATTGGCCGCTCAGCTACGTTCCAGCTCTTTCATGGATCGGAGGTGGCTTACTGGCCGAATGCAGAGGATCACATCGCTGGCGTATTTCAAACAGTGGGCGACGCTCCAGGGACTGAGATCATACTCGAATCCACCGCGAACGGTGTTGGAAACCTTTTCCACCGCCTCGCTATGGCGAGCGTTCGGGGAGCCAACGAATACGAGCTGATCTTCATCCCGTGGTTCTGGTCAGAGGACTATGAGCGCCCATGTCCATCAACCTGGACGCCATCGAAGGAATGGCTCTCCTACGGCCAGATTCACAAGCTCCAGTGGGAACAACTCTATTGGGCGTTCATCAAAAACCGCGAACTCGCTCAGTCCATCAACGCTGACGAGGACAAGCCCTGTTGGAAGTTCAAGCAGGAATATCCCTCGACGTTCGATGAGGCGTTCCAGTCCAGCGGCAACAGCTTCATTGAGGCTTCATTCGTTCTAAAGGCCAGACACCCGGAAACAACCATCCTGGGGCGTGGCCCCATCATTCTCGGTATTGATCCCGCAGCACAGCGCGACAAGCTCGGCATCATCGATCGGTGTGGCCGCGTCTTAGGCGAACGCATCTGCGAGCGCTGGGAGCCGAGCCCTGACGTTGAATATGTTGGCGCTCGTGTCGCGGCCGTGATCAATCGTGTCCGTCCTGACGCGGTGAACATCGACACATCCGAAGGCTTCGGCGCTGCGCTCTATGCATGGCTTGTCAATCATGGTCACGAGCGTATCTGCAACGCAGTCAACTTCGGTTCAAGTCCTGTAGGTTGCGGACCTACCGGAGATGAGCTTTACGCCAATCGTCGCGCCGAGATGTGGGACGTATTTCGCTTCTGGTTTGTGACGCCTGGTGGTGTTAAAATCCCCGATGATGACGGTCTCCACGCCGATATCACCGCTCCTCAGTGGGGACCGGGCCAAACGCGCAATTCTCCAACGACACACGAGTTGATCATCGAGCCCAAGGAAAAGATCAAGGAACGTCTCGGCGCGTCTCCAGACCTAGGCGATGCGGCCGCCTTGACCTTTGCCGTGCCTTTCGCGGAAAACATGATGGCTCAAAACCAACCCATGACAAAGCGTCGCACGCGGGGAGGATACTGATGGGCGACTGGATCGTGCTGTTTCTGGCAATAGGAGCGCCGCTCAGCTTCATCTGGCTCGTGGTTGCCTGCTTCAGGCTATGGTTTGAGGCTGACAAGGCGATCGAGCGCCGTCTAGACGCAAGCCGCGCGCCTTATCCCGGCGAGCCCGTGCATCTGGTTGGCATGAAACCGCCGCCATCCTTGGACAAGGTGACGCCTCGCGCCCAACAAGTTCTCAGTCTCTACAGGCTTCATAACAGCCCCAATGCTGAGATGGAACGCGTTGTCTTCGACATGTCGGACGACGATATTCATTCGCTGCCTAGAATGTTAGTTCCCGGCATCCTCGCCCTGCGCGGTATGCTGCGCGAACGTGATCCCTACGTCTGGATTGATCCATGGGCCAGATGAAGCACTGGTCCGATTGCGCGGTTCACAATGAGCCAGCCTATCCTGCTGGTGAGTGCAGTTGCGGCGGCTACTACGAGGACGAACGACCCACGAACGAGCAGCGGGCGCTCACAGAATGGGAACGTGCCTTCAATAAGTACGTCCCTGAGAAGCCCATTCCCCCCACCTATCAGGATTGGGTTAGAGCCATCCGCGAGCGTAACGAACAAGCCGCGCAGCCGAAGCGCAAAATGCGACGGAGCGGGTACTGATGACTTGGCCGGCACGATTGAAGGCGATGGTTAACGGCGCTCTAGGCGCGCTTGTTGTGTTTGGCGTTCTGCTTCTTTCGCATCTCGTAACCCATCATGCGAGTTGCTTCTAATGCCGCTCAAGAAATCAAAGTCCAAAGCCGCATTCTCAGCTAATGTGAAGGCTGAAATGGCGGCGGGCAAGAGCCAGAAACAGAGTGTGGCCATCGCCTATGCGGTCAAGAGGAAGTCGAAGTGAAGGCCAATCTTCAGGACGTGATCTTCAACCTCTATCACAGCGAGATCAATGCCTCGATCTCATGGTTCTGGGATGGTGGTTGGGATGTGAAGCTTGGCGACGAATTGAATGGCTGGCGCGCGGAAGCATCTTTCTTGCCTCAGGATTTCCCCGCCATTGCTGACTGGCTCGATGAGCAAGCCAAACAGCACTTTCCCCGCTCTCTCTATGCGCTCGAAGGCGAATTTACCTGATGGCCGACGCTCAAATCCTTGGCCATCAGGTCCGCCAGATCATTCCAACCCCCGAGCCCATGGCTCACATAGACACCCGCGACCAACCCTCAATGCGGAGCCAAGCGAACGGATATGGCAACGACAACGAAGACGCCGACGACAATCTCGTATTGCTCTACCGACTTGCGAGTGCCGGCGGGGATGTTTCAGCGCTCCTTGAAGCTGGTCAGGTCGAAAGGCTCGGGACCGACGCTGTCCGCCAATGGCGTCTGGATGCCGGTTCCTGCGGAGAGTGGCGCAAGAACGCCGAACGCTACCTCAACCTAGCCGCCCAGAACAGCGGCGATGACGAGCGCGATCCCGTCTGGGAAGGTGCGGCGGATATCAACTATCCGATCCTCTCGACGGCCGTTAACCAGTTCGTTGCCCGTGCTGGTCCCGAGCTGATCAAGGGCGACAAGGTCGTGGGCGTGAAGGTGTTCTCACCGCCCGCCATGAAGCCCGCCGAAGCGGCCAAGGACATGCCGCAACCGCAAAGCCCAGAGCAGGCCGCACAAGCCCAACAGGCGATGGCGCAGATGCAGGCTCAGGCGCAGCAAGCCTCAGCCGCCCTGGACGCCAAGAACGCCCGCGCCGAGCGTGTGAAGCACTATCTCAACTTCCTGATCTTCTACCGCATGGATTCATGGGAGGAGGAGAGCGATCTGCTACTCCTGCAAGCCTCCGCGATCGGCTCAGGGGCGAAGAAGGTCTATATCGGCGAGCGCGGCCTCAAGAGCGACTTCCTCTCCTCGACATGCCTTACGGTCCACAACGACACGCAGTCGATCTACACCTGTCCGCGTATCACGCAGGATTTCCCAGTCTATCCATACGAGATCGAGGACCGCAAGCGCGCCGGCCTCTATCGGGATATCGTCCTGCCCAGCGTTTCGGATGATCCTGAGAAGCCTAGGACGTTCATCGAGCAACACCGGCTGGACGATCTTGACGGCGATGGCCTCGCAGAGCCCTACATCGTCACCGTGGATGTAGAGACGCAGCAGACCATGCGCGTCGAACCCGCGTTCAACACCGACGACATCATGATCGATGATGCCACCGGCAAGGTTCTCCGCATCAACCGCTGGCTTCCATTTGCGTGGTTCACGTTCCTTCCTGATCCCAGGGGACGGTTCTATGGCCTTGGCCTCGGCGCGCTCCTCGACAGCATCACCGACAGCGTTGACACCGCCATCAACCAACTGATTGACGCCGGCACCGCCGAGATCGCGGGCGGCGGCTTCATCGGCTCTGGCGTGCGGATGCAAGGCTCGGGCCAAGGGGGCTCGATCTTCTTCCGGCCTGGCGAATATCCGATGCTTTCCACGCAGGGCACGGACCTGCGAACAGCCATCTGGGAGCGCACGTTGCCGCACCCATCGGCCGTAACCATGCAGATGCTGGAACTACTCCTATCGGCGGCCAAGGATATCGCCAGCATCAAGGATGTGATCACTGGAGATAGCCCTGCGACCGCTCCGGTTGGAACGACGCTCGCGCTCCAGAATCAGGCGTTGCAGGTCTTCTCCTCGATCTACAAGCGCATCTATCGGGGCTTCCGGGACGAGTTCCGCCTGATGTACGAATGCCTCAAGCGCTGGGGAACTGATGCTGAGAGGAAAGAATACAACGAGATAACCGGCGGGGACTTCGACCAGGACTTCTCAGGCGATGGAACCGACATCCAGCCTGTCGCCGATCCGACCGTTGTGTCGAAGATGCAGAAGATTGCCAAGTTCCAGACGATCTTCCAAGTGGCGGATTCAGCCCTTGGCCAAGCCGCCGGGATGACGCAACCGGCGCCCGCTCAGGCTATCGTGTCGGACTTCCTGGAGGCAATTGATGTTGACCGTTCCGAGCGCTACACGGGTACCGTCCAGCCCAACCCGATGATGGTCGCTCAGGCTCAAGACAAACAAGCCGACGCACAACTCAAGAGCGCGAAGGTCCAACAGGTCGGCGCGCAGATCGCAAAGACCGGCGCTGAGATGCAGAAGATCGAGGCTGACACAACCTCGACGCACGCCGACACGATGCACAAGATCGGCCAGACTGCGCTCGATACCCACTCCATGCACCAGATCGCTGACCTGATAGACCAGGAAGGCGATCTGCAACCGCCAGAACCCGAAGGGTCGACTAATGGAAGTCCTAACGCGTAGGCGTCTCGCCAAAGGCAATGCCTCGATGGCGGACTTGATGCGCTCCCGCGATACGTCGCCGCGTCCAAGGCCTGATTTTGACAGCAAGGCTCCCCATCCCGAGGACTTCGCCGCATGGTGTTTGCATCCAGTGACGCGATTTGTGGCTGCTGGCTTCATTCGGGCTGCTGAGATGCAGCGCGACGACTGGACGGGGCGGACATGGGGTCGTCGTCTCGATGATCCCGCCGCCTTTATGCGCCTACAAAGTGAATTGGCGCGCAATCAAGCCGCCGCTGACGCCTACATGGCCTTTCTGGAAACCGGACTGGAGCGATACATTGAACTCACCCAAAAAGCCTAGCATCCCCAACCTCGGCAAGATCGGCGACGCCCGCCTTGATCTCGTTCCCCAGCTAGCGGACTGCAACCCTGGTCTTCGGCCTGTGGAATACAACGTCATCGTCGCGCCAGCCTCAGCAACCGAGGAAACCGGCAAGATCGGCTCCATCTTTATTCCCGATACCGCAAAGGAAGACATGGAGCTAGCCCAACAGGTCGCCCGCATCATCGACCAAAGCCCGCTGGCCTATGACTTCGCGGTGTGGCCCGATCCGTCACTCAAGCCCCAGATCGGCCAGATCGTCTGGATCGCCCGCTATGCCGGCAAGGAGTTCACCGGCCGCGACGGCAAGACTTATCGCATCCTGAAAGACAAGGACATCGGCGCGGTCATCCCCGAGGATATCTCGCAGGAAGAGGCGAAGGCGATGATCGGCGCGGCGGTGGACAAGTGGCTGGACACGCATCCGGTCCCCGTCGTCAAGGTTCCGGGTTGGACGGAAATTGCCGACGCCGCTGCGAAAGACCCAAGCATCCTAGATGGAGTCCACAATGCCTAGAGCCCGCAAAGCGGAAGAGGCTGATACTATTGAGCGCGAACCGCCACTTGACGAAAACCAGGAACAAGAGCAATCCTACCGGACTGGTCAGGTTTCCGAAGGTGAACTCGACCTTGCCCGTTCCGTCGCAAAGCGCATGGGATGGACGCCCAAGGAAGATTGGAAGCGCGATCCCGCCAAATGGGTGGATGCGCCCGACTTCCTCGAACAAACCCCCCGCGAACTCGAATCGCTCAAAGAGCGAAACCGCCGAACAGCCCAGGCCGCGTCAGACGCCATCGAAGAGACGCAGCGCAGAGCCAGGGCAGAGGCCGAGGATCGCGTCCGTCTCGCCGAGACCCCGGACGAGCGCGTAGCCGCCGCAAGGGACTACGCCGCAGCTTCGGGGCCGCATCCCGAAACGCTCGCGTGGATGGGACGCAACGCGTGGTTCAATGATGATCCAGACGCGCGGAACATGGCGGCGACGGAAATCAACCGCTCAGCACAGGCGGGCCTTTCCATACCGGAACAGCTCGCCGCCGCCGAAGCGAAAGTCAAACGCAGGTTCCCCGAATACTTCGGCCAAGCCGAACAACGCGAGGAGCCAAGGGAAGTCCGGCTTTCCGACTCCCGCCGCGTCGCACCCGCCGTACAGCCTGGCAACAGAAACGGCTCGACGCAGCAGCAGGTGAAGGAAAAGGGCTTCGGTGACGTGCCCACGGGCGACCAGGCGCAGTTTCGCAAGTACTTCGCCAGGAAGTTCGAGGACGCGGCCAAGACCGAGGCGGCGAGGCAAGGCAAGGTGATCACCCCCGCCGAAGCCCAAGCCGCCGCACAGACACGCTACGCCAATTCGTACTGGCGCAATCAGGAATGAGGACACATGGTCGAGCAGATTCAGGAGGCGCCACGTAGAGGCAGGCCCCCACGCGCGCAGGAAGTCGCGACGCATCGCCGCCGCCGCCGCGCAGGCACCCTCAACCGCATGGCGCAGTTCAAGCTCGACTGCATCGAACCCGAAGACCTCGATCTGGCCAACTACGTCTATCGCTGGATAGATGACGCCCCCGGCAATCTGCGCCGCGCCACCCAGCTTGACGACTATGATTTCGTCACCGCCTCAGAGCTTGGCGAAGGTTTCGACCCGGCGATGACCGACAGCGAGTCCACCGACCGCGTCAGGATGATCGTCAACCAGCCCCGAGAGGGCGTCGCGACCTACGCCTATCTCTGCAAGAAGCGCCGCGACTTCTGGAACGAAGACAACGAAGAGATGGTGCGGATGCGCGAGGCGATGATGGCCGGCCGCGTCTATAATGCCGAGGGCATCGAACAGTCAGAAGGCTCAGCGGTCGATCGCTCCAACTTCTTCTCTACCCCCGACGCTCAACTTGGTCACGCAGGTGAACGCCGCCGTGGCCCCATCCCGAGGACCGCATAAATGGCGAATCCATCAACCGCATACGGCCTGCAACTCCTGCAAGTCGACGGCTCCAAGGACTTTCGGGCGTCTCTGAACGTCTACAAGGTCGCAACAGCCACCACAAATGCGATCTTCGTTGGCGATCCGGTCATCAAGATCACGGCTTCCGCCGACGTGAACGGCGTCAACGGTGTCAACCTCGCCACTGGCGCGACGGGAAGCAAGATCACCGGCGTTGTCTGTGGTTTCCTTGGCGTCGGAACCGCGCAGCTCGGTTCGCAATGGGCGCCCAGCTTCTTCGGCCTCTCGGGCACGCCAGGCCCAGCCTACAAGCCCGCCAACGCCGCCGGGGTCTACTATGTCCTGGTCTGCGATGACCCGGATGCGCTCTATTCCATCCAGTCCGACGACGGCGGCGGCGATCCAGTCGCGACCATCGTAGGCCGCAATGCCAATCTCGCCTCGGGAACCGGCAGCGCCTACACCGGCCTCTCTGGCTGGCAATTGGACGTATCCACCATCGCCACTACGGCGTCCAACCAGATGCAGGTCGTCGGGATTCTCCCCGAGATCGACAACATCGCCGGCTCCACGCAGGCGCATTCCAAGTGGATCGTCAAGATCAACCAATCGACTGTTCGCAGTTTCGCTGTGGCCGGCATCTAGCCCGAGCCCTTAAGGAGCACGCCCCATGGCCGCTGTTATCACCCGCTCATCGCATCCCGACGCCCTGTGGCCCGGTGTGCTGGAATGGTTCGGTCTCAACTACGATCAGTTCCCCGATGTCTGGCCACAGTTCTTCGACCGCGTCGAGGGCGAGCTTGCCACCGAGCGTCTGATCGAGGCCACCGGCTTTGGCCTGGCTCGCACGAAGACCGAATCCGCGCCGATCACTTACGACGTTGACGGCGAGGGCTACGCGACGCTGGCCACGCCTACGGTCATTGGCCTTGGCTATCAAGTCACCCGCGAGGAGCTTGAGGACAACCTCTACACCGAAGTCTCGATGCCCCGAGCGGAATCTCTGGCCTTCTCGATGCACACGACTATCGAACTCGTGCATGCCAACATCTTCCTGAACGGCTTTTCCGGCTCCTACAACTATGGCGATGGCCAACCGCTGTTCAGCGCCAGCCACCCGACCAAGTCCGGTACGCAGTCGAACCTGCCGACCACGAATGCGAACTTCTCGGAAGCCTCTCTGGAAGACATGATCAAGCGCATCTACCTGGCGCAGAACTCGCGCGGCCTCCAGATCAACCTGCGCCCCGAGATGATCCAGGTCAGCGCCGCCGACATGTTCAATGCGACCCGCGTGCTGGAAAGCCAACTGCGCACTTCGACCGCGAACAACGACATCAACGCCGTCAAGCAGATGGGCCTGATGCCCATGGGGGCTGTGGTCAACCCCTATCTGGGTGTCGAGACTACTCAGGCGTGGTTCGTCCGCACCAGCGTGCAGAAGAACAAGGGGACGCTGAGCATCTGGCGCCGCGATCCTGAACTTGAGAAGTTCAACGACTTCGATACTCAGAACGCCAAAAGCGCGAGTACGGCACGATTTGTACCTACGGTTGCAGACTGGCGCTCATGGTTCGGGACCGCAGGTCTTTGATTTCATTGTTGTTTTTCTGAGCTAGCCTTAGTGGGCAGCAAAGCCAGAGAAATTCAACGATTTCGATACCGAATGGGCGGACACATGTTGCGAGGAGTGGCGTAACTGCGGGGTTCTGATATGATCGTCTACATGAGCGATTACAAACCACCCCGCAAAACGTGCTCCATCGAAGGATGCAGCAGGCGCCATTTCGGCCACGGCCTGTGCGGTATGCACTATCAGCGCCTTCAAGTGCATGGCGACGTTAATCACGAACGCCCGCGTTGGCATGGTGGTCGGCGGAAGGGCCATCCCCTACATAATAAGTGGTGTATGGTTCGGGCGCGCATTGGCGGGTATGATCCGGCGTGGAACGATTTTGATCGTTTTCTTACTGATGTTGGTGAGCGTCCGGATAACTGTGCGCTGGTCGCAGCCGATCCTCGCGAGCCAATAGGACCATCCAATTTCGCATGGCGACTGATCGGGAAGGGCCATCCAAAACCGAACCGCAAGAGCATGAAGTGCAGTGTGGCGGACTGCGGCCGGCCATCACGCGCAATTGGTTTGTGCGCTCTCCACTATGATCGATGGATCAAGAGGGGCTCGTTAGAAGCGAGAACGCCGACCGGAACCGATCCGGCGAAAATGGCTGCTAAAATTTATCGCACGCGGCTGCGCCAATATGGACTGACGGCAGAGACTTATGACGCGCTGAATGAGACGCAGGGCGGGAAGTGCGACATGTGCGGCGGCACAAATCCCAATGGGAAGCGCCTTTCAATTGATCATGACCATGATACTGGCGTCGTTCGCGCGCTTCTTTGCGCATGTTGCAATACGGGCATTGGCATGTTCGGTGAAAGCGAGGACCGTCTTCGCAAGGCTATTGCTTACCTGCGGCGCCACAGTAAGGCGAGCGTGGCGGCATGAAGGGAACGTCAAGACAGTTTGCGGGATCAGATACTTACATCTCTGGAAATGCATGGTTTGTCTGCGATCGGTGCGGATTTACGTATAGGCGCAGCCAGATGCTCACTGAATGGACAGGACTGAAAGTTGATGCCGCTTGCAGGGATTTTCGCCCCCCGCAGATGCAGCCCCCCAACGTCTACCCCGAGGGTATCCCATTCCCCGATGCGCGCCCCCCGCAGGACCACCCCGACCGCCTCATGGATGACAGCTTCCTCCAGAGCACCACAGGCGGCATCGAGGCGACGACGGGCCTGTACCCTACGAACAACGCCCAAGCCTCTCCACCCGGCGCTATATCGCCACAGCAGGTGATCGTGGACCCGATCCCATCCGACACGCCGCTGCGAGACATCGTGGCGGACGACGTAACGCTGAGAACGGGACCGATTCCCGCTCCGACCTCGGACCCGGACGACTTCTCCATTCCCCCAGGAGCGGCCAATCCGCCGTTTGACACCTGATGGCCGCAGGACCCTTCACGCCAGTCATCAGGGGCTATACCCAGGCCACCGATCTTCACTCCACAGACGCTTTTGTGATCGACCGCATCGGCGTGGGGACCATGTACATCGAGGCCGGCGACATGTTCGCCACCTGCATCCCATATGTGATCGACGGAGCGGGTTCAGCGATTGTCGCAGGCGTTGCTGGCGACCATTGGATACCGTTTGCGTGCCTGTTGACCGGAGTGACTCTACTCGCCGATCAAGTCGGGAGCATAGAAATCGACCTCTGGGTGGACACCTACGCGAACTATGCACCGACTGTCGCCGATACGATCGTTGGAGGCAACTATCCCACGATAACCGCGACCACGAAATATCAGGACTTGACCCTGACAGGCTGGACCGTGGCAATTCCCGCAGGCTCGACGTTGCGCTATAATGTCCGAAGCGCCTCGACCGTGACGCGGGTTACGGTCTCCCTGGCTGCATCGAAGGTGACGCTCTGATGGTCGCGCGGACGTTCTGCCCTGGCGGCGTGCATTTCGACGGGCTCTCCAGCCTCGTCAACGCCTCGATGACCTCGGCCGACTCCAGTCTTGTCACTGTTTCGATGTGGTTCAAAGCCGGACAGACGCAAGTCAACACTCAGGCGACGTTCCTAGAGTGCAATCCCGATAGCTACTCAATGAAGGCGCTCTGGCTCTCGGCCGGCGTCCTGCAAATGAGCTTCGCCAATCCCACCGGCTCACCAGGCGGCCTGGATATCTTTCAACTCACTGGCATGAGCGAACCTGACTATTTCGATGGTGCGTGGCACAATTGGCTCGTAAGCGCGAACATGTCCTCCTCTTCGCCCTCTGGCAAGATCGGTGCGATGATCGTGGACGGCGTCGATAAGACCGGCACGAAAAATTCCTTCGGCTCGGTTCCCGGCGTCCTTACCATGACCGGCCTTCCCTTCTACATCGCCACCGACACCTTCGGGGACGAGTACACCGGCGACATGATGGAAGTCTGGGTCATGCCGGGCCTCAACATTCTCACCGGCTCGACCATCGCCCCGGCCGACATCGCGAAATTCTACGATGGCGCATGTCCTGTGGATCTCGGGACCAATGGAGAAATCCCCACAGGTTCGCCCCCGCCTATATACCTGCGCCGTGGCCCCAGCGACCCCGCCAGCGCCTTCCTGACCAACCAGGGGACCGGAGGGAACTTCTCCATCAATGCAGGCTCACTGACCACCGCTGAAGGGCCATGCGCTTGTTCGGGTGGGCAAACCGGCCAAGGTTATGTGTTCTAATGTCGATTTCTTGGTCTCCAAATGCAGGGGAATGCATCCAGCGCGCGTACCGCCTGCTTGGAAATCTGGAGCCGCCATGGATTCCCAGCGACGATCAAATGACTCAAGGTATCTTTGCCTTCAATGGGCTTCTGAAAGGTCTCCAGGCTTGGGGAATAAATTTATACAGGCAAGAGCAGCGAACAATCACAGTTCCGGCCCTTGCTCAGAGTGTATTGATTACTCCGCGCGTCATGGGTGTTGAGCAAGTGTCATGGGTTGTGACACCAAGCCCTAACGAATACAAGCGGCCAATGGGGGCGTTCTCCTATGTAGACTTTTTCAACTTGCCAAATCCTGAATCGCAGACGACATCAGGGCCATCAGTCTACATGTTCGATAAGCAGAACACGACCTCGACACTCTGGCTATGGCCCATTCCCACATTCGGCGGAACAATCATCGCCACGGTCGGGCGCACGGTCGATGACATCAACGCTCCGACCGACACGGTGGACTTCCCGGATGAGTGGACAGAGGCCATCGTCTACAATCTGGCGGATCGTCTCATGGATGACCAGGCTGTGGCGAACGCAGACCCACAGACCGCCCAGCGCATCGCCGTTCACGCTGGCGTGCTGCTTCAGCGGCTGATGGACTTTGATCGGCCGAACAGTCTGTTTCTCAGACCATACGGCAAGCCGGGAGAATCCCGCATCTGGCGCTAGTTGCGCCAAGGTTAGAACACGCCTAGTCTCATCCTACGTCCCGAAGGGTCGTCCATCATCGACATTGGACCCCTTCGCATGGCCGAACGCCCGAAATACAGCGACTACGTCGGCAAAGAGCCCAAGCGCTCGCCGATGGACTGCATCACCACCCTCCAGCAAGGCATCTATTTCCGCAACGGCGCGATGAACCGCGACGGGCATGGACCGACCGACAATCCCGATAAGCCGTCTGAAGGCTTCGGCTCCAACGGCAAGACGCTGAAGGAAGTTCACGTCTACCACCACGCTTCCCCGAAGGACTGACATGGCCAGCAATGCTAGCATCTTCAACACGCCCGGTTGTTCTCCGGGTTCCAACAAAGCCGTCAACATGCACAAGGGCATCGCCATGGGCATGGCCGCGCCGGCTTCCAAGCGCACCGTCAAGGTGGAACTGAAAGGCTCTAGCACTGGCGCTTCGAAGGTTCCAGGACTCACCAACCGTTAGGAGCCGTCAATGCCGACTATGGCTTTTACGGTCGGCACATACGGCCGCCCGAGAGTCGGCCTGCCTTCTACTCGCGCCGTTAATGTTTATGCCGAAGTTACCAAAGAGGGGCCAACCAACTCCGCCCGCATCCCCCGTCCCGGCCTCACCGCTTGGCACACCGTGGGTTCAGGCCCGATCCTGCGTCAGTTTCAGGATCCTGGCCTGTTCGGAGGCGATCTGTTCAGCGTTTCCGGTGGAACGCTCTATCGCAACACATCGAGCCTGGGAACCATCCCCTACGGCCTCCAACCCCGGATGGCTGCCAACCTCACGCAGCTCGCTATCGTCTCTGGTGGGGCTCTGTACGTCTACAACGGGGCAACCCTGACGCTGGTGCGGTTCTTCGATGACGGCGTCTCCACGCTGCCGCCATTCTCAGGCGTGACGGTCCTCTTCAACATCTTCATCTATGCGGTGGCTGGGTCAAACCAGTTCTTCTTTTCCAACACTGGCGACGCGACGCTGATCAACGCCGCGAACTTCTCCAGCGCCGAGACCTCGCCTGACCCGATCATCGAGGTTGTCACCCTCGCTGAGGAGCTTCTATTCGTCGGCGCCCGCACGACGGAGTTCTGGGACTTCACGGGCTCGCTGACAGCGCCATTCGCGCTCTCTCAGGGAAGAACCTACATCCGGGGCACGGCGGCTCAAAACAGCGTCGTGACTAAACTCGATAACGCGATGTTCTGGGTCGGGGACGATCTGAGCGTTTATCGCTCCTCGACCGTACCAGTGAAAATATCGACGCCGTTCATTGACGATACGCTCAGGCAAGCCGGAACCGGAATCGACCAGATGACCGCCTTCACCTGCGGGGTTGAGGGCCATCGGTTCTATGTGATCAACCTGCCGGGCCTCAACGAGAGCTATGCGTATGATTGCGCCACTCAGGAATGGGCGCAATGGGGCTCACAGGTTCCTTTCCAATCCGAGCCATCGCTGTTCAAAGGCGGCACGTGCGCTGGCGAGGGAAACGCCATCTACATCGGCTCGGCGACGGACGGTAAAATCTGGACGCTCGATCCGACCAATCACACTGACGACGGAACCGACTTCGGAGTGATCGTCTCGGCGGCGATTTGGACGACGGACGGCAAGAAGCGGCTCAACAATATGGGACTCGCCTGCGTGCGAGGTGTCGGTAACTCGTCAGCCCCCAATCCTATCGTTCGGATGCGAATGAGCAAAGATGGAGGTCGCACTTGGACCTCATGGCTGTCCGGTCAACTCGGCGCAGTCGGAGAGTATCTGATCAAGGCTGTCTGGCGAGCCCTCGGGATGATCAGTCAACCCGGAATCCTGGCTGAATTTTGGGTAGCCGAAGCGGTCAACTTCACCAGTGAGGCCGCGACTTGGAACGTGGCCAGATACTAAATGGCCGATCTTCCTTCCAACCTGCCTCCGATACGCCTTCCGGTCTTAGAAAATAATAACTTCACGCTGCCCTGGTTTCGGACCTTTCAGGGCTTCTCCCGTAGCGCAGCCAATGGCATCACCCAGCTTGTCGGTCCCGTAACCGCAATAGGCCCAGGCATTGCCACAACGGCAATCACGCCAACAGGTGTCACGCCAGGCAGTTACACCAACGCCAACATCACTGTGCTTGCGGATGGCCGACTTGCCTTCGCATCCAGCGGAACTGGAGGAGGCGGCTCATCGAGCGCGCTTGAGCTGGTGGCGCTGTCTTTTCTGGATGGCTCTCTCAACGGCGCACCTGGAGCGGCGGGCCTTCGCGGTCCCCCTGGTGAGGATGGGCTTGACGGACAGGATGGACCTCCAGGACCGCCAGGACCAGCCGGCACTGGCTCAACGGGAGCGACTGGCGCGCAAGGCCCCATCGGTCCTCCAGGCTATTCAGGCGAGGATGGAGACGACGGCGCGCAAGGTCCGCCTGGGGCTGCGGGTACTGCCGGTGCGACAGGCGCTACGGGCGCGACAGGTCCAGCGGGACCGCCGGGATTCGCGATCGATGGCCTCGACGGCGAAGAAGGAATGCCGATTCCGGGGCTTCCTGGGGCGACTGGAGCCACGGGTGCAACGGGAGCCGCTGGGGCCAATGGCGCATTTGGCGCGGATGGTGCGGATGGCGAGGAAGGCCCGATGGGGCCAGCATATGGTCCCGGCCAAGGAACAGGATTGTCGGTGCTTGGCGTATCGGGGAACGTAGCCACCAACCGAGCGGATATTACTGCGAGCGTCGCGGGATCAATTTTCACTAACAACGGCACGGCCTTAGTATGGTCCAGCCCTGCCGTTTCCGGAGCCTTGGTGTACGAAGACGGCACGGTTCCGGGAGGCAACACAGTCGCCTCTACGGCGGCGGAAACGGCGTTTACGTCCTCCTATACGATTCCGGCGAACACGCTTGCCGTGGGATCGGTGATCCGCGTCAAGCTATATGGCCTGTATTCTACAGCCCTCACGCCGCCGACCTTAGTGGCGAAGTTAAAGGCTGGTGGAACGACCCTGCTGACTACAGGCTCTTTGACCACTATAGGAAGTCTCACCAATACGGGCTGGTGGGCCGAGGGCGCTCTGATCGTCACTGCTATCGGCGCTTCAGGAACTATCGAGGCTCAGGGTTACGCGGAGTTCGCCACGGCAGCGACGACGGGCCTTTCTGTCAATCTGACCAATACCGCCGCGATCGGTTCTATCGACACCACAGCCACACAAGCGCTGACCGTGACCGTTCAATGGGGCACATCGTCGGCCTCAAACACCATCACCCTTCGAGAGATGACGGTGGATATCCAGGCTCCGGGGAGCATTGGAGCTGGGGCCATTAGCGCAGAAGCTTTGATCTCCGAAGTTGTGACAGCCGGGTCACAAGCGAGCGTCACCTATTCTTCTATTCCCGCGACTTGGCGAGATATTCGCGTTGTGGTGCGAGGTAGAGGCGACACAGCCGCCGTCAACTCCAATCTGCTCCTTCAATTTAACGGAGATACCGGGGCCAACTACGATGAGCAGCATGTCTTAGGGCAAGCCGCTGCTGCGGGCGGCGGTATCACCCTGGCGGGCACATCTATCTTCATAGGACAGCTTCCGGCCGCCACCGCTACGGCAAACGTGGCTGGAGGTGGCGAGGCGACAATTCTCGACTATCGGGGGACAACCTTCCAGAAGGCCGGCTACTATCAGGAGAACAGTAAAAACGGCACCACGACAACCACCGTGCCTGCATGGACCGGGATTTTTAACTGGCGCTCGACGGCCGCTATTACCTCTGTAAAGGTGTTCCTCGCCGCCGGTAACTTCGTGAACAACTCAGTAGTTAGTCTATATGGACGCTACTAATCACAAAAGGATTGACTTAAATGGCCGCGAATAAGCTGGTTAGGTTTGGACCTGTTGCTTTGTCTGCAACCCTGACGACAAATATTCTAAATCCCGGCACCACAACCGGCGGCACGGGAATGCCGAGCACGTCTACCAACCTGTACTTCGTCATCAAACACTTCCGTATTGTTAACAAGACGGCAGGCGCGGTGACTTATACCCTCTACATCGGCGCGACAGGCGCGAATGCAGCCGGGACGGAATTCGGTGGCATCGCGAACAGCATCGCCGCGAACTCCTATGTGGACTGGTATGGCCAACTCACACTTGACGTGGCTGACTTCCTGGTCGGTGGCGCGAGCGCGGGAACATCTCTAACTTTCGAGGCCGAAGGTGAATTGGGTATAAGATAAAAAATGGCTCTCTTCACTGCTGACATTGTTCTTACCGCTTCAGCCGCGAGTATTATCACGTCTGGGCCTTCGGATAGCTTCCTGATCCTGAAAGCCACTGTCTGCAATACCGACACAACTGCTCGTTCGGTGTCAGTCTATCGCGTGCCTCCAGCCGGAACTGCTGATGCAACCATGCTGATCACCGATGCATCAGGGGCCAGCGCATTCATCATCGGTCCTGGTGAGACAAAGACGCTTCCCATCTCGGGTCAGGGAATTGTCGGCGGTTCAAGCCTTCAGGCGCTCGCTTCGATTACATCGGTTGTGGTGCTCAGTGCGACTTGGACAACCGTCACATGATCCGCTCGCTAAATCCCGACCCGTTCAATAGGATTTCAAATCACCCATCCGTTCGTCCCTGGATGGGCTACGGTTGCGGGCCATTGGATGTCTCGAATATCGTAACCGATCCGGCGAACTTTTGCCTGCTCACCCCCAATCACGATGGCGGTTACATCCTGAAACGATTGGATGCGGGACTCTATGAGGCTCACAGCGCCGCCCTCCCAAGCGCACGCGGAAAGCCCATGCTGACCCTGATGCGCGAGGGGTTCGAATGGTTATTCACCGCGACCGAGTGCGTCGAGGTTGTCAGTGTTTTTCCTGATGGCAACGACGCCGCCTCACGTTGGGGAGACATCGCTGGCTTCCGCCGTGTCTGGCGTCGAGACGCCTACATGCCGATGATGGGTGAAACCGTGGGCGCGTCGTTCGGCTCGCTCGGCTATGTCGATTGGGCCTTGCGTCACAAGCCCAATATCGCGCGCGGGCAGGCGTTCCATGACCAGCTTCACGCTCGAAACCTGACGAACCATCCCGAAGACCCGGCACATGACGCCATGGTCGGCGCCACGATTGCAGGTTGTCTCGCGGGCAATATTGTCAAGGCCGTGAGCCTATTTAACCGCTGGGCTGTGCAAGCGGGCTACATGCCCTCGACCATCCTTAGCCTTACGCCGCCGACCATCCACACGGGCGACGCGATCCTGACGCTGCATGAAGGCCAGGTACAAATCCTCAGTGTTTGCAGAAACTCAAGCGACAATGTAGTCTCACCGAGAGATGGCGAAGCTGTCCCGATGGACCATCATCTGGAGACAGTCTGACATGCCCGTTGGAGCCCTCGTAGCCACTGGCGTCGCTTCGGTGGGCCAGGCCGCTCTTACGGGAGCCGCTGCCAACAAAGCCTCCAGTGCGGCTCAGTCCGCTTCGGCACAGAACATCGCCAACAACCAAGCGGTCTATGGTGAAGCGCAAGGCAATCTCCAGCCCTATGCCACGCGAGGCAATCGGGCTGGCGCAGGTCTCATGGGCCTCCTCGGCTATGGCGACGCCGCCGGTTCTCAACGCGCCTGGGACGCCTACCGCAACTCGACCAACTACAACTTCCTGTTCGACCAAGGCACGCAAGCAGTCAAGACGGCCAATGCTCCGTCCTTCAATTCCGGCGCTACAGCGAAGGCATTGATCAACTATGGCCAGGGCATGGCTGGGAATGCTCTGCAAGGCTATGAAGGACTGCTTTCGGGTCAGGCAAGTCTTGGCGCACAGAGCGCGGGCGCGCTTGGCCAAATCGGCGCTGGCATCGCAGGCGCCAACGCTTCATCTCGTAACAATGCGGCGGGCGCTATTGGCGGAGCTGCGCTGACAGGGGCCAATGCCTGGGGCAACGCCTTTAGCAACATGGCTGGCCTATTCCAGCAAGGCGTTTCGCAATCAAGCTTTGGGGGCGGATCGTCTGGAGGCTACACCAACGCGCTTGGTGGCACATCCTCCGCCTATACAGGAACTCCCTATTCAGGGGATGTACCTTTCTGATGGGCGATACCATCAACATCCCTTGGCAGATCGCCAATACCCAAAGAGACCCGCTGCAAACTGCGCAGGACAGCGCCCTGAAGGGCCTGGACATCGGCCAACGGCGCGCAGGCATCAACGCCTTGCGCGGAATCAACTTCGATGATCCATCCACTGTCAACCGTGCCCTGAACGCCAGTGCGCAGGCAGGTCTCCTCGATCAAGCCAACGCCGTCACCACGGTCGGCCTGGCGCGCCGCCAAGCCCAGACCACAAGAAGCGCGCTCGACCTCGCCGACGAAGGCATCCAGGCCGAAGCTGACAAGACGCCAGCGCATCTGAAGCTAATGCAGGACGGGGCCAATGCGGTCCATACGCTGCTCGGGATCACCGATCCAGCCGAACGCAAGGCCCAGGCCGACAAATACGCCCAGGAGTTCCAGCAACGCCACGTTCCGCCACAAAACATCGCCGAGATCATCGGAGACCTGTCAGATGATGGCCTCAAGGCCCACGGAGCCTTCCTGACAGCCGCCGCGCAAGGCCAGGAACTCCCAGACCATCCGACAGGTTATGGAGCCTCACGGACGATTCTGGATGATCCTATCTATGCGCAGGCTCGTGATCAACTTACAGGACCGTTTGCTCATCCCATCGTCCAAGCCGCCTTGGCCCGAGGGGGCCTTGACGTTGGTCCCGGTCTTGAGCGTGCGGCGTCCATTACGTCTCCCATGCGGGCCGCCACCGTCGCGGCTCAAGTGCCGCCGCCTATCGCCGGAACCACCAGCGATATTGTCGGAGGCCGCACGGCAGGCGTCGTGCCCATTGCAGGCGCTCCAGCGGCTATGCAGAGCGCAGCAGGCGCAACGGCGGCGGGTGAGGCTGCCGGACATGCGCCATCATCGGTCGGCACATTCAATCTTCCAGGTGGCGGTTCTATCCAAGGAACATGGCAGCCAGGACCAGATGGCAACTATTCATTCCATCCCGTAACGAGCGCTCAAGGCGCACCGGCCGGTGTGGGACAGGCTCCGTCACCGCAGCAAGCAGCCGTCTATCAGGCTTCTGGCAACCAACTCGCCAATGACAAGATTCTTGCCTCAACGGCCGCGACGCAGATGGTTCCTCTCCGCAAGGTCTACGATCTGTTGCGGACAACCAACATTGGCCCCGGTACGGAAGAGACCAACCAACTCCGTTCCTTCATAGTCTCTCAACTTCCCGCGCTCGCCAGCATCATCCCCGGCGGCATCGACGCCCGCCGCGTGCAATCCGCTAACTATGACGAACTGCGCAAATACATGGTGCAGATTGCGGGTGCGCAAGCGGCTCAATATGGACAGGGAACCAACGAAAAACTGGCCATCGCCGCATCAGGAAATCCGAATATCCACATGACCGGCCTCGCCGCGCGGGATGTGGTCAGAATGAACATCGCTCTCCTACGCGCCCAGCAAGCCAAGGTGCTCGGCTACAATGGACCGCCCGAGGGCTATGCGGACTATGCGACGCACTACGCGAAGAACGTCGATCCTCGCGCCTTCATGCTTGATCTTCTGACTAAGCAGGAACGGTCCAAGGTCATGTCCACCATCACGACATCAGCCGATCGCAAGGCATTCCTGGCCGGGAAGGAAGCTGCTGAATCATCGGGCATCTTCCGAGAGTCGGACATTCCCCAATGAGCGGGATGACCGATGACGAGCTGTTCGGCCGTAAGCCGATCGCCGAGGACGTAGCGCCCAAAGTCGCGCGTCCCACTATTGCACCCTTACCTCAGGAAGCCGATCCCAACTTGATTGCTCGGGCCATGGTGGCGGAAGGTGATCCGACCCCCGAAAGCTGGCGCAACGTTGGTGGTGCGGTTCTCAATCGCATGGCCAAGTCAGGAAAGACAGCCTCGCAAATTCTCTCCGAACCAGGGCAGTTCGAGACCTTCTCCAACGGCAGGATTCAAGGCGTCAATACGCAGTCGCCACAATATCAACAGGCGCTTTCCATCGCTCAGGGCATGAAAGCGGGCGATACGCCATACGATAGCTTTTTCCAGCCTAACATCGTGAAGCAAAGGGGCACGAAACCGCCATTCGATCCCTCGCAAGGAACGATGGTCGGCACACAGCTTTTCGGGAATGCGTATGGCGGAACCGATGCCAACTCAGACTGGACGCCCGCAGACCAAGCCAAATGGGACCAGTTGCAAGTCCCCGGCGCTACGACACCCGAGGGTCGGAAGACCGGGGCTGGCGGTCTTCTCGTTAAAGGCCAGAAAGCCACGGCTGCGCAGGATGCTTTTGTGGAAACCACACAGAAGAAAGGACGAAAGTTCGATCCCAACGCCATCGGCGGGACCGCTGATCTTCCCTACTTCCTCCAGAAAGGTGGCGTTATCCCCGCCACGCCCGGCGCGCATTACGTCGATCTGGACGGGATCGAACATGTTGTGCCCGGAGGGGCACTAGGTTTCGCAAAGAGTGCTGGCGAAGGTGCATTGCAGGGCATTGGCCCTGATGTGTTGCACAGCGCACTGAAACTCACCGGCGGGGCTCTGGCCACGGGTGGGGCTGGTCCATTCGCTGCCGCTCCAGCCACGCCGACTAGTGATCAGCAGATGCGCCAAGCGGCCATGGAAGGCGCTGGCCAGCAAGCGCACGACTACGCCACGGCCCACATGGGAGACGTTGCCGCGCAGGGCGGTCGCTTCCTTGGACAAGCCGTTCCCGCCACTGTTGCCGCTGGCGCTATTCCTGAAATCGAGTTGCCTGGTGCGGTCGGTGCGGGAGCGATGGGTGTGGCTTCTCGCGTCGCCGGCAGAACCGTCACTAATGCCCTCAGGGGCGTTGCTGGTGTCACGCCCACGGTTGGGCCTACCAATGCGCCTGTCGTCAGACAATTGGCTGAGGGAGGCATCGCCGGGGCTGTTCTGCCGGGATTTGCCCGAAAGGCGGGAGAGACCGGCGCGGCGCTCGGAGGGACTCTTCACGGCATTGTCGAGCCTCTGACCGAAACAGGGCGGGGGAAAATCGCTGACAGGATGATCCGAGCCCGAGCGGCCGGAAGCAACATCAGCAATCCGGACCTTACAGAATATATCCCTGGCTCCAGGCCCACGACCGCCGAGGCTTTGGGGAATACGGGCCTCGCCATAGCCCAGCGCTCGATGACCAATACGCCCGCCTTTACCGAGCTTGGCAGGGCGAATGCAGAGGCACGAGAGGCAATCGTTTCCGGCCTCAAGGGCGACACAGCGAGACGAGACGCCTTGGTTGCGGCACGGGATGCTGAAGCCGATCCTCTGCTTGAGCGAGCCTTCGCAAATCCGCAGCCCGTGGATTCATCGCCTGTCGTCGCGAAGATCGATGAAATCCTAGCCAGCAAGGCAGGACAGCGTGACGCGGTACGAGGGCCGTTAGAGGAAGTACGGGCCAAGCTGGATGGCCAGACCGATCCTGAACAACTCTACGGCATTCGCCAGCACATCGGAGACATCCTAGGCCCGCTTGCGAGAGGAACGGCTAAGGATGCCCGCGCCGCTTCAGCCCAACTGCAATCGGTCATGCACACGCTCGACCCAGTGATCGAGCAGGGCGCGCCGGGCTTCAAGGACTATCTGGAACGCTTCTCCACGCTCTCTAACCCCATCAACGAGCACGATTATCTCCAGGGCTTGAACCTCACCACACCCACGGGCCAGGTCACTGCCAATCAAGTCGGCTCTGCAATCCGCACCATCAACAAGCAGCGCAACATGGGCGGCGTGAACAGCGCCAAGGCCATCAGCGATGAGACGTTAATGACGCTCCAGAATCTCCGCGACGACTTGGCGCGTCAGAGCCAAAATCAACTAGGACGGGGACAAGGTTCAGATTCGACACAGAAGCTTCTTGAGAACGCGATGACGGGTACGACAGCTATGCACCCGCTGCTAGGGGCTGGCGTAGCGGCGGCTGGCCTGACGCATAATCCGGTGTTCGGGGCCATCGCGGGACTTGGGCTCGTTCATAGGGCAGCAGCGGAAGTTGGCCGTGGCGGCATCATGCGAGCCTACGAAAGCCGCCTGCTCAATCCCGATCTAGGGCTTGCGGCTCTCCAGTCGCAACAGCGGGGGCTTCCTAACGCTCTCCAAGGCATCGGGAATCTCGCGCGCCCAACCGGCGTCCCACTCTCTGCGCTCGGCGTCGATTGGCTCATGAACCGTCAGCCGGGTATCCAGTCCACGTCGCTTGTAGGGACCAATTCCCAATAGGCCCATGAAGAAATGAACCACCATCAACAGCGCGACAATCGAGAGCAAATGTTGCATCCTTCAAACCTAGTCCTCCGATAGGAAAAAGCAATTGGCCAGTGGCCTACAAAAGCAGACCGAGAGACTGAGCATGATCAATGGGATCATGGGCGCTCTTAGCGCAGTTGCATGGCTTGCAAAGCATCTGGGCATTCATCGGATCATGTGCGCCGCCACGACTAAGGGGCACGATGTGATCCAATTCTGGACGCTCCATCTTGCGCCGACACAACGCGCAACGGCCTTTTTGACGAGCCATGAGATCACGCACATCAGCGGCGGTTATGCCTCGCCCGGGAGCGGCATGTTGGCGCGCTCGACGTGCTCGCTTATAGGCCGCTCGCCGATCCCGATTTTTCTCCTCCCATCGCTTTCCAGATTCCTTACGACGCTCTGGATTGTCGCGATTCCAAGCCAGCGATGCGGCTCGCAATTTTTCTCTGCGCCTGTCCGCAGATCGCTTATCACCAACTCGTTTGCGTTCTGGATTAGCGGCTCGCCATGCAACGCGTGAAGCTCTCACACGCTCTGGATTTTCGGCTTTCCAGCGCGCCATCGATGCCGCACATTGATCTTTGTGCTCGGCATAGTATCGAGCATTATATTCTTTCTTCCGGCGCTTCTTTTCATCTTGGTCAATGTCTGATGACAAAAGGGTTCGACCTTGGCTAGTGGAAGGCTCATTTCACCAATAACAGAACCGATATTGGACACAAGCGGCGTGCCGATCTCAGGCGCGACACTGACCGTCTATCGAGCCGGAACGCTGACGCTTGCATCCCTGTTCGCTGATGCCGCGCTTGGAACCGGCATCGCCAACCCGCAGACTTCGGATAGTGCAGGGCGGTTCTATTCGCAAAGTACGGTGGTCTGGGCTTCGGATGCATATGCCTATGATCTGTTAGTGGACTTCGGTTCGTACACCGAGACCTACGAAGATATCTATGTCCTCGGCGCAGCTACGAACATCACGGGCCTAGCGCCTCTAAATAGTCCCGCTTTTACTGGCGTTCCGACTGCTCCCACACCGGCAACGAACGACAACAGCCAAAAGCTCGCGACGACCGGCTATGTTCAGGCTCAGGGCTATGCGGTTCTTGCTTCGCCAGCCTTCACGGGCACGCCTACGGCTCCCACGGCAGCAGCTAACACCAACACCACACAGCTTGCCACAACCGCTTTCGTGCGGACACAGATCAGCACGGCCAGCGCAGCGAATACATCCATCTCAGCCAACTTGACGCTGACCAGCGCAGCCAATGGCACATTCGCGCATGGGCTGGGAGCCAATCCGACGAATGTTGAGGTCTTCCTGATCTGCACATCATCCCTTGCGCCGTATACGACTGGTGATTTGATCAAAATGGATGGCAATCAAGGCGCGTCGGCGTTCTACGGCGTGGCGGCATGGATCGTCGCGGACTCAACCTCAGTGAAGTATCAGGTCGGGGCTAACGGTGTAGTGCTACCTAATTCATCCGGCGTTGGCATGTTCGTTACTTCGGCAAACTTCGCAATCAAAATCCGCGCGTGGCTCTAAGGAACCATCATGGCCTACAATGCAACTCAGATCACAACGAATGCCAAAGCGGTCACCAAAAGTGACAGTACAGAAGTGGCCTTCATGGGATTTTACTGTGGCACTACGGGCGACATCGCTGTCAAGACTCAAGCTGACGGCTCGGGCGGAACCGCCGTAGTCTTCACCGCCGTCCCCGCCGGTTCGATCATCCCGCTTGCGGTTTGTCGGATCATGTCCACCGGGACCACGGCGAGCAATATCGTCGGATTTGGTCCAACGTGAGTCTGGCGCTCACTCTTTCCTTGGCGAATGCCAACACGGGAAGCGGAGGAGGATCATCCTTTTCCGTCAGCTTCACGCCTGACCCGCCGCCTACAGGCGAGCTGACGCTAGTCTATGCGGGCATTACCTCGCACTTCCATCGTGGTAAGCCGCCTCGCACGTTCTCTCTTGCATCTGGAACGCTGCCAACTGGCCTCACCCTGGATAGCTCGGATGGCTCGATTAGCGGAACGCCTACGCAATCAGGAACCTTCCCAAGTCTCATCATCCGCTGCACCGACGCCAATGGCCACACAGCCGACACGGCGCCGTTCTCCATCATCGTCGCGGTCGCGGTGACAATCAGCGGAACGCCTGTCACCACAGCCACGCACAATGTCGCCTATACGGGCTTCACGGTCACTGCCGCGAATGGCATCACGCCTTACGTCTACAGCATCCAAACAGGAGCGCTTCCGACCGGGATCACGCTCAATGCTTCCACGGGTCTGGTGTCCGGCACGCCGACGCTTATCGAGACACAGACGGGAATTGTCATCCGGGTGACTGACGCGCTGGCTGTGACGGCCGATCTTGCAAGCTTCCAGATCGCTGTCTCATGACCCTAGCCGAGATTATCGCCGAGGGTGCGGCTGGTTTCTCCATTGTCGCCGCTCTGGGCAACACGCTCTACACGCGCGGGAAGCTGGACGCTCATGGGGAGTCCGCAACCAAGCGCCTGGACAGCTTTGAGACCACGATCAATCGTCTCGACGGGCTGAGCGACACCCTGCGCGATAAAACGGGCGTGACCGCTGAGGGCCTACGCCGCCACGAAGACGAATGCCTGCGCAGGCAGGATGCCATTGAAAAGCGGTTCGACCGCCTGGACCGTGTTGGCGAGAACATCGCCGCCCAGGTGGCCAGGATGACGCCGCCGGATACGTTCGTGGAAATCATCCCGCCGCGTGGGCGCAGGATAAATACGGAAGGGGGAACATGAGCGACACAACCACGCCGGTCCTGGTCAAACAACCAGGCGCGGAGCCGACTCGCAAAACCACGGCGGCCATCATCGGCGGCGGCACGTCCACCGCTATCAGCGTCATCCTCGGCTGGGTGCTTCGGACCTACACGAATGTCGAGGTTCCGGCTGAGGTTCAGGTGGCCATCGCCTCGCTGATCACGGTCGGGTTTGCCTACTTCGTCAAAGAGCGGGCGACATGACATTCGTTCTAGGCTCCCGCTCGCTGACCAATCTGCAAGGTGTTCATCCGACGCTGATTGAGATCGTCAAGGACGCCATCTTGATCAGCCCGGTTGACTTCGGCGTTCCCGCCAAGGCCGTCCGCACGCTCGCCGAGCAACGGAACCTGTTGGCCCAGGGCGTGACCAAGACGCTGCACTCGAAGCACCTGGTTCACGATGACGGCTATGGCTGGGCTGTGGATTTGATCCCCTTCATCGGCGGCAAGTTCGTATGGGAACCGCTGGAGCCGTTCCATCAGATCGCGCAGGCGATGCGAACCGCCGCTGGAGCGACAGAAACCACCTGGGGCGCAATCTGGGATCGGACGTTGCAAGAATTGCCGGCGGACCTTCATGCGGCCGTCGCAGCCTACAATCAGCGCCATCCGGGGCCTGATTTCAACGACTATCCCCATCACCAGCTCGGGCGCAACTGATGAACTTCCGCCCCGATAAGCCCCGAAAGCGCGACTGGATTCCGGTTATCATCTGGGCCGCGCTTATCACCGTCATTCTGATCGCGGCCTATTTCGCGACCGTCGTAAGCCACTGAAAGGCAACCAAATGTCCGACGTTTCCCTATTCCTACATGGCAAATTATCCCCTGCGGAGTTTGTCACCAAGGCTTCGGCCGACATCGCTAAGGCTACCGTCTGGTTCTCGGCTCTGCCCTTCGCCAAGACGCTTGAGGGCTGGCTGATCGACCGGCTCTATGACCGGATCAATGCGGTGCTGGGTCCGCTGGTGGCGGCGACCATCTGCCATGAGATCAAGGTCATTCTGGGGATCGCCGACCCTGTTGAGCCGCCCACGGCATGAGCGGCCTCTTCGCCTTCGTCAAGGGCATCTTCATCGCGCTTGGCTGGATGCATGATGAGCGTCTGAAGCAGGAAGGCATCGAACTTCAAAAGGGCGAGGAAGCCAAGACCGCCGCTCGGGTCGAAACCGCCATCGCCAAGGCCGAAGCGGAAGGCCCGAAGACCGATGCCGAACTGCAAGACCGCCTGGATAGTAAGGAGCCGATCTGATGCGCGTCGCTCTTCTCTCCATTGCCGCCATGGCGCTCCTGGGATGTGCCCACACGGCCGTTGTCGCCCCAGCCTGCCTACCGATGCGGACCTATGACGCACAGACCCAGGCGGCGCTCTCAGCGGCTAACAAGTACCTAGACACTGCACCGCCGGCCGTGCGCGATCCGCTGCGGGAGGCGGTGAAGGAATACATCACCATGCGAGCGGCCAATCGGGAAGCCTGCCGTGGCTGACGTGCGAAGAATGAACCTCGGCCAACCCAACTCCGCCGTCCGCCAGAACCTGATCGCCAGCCTCGCGATTGCCCTGTCCCTGCCGGAAACCATGGTCGCCCTCAGCATCGAGCGGATGAGCGAGGACGGCTGGCGGTTCATCTTCGATCCAGACGGCAATGGAGAGTTCAGGGAAGGGGAAGCGGGGTGATGCGCCCTAGTCCAGTTCGGCGAAAGCTTGGACACGCGGCCGTGGCTTGGCAAGCCCACGGATCGCCATGACGAGCTTCTTCAGACCGCCGTCATGCAGCGACGGGAGGAATTGACGCAATAGTCCCGTCCGTTCTTCCTCCCATGTAGTGAGGAGTTCTAGGAGGGATTCGGAGTCTAGGCCGAGAGAGTCGAGTGTTTCAGCGTTTGTAAGACCTTGGGTCATCCCGATCCTGGCCCGTCTTGGCGCATAGAAGCGCCATCGGAGAGGGCGTCCAGCTCGTCAAAGGCGTTGCCGACACCGACTGCGTAGGGCACGCCAAATACGGTCTCCTCACGCAGCGGGTTGCGCGGGAAATCGCGGATGTTGCCTTGGAAGACCAGCGTGAACCACTCCTCTCGGGGCGCAGCGTCTATCTGCGCATCACTGTCGGTCATCTGTTCCTCCGTCTGAACTAAACTCCCCCTTCAGGACAGCACGAGCACGGCGGAAGTCTGAGACCGTTCCGTTAATGTCGCCTGTGAACTCGTAGGCGGCCTTTTCTCGAAGCGACATTTCGTCAGACCACTTCGGTCCTTTGTAGGAGAGGACGCGCTCAATCTTCTGTTCCAACTCTCTCAGGGCGGCGTTCTCTGCGAGGAGGACTCTGAGATCAGGCGTGGCGACCATGGCGAAGTCGAAGCCTTCAACTTCCTTCTCGCCGCATATAGCCTCCAGCCGTTCCCTCGCCCCTGTCATTGTCCGGGTCCTTTGTTCAGCCCGGAGTCGCCCAGAGCAGTCGCAAGAGGGCTCCTGTCGGGGAGCACGACAACCGGAGGACGTGGCACATGAAACCAGTGATCTGGCTCAATAGGCTCTCCGCCATACTCAATGTCGCGGTCCCAATAGGAGCCAGTGTCATCCTCGACCCAGCAAGCCCAAAACTGATCGCCATTTCGCGAGACGAGAATGGGCCGCCCATCCTTGGCCCAGGCCGGGGCATCCTTGATCGGCTTCCACTGATAACGGCGTTCTATCTTGCGAAGCCGTGTGATCTCGTCGCCAACTGGGGCCAGCGCTGCCTGCAGCGCCTTGTCGAATGGGCCGTTGGGACCGAAAGCTTTATTTAAGCCTGCCTTGATACCATTTTTGACGGGATCGTTCATCCCCCGCTCCTGTCGGATGGAGGGGGAGGAAGGGGACGCCAGGCGGTGAACGGCTCTATCCAAGTCCGATAAGTTGTGTCCCACTGATTGATGAACACGCGCTTTGAAAATGCTGCCAAGAAATCAGTCCCATCACGCGGCGCGCTCTCTGGCTCCCGCCATCCGTCCTCTACGGGAGGAAGGGGGGCGGAGGAGAGGGCTTCGCTGGCAATGTTCTCCATCTCCTCGATAAGCTTGTTTCGGCAGGGGCCGCCGGGACGTAGGAAAAGAATCTTGCGAAGTGCCTCTGCAAGTGAGGCCGCGGAAGAATTAGGAAGGACAGCGAGAATAGCGTCAGCGATCTTGTTGGCGTGATAACCGTTGAGAAAACCACTCTCGATGGTCCTTGCGACCGCTTCCTTTAGGTCGTCGCTCACGGAGCGATCTCCCCGTTTAAGATATGGCCATGCCAGCCGCAGCTCTCGCAGTTGATAGACGGGCTAAGTGTGTCGCCGGTGAATGTCCAATGCTCAGACTTCCCAGCCACAGCAAGGGCATGAATAGGCACGCGACACTCGCGGTCAGGGTGTTTAAGTGAGCCGTCTTCAAGACGCGCTTGACAAGGAAACGCCAGCCATTTGAACGAGCCATCAGGGCGCGGACCTACAGGACGAATAGCGGCACTCGAAAGGCGAAAGACCAAACACGGTTCTATGCCACCATGAGTGTCAAACACGCATCGACCGACACCGCTGACATGCTGCCAGCGATAGTCGCCGCATTCGCAAACCTCTAAATCGCGGGCTGTTCTCGCAGGGCGATCCCTTACTACGTTTTCTTCCGGCACGCTCATGTGGGCTCCTTGGGTGGGGTTGGGTTCATCCCGGAACGCTCAGAGGCCGCGTCTTGGTCGGCAAGGTCGCCTCCCATTGAGAGGGCTTCGAGCAGGGCGATCAAGATGGCAAGGGGTGCGGTGGCCCCTGCGCCCTCACAATACACGCCATCGGAAGGCACCACGCCCACGCACGCCCACCATGCTGCATCTTCCGGATGATCGGGCCGCTGATACTGACGGCATATATCTGGATAGCATCCAGGGCGCGCCCGCTCCACCAGCGCCAGGGCGGCGTCTATGGCGCTGGTGTATTCGTCAGGCTCCGCGAAATCGGTGCTGGTAAAGCAGGAACACTTGAATGGGCCATCCGACAGAAGCCATGTATCTGGGGGGAGGCCGTGACCGGCAAGACCAGCACCGATACGGGCGAAATCTTCGGTGTCGAAATGCGCGGCCCATCCATCAATCTCGACGGCTATTTGCCAGTCAATACCCCGATCCGGCCCCTTCGCCGCCTTCAGCCTTTCCAGCAAGTCCCTGTGGCGGCCACTTGAAGGCCGCTGCGTAGTCGGTGACGTAGCGCTGTCTGCCATATGTTCTTGATCACTCATTTCCACACCACCGCCTGAATGGAAGGGTTGCGATACCTAAAACGCTCATCCGTAACTTTAGCATAAGAGATAGCGTCTTCCTTATCAGTGGATGCCATGTGACAACTATTAGACCAGAAGAAGAACAGCGTGCAGTACTGTGCTTGATACCTGCCGTCTTCTAGTAGAACGACGCGATACCTCATGTCTCTCCCCCCTGACTACGGTAGGCGTTGATGAGGGTGCGGAGACGTTCCATAAAGGGCGTCGCGTCTACTTCGCAGCCGTCGAAAGCGGCGTCTCGAACAAGCTCGCCATAGTCCGTCAGAACCTCGAACAGCTTACGGTCCAACATCCCCAGCAGCGTGGGCTGGATGGGAAGGGCGGACAGGATCAAGTCGGCTTTGGCGAGGGCGATGACGCGATCTCCGCGCGCCAAGGGATCAGCCTTGGCCTCTCCAAAGGCCCCGGGGTCAATGATTCGAGCTATCTTCTCCCGCAAGCTTCCTTCCGGGGAGGGTGAGGGGCTGGTTTCAGACGACATGAGCCCACGTCTTTCTCTTGCGGATTAGGCGAATGTTGCTGCGGTCCACACCGTACTGCTTAGCGAGTCTGTCGCAGCCGAGTGGGGAGAGCCGTATCGCTCGAACGTCAACTTCGGTTATTTTCGCGGTCGGGACGGCTTCGCCCTTCAAGGGAATCCAAGGGTCGGTGACAAGGCCAATGCGCTGTTTGAAATCGCGGACGGCCTTCGGGCTGGAGCCATTTTCTTTAGCAAGCTGACGCACGGGGCGCCCGGCGCGAAGGCCACGCTCAATGGTTTCACGCCACCATGCTGGAATGGTGCGACCATGCCTTTCGGCGTGATGCATTCGGCAAAGCCATTCTACTTGTAGGGGCTTGGCGTAGTCTTCATGATGCGCTTCGGCCTTTGTGTTGCCGCAGACGATACAGGACTGCTTTACGAGGTCGCCGCGTCGCAATGCGGCCTGCACAAGCCCACGGGCCTTAATCTTGATCTTCTCTTCGGGGCGCTGGTTAATCCGCCGTTGCATTGCGGCCCGATAGATGCGGCGTTCAAGCACGTCGCCCATCATCCCCTCTCCTGCAAGGCGAGGCGTTCGCACATCTCAGCCATTTCGGCGTTACGTCGAGCCTTGGCGTCGCCGTCGAGATTGCCCTTCGCGGCGTGGCTGGCCTCGTATTCTCGGAAGCGTTCAGCGGCGGCTTTCAAACCTGCGCGCAGCCTATCCCGCTCCCCTTGCAGTTCCTCGAAGGGTTGGGAGGGGAGGGGCGCGTCAGGTGACGTTGACCACTGATGATGCCAGCAAAAGGCAGCATAGGCGGCAACATCCAGGGGATCGCCTTTCGCGACGTGGGCGAGAAGATGGGCTTGGCACTCGGCCTCCCAATCGCTACGAGCCCAACCATCGCTACAGCCGTACTTACGTTCAGCACTTTTCAGCTTTTCGGCCAGAGCAAAGGCGAATGTGCGAACGAGTTTAGCTGTCCGTTCATGTAGTCCATAGTGGGCTTGCAGAATCCAACGGCTGAGTGCGCGGTCGTAGCCAAGCTCATCCCACGGCAATGGCTCTCCCCCCTCCCCGCTCTCAGCGGCTTGGAGAACGAGGGCGGATCGGACCATCTTGGCTGCTAGACCGTAGGCGTGTGACTGCCCGCGTTGGTTGTTGCGCCAGTAGGAAGTCTCAGCGCCGCATGGCAGGGCCGCCAAGTCCTCCAAACCGGAAGCGATCTTATCCAGTTCAACCAGCATTGGCCCTGTCTTGGTGGGGGTGGGTTCTGTCATGTGTTCATCCCAGGGGCGTCATCGACCGACTGCGATGCGCTGATAGGAGCGCCCCGCAAAAGCGCCTTTACGTCGGGCGCCGTGACGAACCATGTGTCGCCTAGCTCGGCTTCTCCGTTGGGGCCGTGGATGGCAGGATCGTAGATCGTCTCAGTGATCAGGCCGTATTTCTGGGCGATGTCCTGAATGTCGCCGCCATCCATGCCGCTGGCTTCCCAGGACCGCTCCAGCGCATAGTTCAGAAAGCGCGCGAGACGTTGGGCTAGAGATTCTTCGCTCATCGCAGCGGGTCTTTCCTGCTGACCTTGCCGTCAAACCCGCGCTTCAAGTGCTTGGAGAAGCCGCGCGAGACGATCTGCTGACGCTTGCGACGTTCGCCCTTCAAGCGCGCCCGAAGCCTCAACATCTTGGCGATCACCTTCTTGTCGAGCGCGGTCTTGGCCTTGTCGCAGGGTGATCTGTGGAGCGGGCGGATGTTGTCATCATCGTCCCGCCCGCCGATCGCAAGGGCGATCCTGTGATCATAGACGACGCCAGGTCCAAGCATGGGAACAGGCTTGTTGCACCAGCGGCAGATGCCGCTATGCAGTTCCCAAATGCGCGCCTTGCGCACGGCCGTCATTGCGCCCCGAGGCGTCGCATCCACAGGCTCACGCGAGGCGGAAACCACGATGCTCATGCCGCCACCGGCTCTTGAAACCGCACGCCATGCCGCGCCCCGAACTCAGCAATCAACTCCATCAGATCGCCCATTTCGGAGACGCCGAGATCAGAGGACCGCATGCCGATGGGAACCATCCCGCCGTCTTCGTCGGGCATCCACCGCATGCGCTTGAGCGCGTGCATGAAGTAATCTTTCCAATCATCCGCGCTATAGCGTTGACCATGCCAATCAACGGTGCGCGCGACCTCGGTAAGCATCGCCCACATGCGATCGTTCTGTGGAATGGTCCGCTTGGATTCCTTTAACTCGAACCGCGTGCCCGCCGGGGCCTTCATGACCCAGGTGCAGGCACGTTGGCGCTCGACGGACCCGTTGAGAATGATGGTCGCTCGGCTCATGCTGCGCGCTCATAGCGTTGCGTCAAGGCTGCGATCTTCGCCTCGACCTCGGCGAGGAACAGACGCACTTCCCGCTCCAGCTCGGCGATCATGGCGTTGTCGCGGGGCATGCGCTGGACAAACAGCGCCATGGATTCAGGGAGCCTGGGATCGAAGCTGGCGAAGTCGCACCAGGCCCGGCCGGTGCAGGCTAGCTGCCACATCATCTGTGTGACGTACTTGCCCGGAACCGACTGGCCCAGCAAGGTATCGATGTGTGTACTCGTTTGGGGACATTTAATCTCAACTAGCCCGTCGTGCCCCACAAGGCCATCAGGACTGGCGCCGGACATGCCGATGATAGGATGGTCCGCGAAGCCGATCTCAGCCACCACGGCGTCTGTGTAGAACGCATAAGCGGCGCGGGCGTTGGGCTCCTGTTCATTTCCCCATTGCATCGCGGCGTTACTGAAACTGACAGCGGGCACGCCCGTCAGGCGCTCGGCGACCAGCTCGGCCATGTAGTTGGTGCGCGAGGCGCTTGGACCGCTTTTAGTCTTAGCCATCACGTCAGCCACGCGGGAGGCAGTGACCTTGCCGATTCTGGCCCTCAGCCATTCCTCGGTTCCCTGTTGAAGTTCAAGATTGGACACGGGTAACACCCTCCAAGGTATTGCGCTTGAGCCGCTGATGGGCGACTCCTTTGGTCAATCCAATCAGTGCGGCATAGTCCACAAGCGCCATCGTTCCGGCTGGCGTATCAACCACGGTCAGATCGACACGATTATGCGATTGCTCACGGGGCGTGGCCCAGCGGACGTTGCCTGGTTCATAGCCCTTGCGGCCATCAATGCGATCAAGCGTAGTTCCGTTGGGACGTGCGCCGATGTGGGCGAAGAACGCTGGGAACGATCGACGCCATTCGTCGCAAACATGAATTCCTCGCTCGCCATAGCGAGGGTAATCCTTGTGGTTCGGGTTGCCGCAGCGGCCAATCATGGCGATCCATGAGCTGTATTCGCGCGTCTCACGCATCCCGTGTGTTCTGTTATCCGGTTTCACACAGCCGCATGATTGCGTGTAGCCATTCCGAACACGGCTTCTCACGATCACTTTCTCTGTCCCGCAGGCGCAGCGATACAGAGCAAGCCGATGACCGTCTGGAGAACGCCTTTCCAGAACGCGGATCATTGTGAGCTTCTGCATCAGCGGCCGCGCTTCTTTTCGAGGGCCGCCAAAGCCGCCCTGTATTTGCTTGCCGGAATCTCCGAAATGCTCGGCGACCGCATGTAGTTCAGGAAGGCGTCGCGGTTCGCGCCCACGTCCTCCATGAGCGCCTGAATCTCGGCGGCCTCGTCCGTCGTCACACGCTCGCCGGCGCGGGGATCGTTGCCGTCTGTGTCTTCTCCCACGGCGATGTTGAAAATGAGCTTCAGCAGATAGCGTTGGCCGTAGCTCATGGCCGCACCGGCGGCGTGTGTTTTGGTCATCACGTCGCCGCCCTTCGCGCCCTTGCCATCGGCTGGCATATCGACGTGGTAAGGCTCGGTGTGGCCATCGCGGTGGCGGACCTTGCAGGCGACGCGGATATGGTCGGCCGGTGCGCCGTCAGCGGTGTTGAAGCTGAGCGAGAAGCCATGGCGGGAATAGACCGGCCGAACCTCGCGGTCGAGCGCCGGATAGCTGGCGTATTTGCTGCGGGTCTGCGGGTTGTCGGCGTTGGCCGCGACGGGTCGCAACTCGGCCTGGGCGAGGTTCATGGCGTCGCTGAACGACTGTTCCGCCGAGCGGGCCTGCAATCGCTCGTGCATCGCCATCAACCGTTCCAGCTTCTCGATGTCGATGCTAGGATCACGGGCGGCGCGATCGATGATCGCCATGACCGATGAAGCGTCGGCTGGCACGATTTCGGCGGTCTGTTGGGGTGCGATAGCGTTCATGACTTCCTCTCCAGCAAAGCCTTCAATGACCCGCCTTCCCGATTGAGGGTTCAACGTCTCCCAGAGAATGTTCTTGAGGTTAACCGCTGATAAGGCGTTCATAGTCTCGTCTCCTGAATTGCGACTTGTTGTAAGAGCCTTTGTCGATGTTGATCTGGTAGCGGCTGGAGCGCGCTAAGACCTCTTTGCCGATGTCCTCCACCAGCAGCGCCGCTTCCCAGAACGGCCCGAAGTCTTTCTTGGCGCGATAGGTCCGGTCGTAACCGCGTTTCCACGCGACGTATTCCGGCTGACGGCAATACTCGACGTGGCGCGGCATGATCTTGCGGCGTTCTACGGCGGCTTTCACCGGATCGTATGTGCGCTGAAAATAGGCGGCCTTCTCAGCCCTCAACCGTTCGCGGTTGACCTCCCGGTATTGGCGGTCATAGTCGGCCTTGAGCGTGCGTTTGACGGGCTCGGCGAGCAGTTCCTTGCGACGGCCAACACCGGCGCACACGCGGCCACAGTAGAGCGTCGCGTCCTTGGCCTTAGCGCGGTTGATGGCGCCGTTCTCGATGAATACGCCGAAGCCGCAGACGGGACAGAACACGAGCGACTTCACGGCAACCGCTCCATGGTCAGGGCCGCCAGCAAGTCCTCAACCGCCGCTTCGTCAGGGCAATTCGAGAACGCGCAATGGATGACCCGCAGGTCCGGCTCTGCGTGGCGTTGGTCTTGGTCGTTTAGGCGGATGACTTGACGGAAGACGTTGGCCCAGGAATTGGGGTTCATGTGACATCCCCCGTGGCGTTATCGAGAAGGTCGTCCCAGCAGTCCATTTCCAGCTTGTCGCGGACCAGATCGGCCCAATCCTGAAAGCCATCGTGGAAGGGGCCGGGTTTGCCGTCGATGGTCAGGACGGCGATATTGTCAATCTCGGCAGGATCGGCTTCGTGGTAGTACTCGGGAGGCCCTGATGTTCGCGCGGACCTTCCCCAATGCACGTCGTATTCGACCTCAACCTCGATTTCAGCGGTGGGAATATCGCCGCCCCATGATAGGCTCGTTGCGTAGCGGCGGCGGCTCATCTCATGCTCCAAATCGCGCGCTCAAACGCTTCGACGCTGCCGAAATTGGCTTCGATCTTCGCCAGCTGAGGATCAGTCAGCGTGCGCGTGTAGACCTCCGCTCTCCCTCGCAGCACTGGCTTGGTGGTCTCTACGGACCTAGCGAGGGCTGCATAAGTGGCTCCGCGTGGGGTTAGGGCTATGGTGGGGTGATCGGCCATCAGGCGGGTTCTGGCGTGGGGACGCGCTTGAGACAGTCCACCATGCCATCAGCCAGGGCCTTCATGCGGGTGCGATAGGCGTTGGCGTTGGCGTTGGCGTAGGCGTTGGCGTAGGCGTTGGCGTAGGCGTAGGCGTCGGCGTAGGCGTTGGCGTAGGCGTTGGCGTAGGCGTTGGCGTTGGCGTTGGCGTAGGCGTTGGCG